>Ga0123352_10016306_pt1 | contig 11832 bp, 9 predicted proteins | sample TergutLab28metaG_FD_89700 | JGI IMG/M metagenome (GOLD analysis project Ga0123352, IMG submission 89700) | Labiotermes labralis P1 segment gut microbial communities from Petit-Saut dam, French Guiana - Lab288 P1 | ecosystem: Host-associated > Arthropoda: Insects > Digestive system > Gut ...
ATAAAAACCAACTAGGTACCACTTATTATTTTATTGTACTTCTTATAGGCTCAACATGTTTCAGACACACGATTTCAGATTCACAATACTAATTAAAACTAACAACACATCTAATTACCAGTCCACTAATAAACACACTACACACAACAGAACACAACGATCACCACACATAAAGGATCACAACTATTAATATTAACAGAAACACGTTACCAGCTACAACCAAGCCACAAAGAACTTCACACCGAACACACACCACTATGAACCATACATTTACATTAACGTTACCCCCTCCATCTTTACAGAACGAAACGACCAATGTGGTAATCAATAGCATAGTCGCGAGCGCATGATGATGGGCATAGTACTGCCCGAAACATGTTGAACCTATAAGAAGTACAATAAAATAATAAGTGGTATCTAGTTGGTTTTTTATTCTTCAGTTATCACAATGATGCACGGTCCAACAAACTTCAGACTGAAGAAGCAGTTGGCGATGTCCAGGTTCGAGAATATCTCACCACAAGAAGTCAGTGTGTGAAGATATGTTACATATTGCAGGGAGATTTCATGGTTGTTATGGGAATTTGATGGTTGATATGGGAATGGAAATAAATTTGTTGTCAGTGAAAGGCGGGGAATTTTAGTGATTATTTGAGACACTATTCGTTTATTTAAATGGGCCGGCATAGCAAATGAATGTTGCAATTATAAATATTGCGACTGCATGTACTCATTGCACGGTGAAAACTTCAACGAGCTGGTTGACAAAGCAGAAAATTATACAGGAGTGCTGATAAGTCCTTAGCCCGACCAGGAAGAAAACAAGCTAGGAAGCATGTCAGGGACGGGCCCGATTTCAACAACATTGAGACGCGAGCTGTCATGAAGTTTCTTTTTTCCTGCAAGGCAAGGCGCCGAAGGAAATTCACTCAATTCTGACAGAAACATTAGCTTGTTTCCTTCCTGGTCGGGCTAAGTACTTATCAGCACCCCTCTACAGAATACATGTCTTGTATTAACACGAGTTCCATGGACCGGGATAGCTCAGTCGCTATAGCGACTCGTTAAGGGCTGGACGATCCGGGGATCGAATCCCGGTGGGGGGGGGGGCGAGATTTTCCGCACCCGTCCAGACCAGTACTGGGGCACACCCAGCCTCCTATGGAATGGGTACCGGGTCTTTCCCGGGGGTGAAGCGGCCGGGGCGTGGCTGTAACAACCCACCCACATCTAGGGCCGAGGTTTAAGAAAGAGTAGAGTTATACCTGTACTCCACCACTGGGCCTTGGTGGCCTGTTACGGGGTGAGTATTACCTTTACCTTTACTTACTTACTTCCTCCATGGTGCAGAGTCCTTCTTGAGAAACCAACTGGTTTGCAGCTAGTCAATAAATTCCCCACATTTCACGGAACCCGAAGGTTCATTACCGCACTCACAAGCGTCCGCCACCTGTCTCTATCCTGGGCCAGCCCATTCCAGTCCATATAACCATATCCCACCTCCTGGATTACCTTTACCTTTACCTTTATTAAAATGATTTCAGGCACTGACTCATTCCGGGTACTGACACACTGACTGAAGCCTTAAAAGATGATAATCCTGCCCGCAAAGTAATATTGGGAATCCCTTCAATATTTCAGTGTTGCATCCTCCTACAGAGGCCCACAACTCAATTCATAATCACCTCATCCTATCACAATCTATGCTTTTGAAACATCACTCAAATATATCCGAAAATGTCATCACGTAAGTCCGATATTTAGCAGCGGGCACGGATTTGATACGTGCCATAGGCTGACCTCGATATCTGGCGACCAAACTTTTGTTATTAACATGAGAACAGCGCGTGCTGTGGTGAAAATCTGCAGTAATTGTGCTTCGCTTATATCATAGTGATAATTGTACTATAATAGCAGAACAAGACTGGAATTTAACCTAATTTCGGAGCACAAAAAGTAAAAAGGAACTTTTGTGTTACTAGGGTGAAGAGAGATAAACCAACAAGATGCAACTAATCCGTTGTTTAATATCAAACTTTTATCTCAACATGTTTCGGACATCATTATGTCCATCATCAGAAGAACAAGACCGTGTATTACTGCATATTGTGTTCTGCACTGGTTGTGCTGGCTGTGGTTGTGTGGAGCTGAGTCGTAAGTTGTGTGCACTGTGTGAAGGTTACTGTTCGAACAGTAACCTTCACACAGTGCACAGCTTAAAGTTACTGTTCAAACAGAAACCTTCAAACAGTGCACACAGCTTAAAGTTACTGTTCGAACAGTAACCTTCACACAGTGCACACAGCTTACTGTTACTGTTCGAACAGCAGCCTTCACACAGTGCACAGCTTAAAGTTACTGTTCGAACAGTAACCTTCAAACAGTGCACACAGCTTAAAGTTACTGTTCGAACAGTAACCTTCACACAGTGCACATAGCTTACTGTTACTGTCGAACAGTAACCTTCACACAGTGCACACAGCTTACGACCCAGCTCCACACAACCATGGACAGCACAACCAGTGCAGAACACTATATGCAGTAATACACGGTCTTGTTCTCCTGATGATGGGCATAGTGATGCCCGAAACATGTTGAGATAAAAGTTTGATATTAAACAACGGATTAGTTGCATCTTGTTGGTTTATCTCTCTTCACCCTACGTTCAACGATGCACGGTCACAAGAACCTAAAATCTGTGCCATTAATTTATAGAGCGATGTCACTGGATTGCACAATAATGACGCTCCCAGACCCAAGCAATTTCAACATAACGCAACTTTTAAAAAGTATAACTATGAGAAATATATACATTTTTAAAAGGTGCCCCCCCCCCCCAATTTTCTCCTGAGGGAATGAAAATGCAGTGAGACGAAGGTGGTGGAAGAATACTAAAATTGTCGTTGAAAGGGAAGAGATTTGTAAATGTGACAGTCACACAGTACACAAGCACAGTCAACAGCGTCTCACTGCCTACTGACTAGCCCCTCGGGAGGGTGACTGTTCAAGGACGCACAGTAAGGTCTCCTCTGAATGGCTGCAAAGTTACATCAAGGTTACGCGACCGGTTTTGCAGATATTCAAAATGGCTGGTTACATTCCGGACAGCCCTCGTACAGAGCTTTAGACCAACTTGTAGACTGGGTATCTTATGTTCGATGCGTTTATATAAGTAGTCATTTATTTGTCATGTAATGAAGACGAATATTGTACTGGTCACAAAGTATAAGTTGTCTGTGCTTTTCATCTGTTACTACCGGATAATGATCTGATAATTCATTACAGCCCTCAAATCAGTCGCAACTACAAGGTTTCTTTAGCTGGTATATTACTACGTTTATTAAATGTCTCTCAACTATATAATTCTAACCAGACACTACGGGAATTCCCCCTTTAAGTTCTCCATTTTAGATGCAAATTATATACAGTAAAAGATATAGGTAAAGTGATCCCGTTACAGACCCAGTATAGCCCAGAGGGTGGGTAGAGGTATAGCTCTACTGTTCCATGACCGCGGCACTGGAAGGGGGTGAGGGGTCAGCAGCACGCCCCGGCCGCACTTTACCCCCGGGGAAAGACCTGGTACCCATTTTACAGGAGGCTGGGTGGGCCCCAGGGCCGGTTTGGACGGGCGGAAAATCTCGTCCCCACCGGGATTTTTTTTAACCATCATACTTTTATTCAGGTACACTGTGTACATTCCAGCACATATGTAACAGATACTGTCAACATCGTTCTTGCAGTCAGTGTTCATAGGACAAGGGACATTATCACTCCCTGACACCACCTTGCCTTCCGATCCACCTCTCTCTCGTACACTATACTCGTACACTTCGTATACCTTTCCCTGCCCCTCACTTCACCCTGCACAAGAGTGCAAGGTTGACATACTTTGCGGCCCATGTACAACACTGAGTCACATCCATTCCTCCACCTAATGGGCCAGGGACCGCTTATGCTCCTATGCCTTCATGCCCCTGCGATCCACGCACCATACTCGTATGGTTCGATTTCTGTTCCACTCCTACCGTTACCTAAGCACTGTAACAAGAGTCACCCCGACGCTGTCGCTCCACGGTGTGTCCCTCTTGAGGGATCGTGGTCATAGGTTCTCAAGATAGTTCCCAACGTTGTTCCGGCGATGTTTGGCCTGATACGCCTTCCAGCGTGTCTGTCACAGAAAGTCGCTGTAACATTGCTCAGTGCATGCTGGACCTTCTTTAATTCTGTACCACACCATTTGGGCCAGTATCATAACACCGTCCGGTGTCGCTGAGGTGGCCATAGCCGGAACTGGGGTCTCGGGATTCGATCCCGGACCGTCCAGCCCGTAGTCAGTCTCTATACCGACTGAGCTACCCGGTCCACATATTATGTACAGTACTTGATGATAAATAGTACGTTAACATTACGAGGGTCGTATATTACAGTTTCGTACTCGGATACACAATTTCGCTGAAACCTCAGGCAACTCCTTCTTAATTAAATTCTATGGAACATGAAAATCATAAAACAGAGCAGTCTGCTCCTAAGTGTTGTTTGATGCAACCTGGTGATACGTTTCTTCAGTAATGCATGCAAAGCGCAGCTGGATATTTTGTTTCAGATCGCCTAATATGCGCGGAATGCTTTTGTACACAATCACTTCCAAAAACACCCAAAGAAATAAATTCTGAGGTGTTAGGATCGGAAATTAATTTTGACTGTTGTTTTGTATGGGTGCGAAACTTGGTCGCTCACATTGAGGAAGAAACGTAGGTTGAGGCTGTTTGAGAATAGGGGTGTTGAGGAGAATATTTGGGCCTAAGAGGGACGATGTGACAAGAGAACGGAGAAAACTATATAATGAGGAGCGTAATGATCTGTACTTCTCACCCAATACTTTTCTGGTGATAAAATCGATAAGAATTAGATGGGTGGGGCATGTAGAACGTATGGGGGAGAGGAGAGGCGTATACAGGGTTCTGGTGGAGAAACCTGAACAAAAGAGACCACTTTGGAGACCCAGGCGTAGATGGGAAGATAATATAAAGATGGAGCTTCAGGAAGTGGGATGTTGGGGCAAGAACTGGATCGAGCTGGCTCAGGATAAGGACAGGCGACGGACACTTGTGAATAAGGTAATGAACCTTTGGATTCCATAAAATGGGGGGAATTTGTTAACTAGCTAAAAACCTGTTAGATTTTCAAGAAGGACTCTGTTCCATGGAGTAAGTAAGTAACTAATCAAGTAAGTTTAGATAGTGCTGTATCTAACAAATTTCTGTGTCCTTCTTTAAGGTCAGGGTGTTAAAAAATGAGAAACAATTCCCACCTCTAAACCTGATACTTTAAGTAAATCTTCCGTGACTGCGTCACTACAGAAGAACAGATAGAAATATTTCAATTCCCCTAAGCAGTCGTCTATAAAAAGGAACGTGGGTATGTCATAAAGTTTCACAAAATGCAGCACCCAGACATTACCGTGCGTCTGTATTCAATCAGAACTGCAGGAAAACAAAATTTAGCTTTTTGAAGTGAGATTGGGCCACGTATTTTTTTTAAATCGATTACTGGATAAATGTTAACAATGTAAGGAACTGTAAACTCATGGTTCCGTGCATCGTAATTCAATGTTAATAAAAATCCAAACAGAAGCGACAGTATGCAGATATTTATTTACTGCAAAGTCACTCTACATGTTTCGGGTGTCTCGGCAACCATCATCAGTACAAAAACTGTAACCACAGCCTCCGGTACAGGTCATAATACTGGTACAGCTACTTCCCTCCAACGTGGCCTGATCGGGACTGGTTTGTGCGTCTCGCACAAACCAGTCCCGATCAGGCCACGTTGGAGGGAAGTAGCTGTACCAGTATTATGACCTGTACCAGAGGTTGCGTTAAAGTTTTTAGTATTCCTGAGTGTTGTGACACCCGAAACATGTAGAGTGACTTTGCAGTAAATAAATATCTGCATACTTTTACATCTGGTTGGATTTTTATTAACAATGAAAGTAAGGAATCTTTCTGAAATCCTGTGCGCAGTACAATAAAAATTTAGCCTGCACAATAGATGGGGAGAGATAAACAATTTCAGAACCTTTTAGATTTCACTAAATATTCTATTCTGCGTGTTAGTATCAGCTTCCTAGCGTCGTGTTTGCTTTCAATATACCCATGTGTGTACGGTACTTCGCGGATACAGAACCGCCTAACGGAAAGGGTTAAAGGTTTAGAAACTGGAGTTCTGGAATACCCAGCGAAGATTTTTTTAGGAGTGTATCAAGTATGACGGACACAAAAGCAAATTGAAATAATGTGGAATGACAACTTGATGCAACAAGGTAATTTTATTGATATATTCTTAGCTCGACATGTTTCGGATACATACGCCCATCATCAGGAGCATTAGATGTTGAGTTGCAGCATATGGTTTTCTGCACAAAGTTTTTGGATGGGTGGTGGTCTTGACAGCCGCTGCGTAGGTCGTGTGTACGTTGCGGATGGTGCCGCGCGGTACCATCCAGTGCAAAAAACCATATGCTGCACCTCAACATCTAATGCTCCTGATGATGGGCGTATGAAGCGGAAACATGTCGAAGTAAGAATATATCAATAAAATTATCTTGTTGCATCAAGTTGGCATTCCACATTATTTCATGAGAAAGATGCACGGTCAAACAACCCACAAAAGCAAATTCTTCTATCTTAGCATACCGAGACAACAGGCACTAGTTTTTAGACAGGCAACAGTACGTTCTACAAGAATAGGAGGCATACTGCATGGTTACTTACTTACTTACTTATTTACTTACTCCATGCAGCAGAGTCCTTGTTGAGAAGCTAACCTGTCTTCAAATAGTCAAGAAATTCCCAACATTTATGGAACCCAAAGGTTCAATACCGGATTCAAAAGTGCCCGCCACCTGTCCCTTTCCTCAGCCAGATCGATTCAGTCCATACCCCCACATACCACATTCTGAAGATCCATCTTAATATTATTCTCCCATCTATGCCTGGGTCTCCCAAGTGGTTTCTTTCCCTCAGGTTTCCCCACCGAAACCCAGTATACATACTGCACGGTTGCACCTTAAAAATAGCAACAGAAATATTTTCGGGTCAACCTTCACGTTCGGACCGCCATTTCAACCAGGGGCTATAGCGTCATTTTAACCTCAGCACGCGCAGCTACAAGGACTAAGTTGTTTACAGCTTATTTTAACAATCTTCCCTTCACCCTGAATCTACACATTACACCTACAGGAAGAAAACGAATAGTATATTCGAAAGGATTTGAAAGGAAGCGGGTGTATCCCAATATAAAAATTTCAAAACCTATTATATCATATCATATATCGGATCATATCGTATCATAACGTATCGTATCGTATCGTATATCATATCATACCATATCATATATCATATAATACCATACCATACCATATCACATCATATGTCATGTATTGTATTGCATTATATTATATTATATTATATTTAGTCGTTTACACTTCCTTCGTTGCTGGTGCCTTCCGTCTCCTTGGCACCCGTCACACTGCACAGCCGAAGAAGACTTCTTTAACACAAAGGTTTGTGAAGCCCTGCCTGCGATATCAACGGAACAGCGATGGCTTCCTCTAAGTACTCCAATGCACGACATTTGTGGCTCGATGCCTGCACTGTTGCCACGAAAAGCCTAGACACACTTAGTGTAATTAAACGGAATAGATCTCACATAACTGCTTCCAAAGGGTCGATCGATGCAAACGGTAAAGTGATTCGCTTATGTTCAGAATGGCGACGTTCTAACCTAGACCACTGCAGTATCTATTGGGGCATATTTCTGATTTTATATTACTTCTCACTGTGCAAATACTCCAGTAAAATCTGACACGACGGCATTTTTAGCACAAGCCCCAGTAAGAAGTAAAATAATTTACCGGGGTGCTGATAAGTCTTTAGCCCGACCACGAAGGAAGCAAGTTCGGAAGCATGTCAGGGACGCGCACTATTTCAACAACATTGAGACGCAAGCTGTCATCAAATTTCTTTTCCTACAAGGCAAGGAGCCGAACGAAATTTACGCCATTCTGACAGAACATTAGCTCGTTTCCTTCCTGGTCGGGCTAAGGACTCATCAGCACCCCTCTACAGCATACACGTCTTGTATTAAGACGAGTTCCGTGGGCCGGGATAGCTCAGTCGCTATAGCGACTCGCTACTGGCTGGACGGTCCGGGGATCCAATCCTGGTTGGGGCGAGATTTTCCGCACCCGTCCAGACAAGCCCTGGGGCACACCCAGCCTCCTATGCTGGTCGGGCTAAGGACTTATCAGCATCCCTGTAGATTGAGAGGAGTGCTGAACTTCACACTCCGGCCCCCTTTACTGCCGGTGTCTGTTGTACAGTACGCAGGCTGCCTATCTATTTTGTATATGTTTCTGCTGCACTTTAAAAAATAGTTTAAAAATCTTACAGTTTATTTAAATAAAACACACTGTATCAACAAATGCTAATCCCTGGGTACTAAAATCTCAGAAACGGGTCGGCTGCTATCAGGCGAATCATGACAACGCCAGGATAAACTTAAAAAGCAGACAAGTTCCAACTGTTTTCAGTTAAAACTGAATATATCCGCTGTTAACAGTCTTCCGCCGGTTTTATCTTTTAATTAAATCTTTGCCTTAAAAATGCGTGTTCTTGTTCGGGTAGACAACTTCTGTCTTCATCCCACCCGCCTTTCTCTGTAATATAATCGCTCTGTACGCCTTTCATGCCTAATTTGATAAGGAACCAGCTACTCGCCCGAAACAAAAAGTTCGCTTTAAGAAAGGCAGACCTCAATTATTAACGCGATTTTTTACAAAACCTAAACAGTCTCGATATTTCTCCGCCAGATTTTATTACTAGAGCGGTCCGAAGGTAAATAAAATCTTAACAGGGTTTCGTTTTGCTGACTTCTTCGGTAATGCCTTTGATTCCTGTTCCCCCCCAAGTCAAATTGATTGGCAGGATGTAATCGCTCCTGACGTCATAACTCAATAAAATGACATGAGCGATTGGTTATCGGGATATGCGGACGTAAATCGACGTTGAAGGGAAATTGTCGCCATTAGCAGAATGATATCAGAAGGGACTGGTGAATCTTGTAGCTTCAGGGGAATCCAGTCTCTGCGCTGCGCATCGAGGTACAATATTGCCAAAATTAGGAGATTTCTGTCGAGTGAACAAGACTGGGTATTAAAACCGGCAATATCTGTTGGAAATATTATCATTTTAGACAGAACGAAATCTTCTGTCACTGAAGTGGTGAAATCCCTTTCGTAAGGTAAGGTAAGGCAGTCCCGTTACAGGCCTGGACAGGCCCAGAGGGTTCCAGGAAGTTTAGGTTCCCAGATTTCATGACAACGGCACAGGATAGAGGCAGGTTGTCAGCCTTACGCACCGGCCGCCTTTATCCCCAGGAAATACCCCTCGTACTCATTTCTGTTAGAGGCTGAATCGACCCCAGGGCCATAGTGCGAACGGAGGGATTTTACGTCAATGAAAAATCCACTGACGCCAGCTGGGATCGAACCAGCGACTTTCCGATTTGTAGCACAGCACCTTAACCACTGTGCTACCGCGGTACCTTCCCTTTCGTAAAATGGTGGAAAATAAGTGCATATAATTGTGTATATACCGGGGTGCTGATAAGTCCTTAGCCCGACTAGGAAGGAAACAAGCTCGGAAGCATGTCAGGGACGCGCGCGATTTCAACAACATCGAGACGCGAGCTGTTACCAAGTTTTTTTTCTTGCAAGGCAAGGCACCGAAGGAAATTCACGCCATTCTGACAGAAACATTAGCTTGTTTCCTTCCTGGTCCGGCTAAGGACTTATCAACACCCCTGTAAACAAGCCTCATCTTGTAAAACCATCTGCGTCTAATTTTATTCCAATATTTTGTCGGAATATTTTAATTTTATTGTGTTACGTGAATCAGTGTTGTGGGCTTCAAGGACGGGGTTTGGTTCCTGACAAAGGCAGAAATTTCCGGCATCGACGCTGCTTTTACACAAGATCTGAGGACCACAATTTTTATTCGGTGCATTCCCTGGGGTTTCTTCACTGGGGATAATGCTGCAGGAGCGTGAAGATAGCCATACACGTCTAACTAGTACTACGGCTGTAAAAGTGCGAGCCATCTGCAAACGGAATGACCAGCACAAATGTTGTGGTGTAGCTCAGCTAAGAACGGGCAGAACTTCAACGTCACGATTACCCTCTGCGTTTTCCCGAGGTAAAATCCACGGACACAACATTTCAGAATGTTTTAGGTTTTGCGACCATGCATCATGGAACGTAGGGTGAAGAGAGATAAACCAACAAGATGCAACTAATCCGATGTTAATTATCAAACTTCTATCTACACATGTTTCGGGCATCATTATACCCATCATCAGGAGAACAAGACCGTGCATTACTGCATATTGTGTTCTGCACTGGTTGTGCTGGCTGTGGTTATGTGGAGCTGGGTCGTAAGCTTCGCGCACAATGTGAAGGTTACTGTCGAACAGTAAGCTTCACACAGTGCACACAGCTTACGACCCAGCTCCACACAACCACAGCCAGCACAACCTGTGCAGAACACCATACGCAGTTACTCAATTATTACACCAACCACTGCCATATATAAAATTTATAAAATTTACACTTTAAAAAATTAAAAACGCTCCGAAATATTTCGGTCCTAAGACCATCATCAGGGAGTTTTATGTTCCTTGCTAAAGTCACACTAGAAATAGTCACAGATTAATTTAGTTGTACAAGTTTGGTGTTGTGGCAGCATGCCTGTAATATAAATTATACCAAGTAAGTATAATCAAAATAAATATTAAAATAAGTTTGTACACAAATAATTAGGCTTGTTGGACTGATGTGACATTTAAGATTACCGTGTTGTGTAATGTTATGTTGCGAAGAGTGCCCTGCTACGGATGTGCATTCTGTGCTTCGTTGCGTGATACTGGCAGTAAGTTACACGGAAGGATTTTTGTTGCGTTTATAAGTTCGTAGGGGGGGTTGGAGTCATTGACCTGTTGTTCCGCAATCAGTATGCAGTAATACACGGTCTTGTTCTCCTGATGATGGGCATAATGATGCCCGAAACACGATGAGATAGAAGTTTGATAATAAACATCGGATTAGTTGCATCTTGTTGGTTTATCTCTCTTCACCCTACGTTTCAAAATGTGTCTTTACTCCAAGATTCAAAGCATTGCTTGCCATTATGCTAACACAAGGTTTATTCATTTCTATTTTAAGTGCGTTTGTGTGCCCGGTAGCTCAGTCTGTATAGCGACTGAGCTACGGACTGGACGGTCCGGGATCGAATCTAACGACAGGAAGCCAGAATGATCCGAAGTATACAGGACGAGCGTGGGAACACCCACAAGACAATGAAAGGCATCATACGAACATTTACGTCCTTCCTGCGACGTAAATATGAACCAATCGCGGTGGATGAAGAGTTTGTCGCGCACATGGCCGAAGCAGGGCAGCGGGCGTCACCGACGGCTTGGAGAGATCTGTTGGAACAGTCCATCTCACTGGAGGAAGTGCACATCGCCGGGACAAAAGGAGGGAAGAATAAAGCGCCAGGGAGTGACGGTATTGGGTTAGAGTTCTACAAGGCGAAGTGGGCAACGATCCAAGACGGCATTGGTGCTATGATGAACCAAATGTTCGCGGAGAGAAAAGTGTCCGCGCAACCGAAGCATGGAGTTTTCGTGTGCCTACCCGAGTCAAGTGACCCGACCACACCGGCGGACTTTCGGCCCATTACCCTGTTGAATACGGATTACAAAATAACG
>Ga0123352_10016309_pt1 | contig 11831 bp, 12 predicted proteins | sample TergutLab28metaG_FD_89700 | JGI IMG/M metagenome (GOLD analysis project Ga0123352, IMG submission 89700) | Labiotermes labralis P1 segment gut microbial communities from Petit-Saut dam, French Guiana - Lab288 P1 | ecosystem: Host-associated > Arthropoda: Insects > Digestive system > Gut ...
TCTTTTTCCTATTTACTTGAAACTCCCTTTTTTAGAATTTTATTGGTTTTATTGCCTCCTTTTTACCCCTTCCTGTAGCAATACAGCAAGGGGGTTTTTTTTATACTTTTCTTTCTTTATTCCTTAAACAAATCATTCAAGGCTTCACTCATGGTAGGGTGAGTATATAATTGATTTGCTAAAATGTGATATGGAATCTTCGCATTCATTGCCAATGTTATTAAATTTATTAATTCGTAGGATTCTTCTGCATAGATAGTTGCTCCTAATATAATATTCGTTTCCGTATCTACCAATGCTTTAAATAACCCGCGAGGGTTTTGCAATATATGGGCTTTGGGGATAGTATTAGTCTCTAGCTTGAATAATTTATATGCAATTCCATTACTTAAGGCTTCATTTTCTTTTATCCCTACGCTAGATAATGCTGGAGATATAAATACACTGTAAGGCACAACTCCGCGGTTTTTTAAGCTGCGGGTTTTATCTCCAAACAGCTGGTTGAATATAATACGATAGTCATCTAAAGAGGTATAAGTAAATTGCAACCCGCCGTGCACATCTCCTATCGCCCAAATATTAGCTGCCGAAGTTTGTAAATTATCATTAACTTTAATAGCACCTTTATCGGTAAGCTCAATTTTAGTATTTTCTAGTCCTAGTCCATCAATATTAGGCTTGCGACCGGTAGCAACTAAAATTTTATCTGCAGTTATTACTTGTGCGCCGCTTTTATTTGTATAATTAACGGTGGTTTTGCCATCTTTGTCAATAATGCTATTAATATGAACGCCAAGTTGAAAATTAATGCCTTTATCAACCATATCTTGGTAAATACGAGATGAAACATCAGCATCTTCTCTTGGCAAGAAAGAATCAAAAATATCCATGACCGTAATATTTGATCCAAATTGATGGAACATAGATGCAAATTCTAAGCCAATGTATCCTGCTCCAATTATCAGTAAATTTTGCGGTAATTCTGATAATTCCATAATTTCTTTAGAGGTAATGGCTTTTTTACTTTCTTTTAACCCCTCTATATTAGGGAATACTGGAGTTGCTCCGGTATTGATAAATATTCTTTCTCCAGTAATTATTTGTGCAGGCTGATTTTTATCACTAATTTCTATTTCATAGTTTGAAATAAATTTTGCTTTGCCGGTAATAACTTTGGCGGCGGCTTCATCAGCAATCATGTGATAGTTTTTATCCCGTAGTTTTTGCACTAATATGTTTTTGTTTTTGATAGCATCGGCAAACGATAAATGCTTTTCACCGCTTACAATTAAAGATTTAGAAGGAATACAGCCAATATTTATACATGTTCCTCCATACATGTTCACGGATTCTTCAATAACAGCCACAGACTCGCCCTTAGCAGCCAGCATTTTTGCTAGAGTTTTACCCCCTTTGCCAAAACCGATAATGATATTTTTGAATTTTTCTTGATTCATTGAAACTTCCCATATTTTATATTGATATATAAAATATACTATAGTTGCAACTTAAAGTCATCAAAAATTGACAGTGATATTTTCTAACAAAACATGCTATAATTCATTTATTACGATAAGCAAGGGGTAAAATATGATTAATACTTTTAAGTTTTTAAGCCGGTTGGCATGGGGAAGCTGGCAGCTGTCAGCTGAGTTAGAAAACCATAAAAGCATAGCGCAGCATATAGAATCTGTTTTTAAGAAAAATATTTTTGTGCTTGATACTGCCGATATTTACGGAAATTATGGCAATGAAGAAATTCTTGGGAATGCTCTTAAAAATATTAATTTTAGCCGCGAATCTTATCAGCTTATAACGAAAGGAAATATTTTTAATAATCATCCAGATTATCCTAATATTCAAGGTCATCATTATGACAGCTCTTATGCTTATTTAAGGAATGCTATTGAGCGGTCTCTTAATAAACTGCAAACAAATTATATAGATTTATATTTGCTGCATCGTTTAGATTATTTAATGGATCCTGCTGCTGTTTCTAAAGTTTTAAAAGAATATGTCGGCGCAGGAAAAATTAAAGCGGTGGGAGTTTCTAATTTTCCGGCATCTACAATTCGCATGCTGCAAAAACATTTAGATATTCCCATAGCAACTAATCAAATTGAGTTTTCACTTAAGCACCTAAACCCACTTGATGACGGCAGTTTAGATTTAGCCGTAGAGTGCAGCTATCAGCCAATGTTTTGGTCGCCTTATGCGCGGGGAGATATTTTTCGTGATGAAAAAATATGCAGCGCACTAAGCAAATATGCGGCTAAATATAATACAAATGCCGAAGCGATTGCTACTGCTTGGCTATTAAAGCATCCAGCACAAGGAATTATTGTAGTTGGCAGTAATAATATAGAGCGCATTCAAAGAATAACTGATGGTATTGATATTAAATTAGAGAATTATGAATGGTATGATATATTAAAATCTACAGGAAAAATTCTGCCGTAAACTTGCTTGTTATACAAATAACGGTATCTATTGGACTATTACCTTACAAATAGATGCCGTTTTACAACTAACTTACTTGATTTTTACTTTTACAAATCAAGCCTTTATTTTTTTCACCCCATTTATACATTTCATCTAAGATTGGCATTAAAGATTCGCCGCCGGCAGTTAAAGAATACTCTACCTTAGGAGGAATTTGCGTGTAAATTTTTTTAGAAACAAGACCATCAATTATTAAATCTTTTAATACCTGTGAAAGCATTTTTGGAGTGATAGAAGGAATGTGTTTTTGTAAATCGCTGTAGCGCAAAATTTTATTTTGATACAAATACCATAATACTACAGGCTTCCATTTACCGCCAATTAGAGAAATAGTTTTTGAAACATAACAGCATGCTTTATTATCATTATTTTCCATAGCTTAACTCTTATCTTTGTTTGCATTATCTAAAATCATGTATTTTTTTATCAATGGATATTGAATTAATACAAATAAAAAAGTTAGCCCAAGTATGCCGAATACTTTAAAATCTACCCATAGGTCTGTAGAAACATGCCGCCAAATAATTTCATTTAATGCTGCTAAACTAAAAAAGAAAATTATCCAATAAAGCGTTAGCCTATTCCAGCCGTGATCGGTTAAATTAACCTGCGATTTAAAAACAATTTTAAGAAAATTCTTTTTAAAAAAATAGCCGGATATTAATACCGAAGCAAAAACCACATTCATAATTGTGATTTTAAATTTAATAAAATTTTCATTATCCAAAATTAAAGTTAAAGATCCAAAAATAAGAGCTAAAGATACAGTAATTACCGATATAGCATGGAAAGATTTAGTATATAAATAGCCGGCTACAAGGTTGGCAAAACTTGTAATCATTAAGCTGCCGGTTGCCACGAATATATCGTAATATTTAGAAAGCACAAAAAACAAGAATATTGGAATAATTTCCAATATTATCGGGTATTTTTTTTCTTTACCTGTTGTGTTTTCGCTCATTCGCCAAATACCTTATTAAAATTAATTTTCAATGTATTATCAAATTCACTCAATGATACATTCTTTTTAAGTTCCTGTAAAGATGTTATACCAAAATTACTAATTCCACAAGGAACTATTCCAAAGAACTTTGAAAGATCGGGATTAATGTTAATAGCAATGCCATGGTAAGCCACCCATTTCTTTACCCTAACGCCAATTGCTGCAATTTTTTTATCAACACCCGATTCAGTTGTCCATATTCCAATCATACCATCTTTTTTAAAAGCATCAACATTAAATTCTTGAAGGGCGGCTATTATCCAATCTTCAAGAGATGCAATATAAAGCCTAATGTCGCGGAATTCATTAAGGCTAATCATAGGATAAATAATCCGCTGACCTAACCCATGATATGTAAACTTGCCGCCGCGGTTGGTATTAATTACCTCAATTCCAGATGTATTAATAATATCTGCGGCATTTGCAGAACTTCCTCCCGTGTAAACATCAAAATGTTCTAACAGCCAAATTTTGTTAGGGGCATTTGCCTCAATAATACTTGCAACATAATTTTCCATTTTGGTTAATGCTTCAAGGTAATGGATAGGCTGCAGTGAGGTTTCCCAAAGGGTTTTAATTTTCATAATATTAATTATAATAAGAAATATTAATTTGCCAAATAAATTTTGAATATTTGAGATTTTTATGTTGTTTATTATAAACTTTGTTTTTGCTTTTTTATAAATTTTTGCTAGTATGAAATATATATTCTTTTGCGATCATGGTGGAATTGGTAGACACGCAGCGTTGAGGTCGCTGTGCTGCAAGGCATGGAAGTTCGAGTCTTCTTGATCGCACCACAAATTTTTTCTGTCTTTTATAGGTTATACTCAAATATAAACTCTTGCGATTTGGATACAAGCGTAGCCGGTATGACGAGTTTAGGTCTTTTTTGTATATTTTAATTATCTATATTATTTACTTCTTATTAATCTTTCTTGCAATTATGTTTTTTTATTTGATATTTTTACAATTATATGATAACATATTGAAATATAAAGTGCGAATCTTGTTTAATATAAAATGGAATGTGTTATATGAAAAATTTATATCTTTTTTGTTCAGCGGGAATGTCTTCGTCAATAATTGCTAAAAAAATGCAGGAAGCTGCTGATAGGCAGGGTATAGAAGTTAAGGTTAGCTACTTTCCTGAGGCTAAAATGAACGAAAAAGGATCTGAAGCCGATGTTATTCTGCTGTCGCCGCAGGTAAAATATCTTGAAAAAGATGTGCGGGCAAAATATAGCGGCAAGAAGGTTTATTTAATAGAAATGTTAGATTATGGTATGCTTAACGGTGAAGCTATTTTAACAAAAAGCCTAAGCGTTTAACGGCGCTGAAGTTATTAAAAATTTTATTGAATTTATTACGGCTATAGGTTATATTTAGTTGTAATATGTCTCCAAGCGGAGGATTAACTTTAAATGTTAGAAGGAGTTATTATAATGTTGTCTAGTAAAAAGAAAGTAGTGTCTTTAGTAGCGGGAGGCTTATTGCTGGCTTCAGCTGCTTCAGCAGAAGTTAAATTTAGCGGCGGTGCAGAGTTAGATTTATTTTATAGAACTAACTTAACGCCAGTATTAACAAGCGGGGCTATCAAAACAGCTGATGCCACAACTAAAGCAAGAGGTGGATTCGGTCAGGAAGCAGCAATTGTTTTAAATGTAGATGGAACTCACGAAGGTAATGATGTTTTTAAATCGTTTGATTGGAGAATTGCAGGTAAAGCAGCAACCGATTACAGATACGATCCTCTAGGTGTTAGGGAAGCATGGATTGGCACTACAACTGATTTTGGTAAATTTAGAGGCGGTAATCAATTCTCTAACCTTTACTTAGTGTTAGATGGTGTTTATTCTCCATATGGCAGCGGCAATATGATGGGTGATACTGGTGCGCACGAAGTTCAATATAGCAGAGCTTTAACCTATATTTCTCCAGTTTTTAGCGGCTTCCAATTTTCAGCTCAATACGATATGGGTGCTAGTAAAAATCGTGAGTATTTAGATGCTAATGGTAATACTCAAAATAATATTCTAACTTCTTATGCTTATGAAACAGTATTAACTTACGATTCTGATTATTTTAGAATAGATGCTGGCTACAACAGAGGTGTAAATTCTGGAGCAATTGACCCTGAAGCAGATGTTTTTGGCGGTAATAAAGGCAATATGAGCTGGGGTTATGGCACAAATGATAACCTAAGTGAACAATACTTCTTAGGAACTGTGTTTAAAGCAGCTGGAGCTAGTTTTAAATTAGGTTATTCTCACTCTCATTTTAAAGGATGGGATAAGACAGATGCTCCAATTGATGGCGGTATAGATATGCTTTCTAACAGACAGAGTGATATAAGAGTGAATAAACTTTTAGCATCAGTGGGCTATACTTATGAAAAACATACTATGGGTATAGGCTATGTAAAAGCATTCGATTCTAGATTCTTTGATGGCGAAGAAGTATTGAAAGATAATAAAGATGGTTCTAATTCTTATTACGGACAATACACTTATGCTTTAAACGATGCGGTATCTGTATTTGGTCAAGCTAGAATGACTTCTTATAATACTAGAGGCGGTGCTTTATGGGCTACAGATGGCACAGGAGCCAGCAATGTTAAAAACTCTACTAGAATTTTAGTAGGAACTTACATAGCGTTCTAGTCTAAACTGCTTTAGTGTTTAATAACTATAGTGGAGAGGTAAAGTTTTATCTTTCCACTATATTTTATAATTTACAAAACTAATATAATAATAAAGAACCGATAGAAAATAATATCTATATAGGAGCTATCATGAAATCTTTTTTAACATTTATGGAAAAATATTTTGTGCCGGTGGCTGCTAGAATTGGCGGACAAAGGCATTTAGTAGTAATAAGAGATAGTTTTGCAGTGGCAATGCCGCTAGTTTTAGTGGGTGCTTTTGCTGTTCTTTTAAATAATATATGGGACGCTTTAGATAAACTGTTCGGCACTGCCATTAAAGCTAGTTTGCAAAATAGCATTCCATGGTTTTTTGAACTTAACGGAATTATATGGTGGGGAACTTTTGCCATATTTTCTCTTTTCATGGTAGTTAGCGTTGCTTATAGATTAGCGCAGTCTTACGAACAAGATGGGCTTTTAGCCGGAGTAATTTCCCTAGCTGCTTTTGTAATTCAACTGCCGCAAATACGCAATATAAATGGTTCAGATGCCTGGGGTTGGATAACCGTCGGCGATTTAGGGGTAACCTCACTTTTTGCTGCTATCATTGTGGCAATTGTAATAACTGAAATTTATGTGCGTCTTATCAAAATGAATCTTACCATAAAAATGCCAGATAGCGTGCCGCCAGCGGTCAGCAGAGCTTTTATGAGTATTATTCCGGGCGCTATTGTTTTATACTTGGCGGGTGCAGTATCTTTAATACTAGCAAAAAATACTATGCATATTGCCGGCATAGAAATTGATAATCTTATATCCTTAATTGGTGCTTTAGTGCAGGCTCCTTTTATGAGCTTAGGGCAAAATTTATTTACGATTTTAATAATATCGTTATTTATACCGCTCTTTTGGTTTGCTGGATTGCATGGTGCAAATATTGTAGCGCCAGTTATAAATACTGTATATTTACCAGCAGTATTAGCTAATGCCGATGCTTTGCAAAAAGGGCTGCCAATGCCAAATCTGTGGACTAGCGTTTCTTGGGATGTTTTTGTGCATTTTGGCGGCGCAGGGGCAACACTAGCTTTAATTATTGCAATTTATATGGTGTCTAAAAGAGATGACTATAGAGCAGTTGCCAAAATCGGGTTAGCGCCGGGTATATTTATGATAAATGAGCCGGTAATGTTTGGTTTGCCAGTGGTATTAAATCCGTTCATTTTTATACCATTTGTGCTTAACCCTATAATTTTAACCCTTATAGCATATATAGCAACGGCAACTGGCATTGTGCCGCCAACAAGCGTAGTAGTGCCATGGACAACTCCTCCGGTAATAGGCGCATTTTTAGCAACGGGCGGTAGTGTAGCTGCAGCAATTTTAGCTTTATTTAATTTTGTGCTGTCTATTGCCATGTATATACCTTTCGTCATCCTAGCTAACCGGAGGTAATTTTGAAATATTTTGGATTTCTATTTATAAGTTTTGCCCCTCACATACTACGGGTATGCTACAGAGCAAAACTTATAAATATAAACCTCAAACTATTCAAAATTATATTATAATTAGATATTTTGATTTTAATTCAAGAACTTTCCCTCTCATGTATATTTAATATGCTACGAGGAAAAGTTCTTGAATATAAATCCCAAGTTCTTTACATTTTTGATAGATTTTGGCACAGCTTATTTGTGCCATGCTAGTGAGTTGGCATCTATTGGGTTAATGATACAAAACGGCAGGAGTTTATTATGTTTCCAAAAAAATTAGGAATATCTGTATATGTGGGTAAAAAGCCGCTGGAAGAAGACTTAGCCTACATTAGCTTAGCTAGAAAATATGGGTTTTCAAGAATCTTTACCTGTTTTATGTTTATTAATGAAGATACGGATGAATTCTTTAAAAAAGTTAAAACTGTAGCAGCGCATGCTGTTAAATTAGGGTTTGAGGTTTTTACCGATGTTAATCCTACGCTTTTAAAAACGCTAGGAGCTTCTTACGATAATTTAAAAATCTTTGAAGATTTAGGCATTACTGGAATTCGCTTAGATGAGGGAAATTCAGGATTTGAAGAATCTTTAATTAGTTATTCAGGAAATTTAAAAGTAGAAATTAATGCTAGCAACACCGCAAAATTACTTGATAATATTGTTAGCTATCAACCGTGCCTTACCAATATTTTAGCCTGCCATAATTTTTATCCAAGAAGATATACTGGGTTATCTGAAGAAACTTTTATGAATACTTCAGCGGCAGTAAAAAAACATGGGATTAGATTAGCAGCTTTTGTAAGCTCGCAGGAACCCAACACTTTTTTTTCGCAAGATTTTATGGAAAAATTGCCAACGTTGGAACACCATCGCGACTTGCCGATTATTGCACAAGCCAAAGAGCTTTTTTATTGCGGCTTAATAGATGATGTAATAATTTCTAATGCTTATGCCAGTGAGAAAGATTTAAAATCTTTATCTCAGTTAAATAAAGATATTATTACCTTAGATGTAGAGCTTGCTAAGGGAGTTGATGATTTTTCTAAAGAAATAATTATGGATAATTTACACATTAATAGGGGCGATACTTCAGCATTTATGCTTCGCTCAACTTTAACGCGAGTTAAATATAAAAACGAATCGATTCCGCCTTTTAATACAGTAGATATTAAAAGAGGCGATATTACTATAGATAACGATAATTACGATAAATATAAAGGTGAACTGCATGTAGCATTGCTGCCAATGAAAAATTATGGTAATGTAAATGTGGTAGGGCGAGTTGCTGAAAATGATATGCGGTTGTTGCAGTATATTAAACCTTGGAGTAAGTTTAAATGCAAAATTTAATATCTTGGATTTTTATGCAAAAATTTTCCTACTCATGTATTATTTATACATTTCGCAGAAAAATTTTTACATATAAACCTCAAGCTATTAAATTTTTGAAAGAATATTACTTCGTTGTATAAAATAATTAAATGGAGATTACAAATGAATGCAGAATTAGAAATGGCGATTTTTGGAATTATTGCCAGCAGCGGTGAGGCAAAAGCAATCAGCTTAGCTGCAATACATTTAGCTAAAGAAGGCGATACAGACGGCGCAAAAGCCAAACTGCTTGAAATACCAAAAGTTAGAGCGATAGCAATGGAGCATCATTCTAATTTAGTGCAAAAAGAAGCACAGCAAATGCTGGCAAAAGATAACTCTTCTAATGCAGATTTTTCTCTATCTCTGCTTTTAGTTCATGCGGAAGATCAAATGATGAGCGCCGAAACCATTGAAATTATGGCTCGTGAAATGATAGATTTGTATGAAAAGCTAGGAAGCAAATAGTTTTTCTGTTAAATGCCTTGTTATGCAGTTATAGCGTTGTTATAATGTGTAGAACAAAGCGATAAGCTAAGGAAGTCTAAATATTTTTTTGTAGTTGTAATCTTCAAAGAAAGAGGTGCTTCTATTAAAGAAATTATATCTAACTCCAAGTTCAATAGATTGAATATTGTTGCTGCTAAACTCAAAATTGCCTGTTTTTATGTTTGAAATAGTGTTAATGCTGGAATAATTTAAAGTAATATCTATATTGCTATTCAAAGCGTAATAGCTGCCTATTTTTATTTGATAAGCCGGATAGGTAATATTCTGCTTGTCTGTTAAATCGCTGCTTATTAAAGCTATGCCGTAGCCGGCGCCAAGTCCGGCAAATGCAACAATACTTTTAGTTATACCTAATTCATATAAGAAATTCATAAAACCTACAACATTAGTGCTAGTTAGGCTTCCATTATTAAATATCTGGCTGTCAATTTCGCTAGAAAATACAGGATTGTTAGAATTTCCTATTACAATATTATTATAACTATTTAAGTTAGTTTTTTCTATATTAGTATTATTAAGATAACAAGATATTCCATAGCTGCTGTTCATTGTAATTTTGCATTCATTATATAAAGGGTCGCTGCTGTCAATTTTTGTTGCATTTTTATCACAATAACCAGCATTAAGACTGGCAACTGAGCAATAGGTTGTAATAAAACTGCTGTAATCTTGATGCACATCATAAATAGAACGAGCAGCTTTGATTTTCATGGATATGCCTTTTATTTCACCCTCAAAACGCAAATTTTTAAAAGCATATCCGCCAAACATAGCAAAAGTAGGCGCATTTGAAGATTCCTTATAAGAAATTTCTTTAAGTATGGCAGAATAAGTATTAGCTGCATCTTGTATTACTCTAATTTGCAGGGCAGCAATATTTTCTGATGAAATTACATAAGTTTCATCTGATAGGCTTTGAAACGATTTTTTGGTTTCTTGATTTAGTCCGCTAATATTTATAGATGTATTATTACTAAGTGTATAGCCCATACTGCCGCCCATATAAAACCCATCGGCTTGTAAAAGTGAAATTTGTAAAGCAACTACGAAAATTATTAATGTTAAGATTTTCATAAATTACCTATAATATATACATTAAATTAAAATCAACACTATTTTGTGAGATTGGCTGAGTTGTAAAATTATTAAATTTAACATCACCAATTGTATTAATATGTGTAAGAGATATTAAAAACTTGATATTATCATTAATATTGTAAAAGGTGCCTACTTTATACTGATAAGCGGGAGTGATAGCACTTCCGCTTAAACTAATAGGCAAATTAGAAGTTGCGCTTAAATTTATTTGAGCGATACCTGCACCAAATCCGCCAAAAAAGCCAAAGTAGTATATTGAAAAGGGAACATCGTAGAAAAAATTTGCAAAATAATAATTTATTTTATTGTTTAAAGACATGGTGTAATTATTGTTTGCAGGAAAATTTAATAAATTGCCGCTGAAATTAATTTCATTGTGTTGGGTGCTGCTCAGGGAATCATAAGTGCAATTACTATTTCTTGAAATGATATTATAGTTATCACAAGAATATTCATAATTAATAGTTTGATTATTAGTAATATTTCCAATAATTGCATTTAATTCATTTTTAAAGCTGGCGCTTCTAAACTCTGCATCTATTCTAAAGTTTTTTAAAAATTTATAGCCTATAGATAGGTTATAAGAGAGAGCTGATTGCTTTGTGTTTGCAGTAATTTCTAGGTTATTGTCCATGAGCGAATAATTATTATCAGAGGTAATAGTTTTATAAACATCAACCATTTCTGCGGAGCCTCCGCTGCCAATTACATCATTAGGAACCTGCTGTAAAAATAGGCTAGTATCTGTTTGTGTGTTGGTAAAATCTTGAAAAATTTTTTCTTGGCTTTGTATAGATATATTTAAATTATTGGTTTGATTTAAAGAAACTCCGGCGGATATATAAAATTCTGCATATGATTTTGCTATGAGTAAAATAACAAAAATCATTATAAATATTACGAATCGAGTCATTACAATATACAATAAAACACTTGCAGAATTAAGTATATACTAGGGGGGGGAAAAGTAAGTTAAAAAAAATTGTTAGCAATAATATTGCTAAATATTATTTTCTACCGTCATACCGGCGCAAGCCGGCATCCAAACTAAGTTATAGTATTATCTCAAAGCCTAACGAGCTAACTAATTTCCCATCAATAAAAAATAGTGCTTGACATATAAAGGGTTTTAGTATACATTGTATGTATAGATATAAATACTTAATCTATATAAAAAATAATAAAACGAAAAAAAAGGAGAGAAAGAAAA
>Ga0123352_10016311_pt1 | contig 11831 bp, 6 predicted proteins | sample TergutLab28metaG_FD_89700 | JGI IMG/M metagenome (GOLD analysis project Ga0123352, IMG submission 89700) | Labiotermes labralis P1 segment gut microbial communities from Petit-Saut dam, French Guiana - Lab288 P1 | ecosystem: Host-associated > Arthropoda: Insects > Digestive system > Gut ...
ACTTGAATGAAAAAAGTAGCGGCTCCAGGTCTAGAAAACAGAGATTAACGGATGTGGGGACCCGTTGCGCTGACCACGTGACACCCCTCTATCCGCAAAAGTTGGCACTAACTTCGCCGACCGCCGGCGGCCGCTCTGTCAGTATAGTTCGCGTGCGGACTAAGGCCACGGAGTTTAGTTTTAGTTTAATACAAATAATATTACACTTCGTATCATTGGCAATACGACATACATTTCATTAAAAATAATGTACATGTAAATAGAATCTCCATGTCACATAACAGTAACTGTAGGGCGACTTGACTTCGTTGCTTATGAGCTTAGAAATCGGAAAGTAAAATGGTGGCTAATGTAAGCGATTGAAAACACATCGTGTGTCCAGACGTGCATCTGCCCTAATTGTAACGCTCCGGTTTTGATACTATTGACGACAGGGTATTGTCTGTAGTGATACGGAAGGAAAACGTGTATTTGTTATTTACAGTGTGGCCCGCGAAAATGTTTTCAGTTGGTGTGGGACACGTGCTCTAATGTAGCTCACATACGAGTCTCATTAAATTTCTGGCGGTCTGTTCATCAAATTATTAATGTATTACCCATTAATTATTTTATGCTGTTCACTTCCATCTCATCAGCTGATCACTTGAGTGCACCTGTATGTTCACGACATGAATTGATCACTCCTCATCTGCTCATCCACCAATTATCGTCTACCTCGTCCTGGAAGCAAAATTATGGAATGTATAAGAGGGGAGTCTATTTGTATTGTGAATTTGTCTCTCTTTCTCCTTTGTGAAGAAACTTAACTATTATACTGTTACAGATTTTTTGCCCACAGTTTTTTTTCTAGTCGCGTTCCTCAAATTCGGTAAGTTCCTCTAATGTGTAAAATAGGCTATTCCGTGTATGATCTAACAGTCTGTTGGGCTTTATTGAAAAGTTTCTTTAAAAACACAAAATTCAAACTTTTGTATGCCTTTGTCTTTAATTAAAAAAAAATAGAATTGCACAACATTTTAATGTTAAAAGTGATTTCTTCGTGGAATTGAATCATAAACAATTCTTTGTTGAGAAGAGATAATAACTTAATTGGTAAAAGCTAAGGTGATCCCGTTACAGGCCCGGTGTGGCCCAGAGGGTGGGTAGAGTTATAGCTCTACTCTTCCATGACTGCGGCACTAGAAGGGGGTGAGTGGTCAGCAGCACGCCCTGGCCGCACTTTACCCCCGGGAAAGACCCGGTACCCATTGTACAGGAGGCTGGGTGGGCCCCAAGGCCGGTCTGGACGGGCGGAAAATCTCGTCCCCACCGGGATTCGATCCCAGACCTCCAGTCCGTAATCAGTCGCTATACCGACTGAGCTACCGGGCCTACAATAACTTAATTATTTTTTACAAATCTCCCTGCGACAAATTTGATTTAAGGGTAAAGATGGCAGTAAGATTTTAATGTAAATGGCTGCTGAAAATCCAAAGCGAAGCACACACTTCCGACTTGTGAGCTACAAACACTATTTACGCTATTTCAAAATACGCGATCTCAAAATTAAGCAATTTTAAAAAAGTAAAAAAAGAAAAAGAAAAATACTACTCTGAAACCCGCACCAATTTGTAATTGCGGGAATAAAAGTGCATTGAGACGAATTTGGCGCAAGAATTGTGCTGGGCCATAATAGAGACGGCGGGACATGCATGCTGCAGCATGTCAGATCCCATTGTATTGGAGTGCGTATTTAAAGCGAAGTCCCTTGTATACAGTATAATTGATAACACATATACACAATTCAGACTTCGGCAAAAATTCGATTTGGCGCCAGGTCTTCCAGGACGTAACTTCTGAGCAAGTCTAACCGCCTGTCGGAACCATGTGACGATTAACTTCGTGTGTGGATACTAAAAGCAACCACGTCTTCTTGGAGTAAACAGCATACTCACTCATTTGCAGCGTATCCTGTGACATAAGTAAATTAGGAATATATAAGAGGCGGATGTCACGAACCCAATCAAATTACGATTATTTTCTAGTTATGCTAGAATCACAACTCATCAGGCATTTTTTAGATTTTTGCTAATGTAAGACAATAACGTGCGGGTCGACAGGAATGGTGTCGAAACATTACTTTCTTATAACATGAGAGTAACGACGCTAATAACAGAGCAGGCCTGCCCACTTTTGTAATGAAGCAGAATAAGGCAATATAATTGCACATACAATTCCTTATATAAAAAAATTCGTAAAACGTGACTAATGAAATAAAGTAAATAAATAAGTTCTAATGACATATTCCCATAAATATTTGAAATTTGACGTTCAGGTTCATCGTGATAAATTCTTATAATAAAACCAAATAGGTGCACTAATTTCTCAAATTTATTTTTGAATAAAACTCTATAAGTTTCGGTCAGTTCTCCTGTCCACCATCAGGAGATTTTCACTGTACACACAACAATTGTATATGTCATACGGGTTTGCTGACATATACCATTGCTGTGTGCACAGTGAAAATGTCCTGATGGTGGTCAGAGGAACTGTCCGAAACATGTAGAGTTTTATACCAAAAATAAATTTGAGAAATTAGTGCATCTGGTTAGTTTTATTATAAGAAATATTTGAAAATAATTTGACCCAGAGAAAGACATGGCACACCGCGGCCTCTAACAGCTGGCAAATACTCTGTATTATGACACCGGTCCCGCTCTAAGAAAGTTAAGGATTGCTGTTGTTATACCGGCGTCCTTTGTAAAATGTGAGGAATTGTTCTGAGCGATACTCTTATCCAACGGCTCCAAAGCTAATAGAGGGTGTGCAATTATGCGTTCTTCAAAACTGTTGTCTTAAGATTTTTTAAATTAAACTATTCATTGTATTACGGGGTGGCGCGGTTGGTTGAGGTGCTGCGATACAAGCCGGGAGGTCTCGGGTTCGATTCCCAATGGCGTCATTGGAATTTTTTATTGGCAAAATCCTTCCGACCGCACTATGGCCCTGGGGTCGAGTCAGCCTCTAACAGAAATGAGGACCAGAAATATTTCCTTGGGGGTAAAGACGGCCAGCGCTACGGCTGACAATCTTGTCACCTTGAAATCTAGGAGCCTCAGACTCCTGGAACCCTCAGAACTTGTTCAGGCCTCTAATGGAATCGCTGTACCTTTTACTATAATAGGTAAGCAAACTGTGGGCCCGGTAGCTCAGTCGATATAGCGACTGACTACGGGCTGGACGGTTCGGGATCGAATCCCGGTGGAGACGAGATTTTCCGCCTGTCCGGACCGGCCCTGGGGCCCACCCAGCCTCCTGTACAATGGGTACCGGGTCTTTCCCGGGGGTAAAGTGCGGCTGGGGCGTGCGGCTGGGGCGTGCTGCTGACCACTCACCCCCTTCTAGTGCCGCGTTCACGGAAGAGTAGAGCTATACCTCTACCCACCCTCTGGGCCACACCGGGCCTGTGACGGGATCACTTTACCTTTACCTTTTACGTAAGCAGAATAGGTGAATGAGGTTTATGTTGTGCCTGAAGTAAAGTACGAACATTTACTCCGTGCCGCCTAGAATCGATATAATAATGAAACCAATAATTACGCGCCTGCACGCAGTATATTTATGACACATATTTTAGAAGGATCAGCAAAACGTAGTGTATTTGTGAGAACGCAATATGTCAAGGAATAATCAAAATTGCCGGACAGCGTAGCAGTAGTTGCTGCATATGATTTAAAGCACTGTTCAACATCCGCCAATGCTGGTGATACGTTTTGCGGAATGTATCCGCAGTTCTCACGTATAATGAAAACGGCAAGGTGTCCCCTCCCTCCCCCCCTTACCCATCAGTTCAGTGTATCTGCACCTTTCATTTCTTTCATCCAACTTTAATTTTCCTCACGTCAGAGCTCAGACTTAGATGTTTCTTTTGAAAACTCAATTTATAAAGCGGACAACGCCAAGAAATTGTCTTATTCGTCAAGGTAGGTGACTTGTCAGTTTATGTTGATGCGATGTGACAGGCAGTAGGTCTTCCCGTTGGACAGTCTGGTCCCTGAGGGCCTTATATATGGCTGGCGTCTTATTTTTTTTTCTCGTAACACGTGGAAGTGGGAGGAATGGGAAATCTGTTAGGTACCAGAAGAGCCTACGGTAATTCAGTTTGGAAGGTTTTTCCTGGTTTTCTGAGCAGTCGTGACGGCATGATTGATCATTCTACGTCTATGTTATTCATATTCCCGCAATTTATATAGTATACGTTAGTTTGGAAGGTTGCTTACTTACGTTGCTTTTTTCTAATACGTGCCAAGGCTGTTATTTTCTTTCTGTTACATGGGCTTGTTATTTAAGCCCTAAACTGAAGACAGCACTAGACCGACATCAAGGTATGAGACCCAGTTTGTTCCCATGAAGGTTCTGCATAGTTCTGACGTGGCAGCGCCACATGTATCACGTTGCTCCTTAATAGGATCACAGAAATCTAATACACATCTTTTTTTTTCAAATAAAAAATCCACTCTAATACTAGGAGTGTCATACCATACACACATAGGGTCTTCAAATCATCTTTAAGATTCTTCGACTATATTCTCCGTGCTTTACTCCCCTCTCATACGGGTTTCTCCCATCACGTATTTCACCTAGTATTTTGTCGGTATTCCTCATACTCTCCATGTATTCTACCTAACTTCCAGTCTGATCCTCCTAGGTTCACTTATCCTTACAATAACTGGTGAGAACTGAAAATTACAGCTCTCTTAATTGCGTAAAGTTTTCATCTTCTTGTTTTACTTTCTATAAGGCCTACAATACTTAACAACCTCAGTTGGTAATCTGTCTTTGGGTGAGTGACACATAGAAGAAGAAGAAGAAGAAGAAGAAGAAGAGGAAAACGAAAAAGAAGGATCTACATACGACCGCCACATTGCACACGTACATCGGAAGGTACTAATGTAAAAGTGAAAAAATAATAATACATGTTTCATGAATTGTAAATACAGAATAGCTGCATATATATATATATATATAATATGTATATAATATATACCCTAAAAACATGGTTTATTTTACGTGTATAACTGGAAATAACCTGCATAAAAGTGATGATGATGATGATGATGACGAGGATGATGATGATGATAATGATTATGTTAATAATAATGATATTAAGGTGGATCTTCAGGAAGTGGGATGGGGAACATGGACTGGATCGATCTGGCTCAGGATATGGCCATGTTGCGGGCACTTGTAAATGCGGTAATGAATCATCGGGTTCCATAAAATGCAGGGAACTTCGTGACTGAGAAACGGTCAGCTTCTCAACAAGGACGCTGCTCCATGGAGTAAGTAAGTAATAATAATAATATATTTCAGTTCTGACCACGCAGTACGCAGAACTGCTCACTGATTAACACGGCATATAACCACCTCCATAGTACACAGTTTTATTTTTACATTTATTTTACATTATTTTGCCATTCACACCTTACTTAGTGTGAACACCTACCTGAATTTCTTACTTTTGTCCCATTTATACCGTTTATTACTTTCCGTATTCTAATTCCTCCTTCAGATTTAGACCTCTCACACAAAGTCTACATATTCCACTTGGGTGTTTTCAAAAGTGTCAACATTTTATCTTTAAAATCTTCATTACACAATCATAAAAACATCTTTCTTTATGAGTTTCCCTTAATTTTCAAATTTCTTTTTTCAACCAGGCTATACGATTTACTTCCTTCCTGCTACAGCATCTAGCTATTCTTCTTTACCACATCTATATTTAATATTATAATGAAGTACTAATGAGTTCTGTTCCAACATTTCCAAAGCTATATTCTGCCTTTCCATATCATTACGTCCTTTTTTCATCGGTTCGCTGAAGTTATTGGTATTACCTTCCTACCGATGCTACCGAACAAATACAAGGCATGTACTTTCCAGCCCCTCTTTATCTGCTCTGCCAGTTTTTCAATTTCGTATTACCTTTCTGTCATTCCTAACATTATCTCACAGTTCCATCGACATCCTAGTGCATAATCCTCGGTAATTATTTAAATAACTGCCAACCACATAATCTTCCCCCTCATTCTGTGGCCACGTACTTCCACTTCCAACATAAAATGAACTGTTACATCTTGCTGGTCGTTATAATTTACCACAAAATCAGCCGTGATATTTATAAATCTTTTTTCTATAGTATTCTCCGATTCTGTTAAAAGTCCAAATTACAGTGTCAGTCTCAGTTTCTTTAAAAGATACGACACAAATTTTTGCGCTTGACTCAGATTTTAGGTGATGATTATGAATGTCACGAGAAATAATTAAACGTAGATACAGATTTTCTGAGATTTACGTTTCGAAGTGTTGTAGTGCTGTCATGTTCAGGGTTAAAGCAGTCGAAAATGGCTGCTTGACCCTGAAGATTAAGGCCCTGTGGAAACCTCAAATATTGCTTTCATATTTGTGAATTCGATGGTTGAAACTATGTTCCTATGACTTTTGTCTGTTCGTCGCGTTAGTGGGCCATCGTCGAAAATCGCGTCTTCTATCAGCAGAAGGTTCCGACAGAGGACAATCAGTTTTGCTGCATATTGCATAGTTTTCAGCCGTCAGCATCAAAACTTATCATGATGTAAGCTTCCCCACATATCAGTACGGCGATGGACTGCTTCCAATTACTCATAGAACTTGACACCGTTGTGTTACTGAGGAGACGTAATTTGTCTTCGAACTGGGTTCAAATTGGATGTATTGTGGACGTATATGTAGATTAATAATGTATTGTAGATTAATATATGTAGATTAATAATCCTACCACTCAAAACTTTTTCATACCACACACACAGACGCTGACTGCCTCGATTTCGACTTGGCTAAAGTAAGCTGCAGCTCTAATCCCCTGCTAGAAGACCAGTTATCCTGTCCTGTTTCATTTGTGTAAGTGTTTTTGAAACATGATTCCATCTGGCACTAACTACCGTCGTTCTGGTTCTGTAACTTGCCCAGTGAAGCGTCATGGCGCCCAGAGGCAGTTTTTTTTTCTCTTGCTTCTAAAACTGCCTGTAATTTGTTTTTGTCGCCTCCGGCTTTGTAATTTAAAACTACGTGTCTCTATAAGCCATTGTTCCGTTTAGTGGTCACGCAGATAGGAATGATATATCGATATCAGGCTCATATTGGCATACGCACCTATATTCACGTGTACCGAAACACCAAAATTACAGTCATTGATTTTTAAGTAACATACAACCTAATGGAACAAAAGTGTAGATCTGTCTGTCGCTTTTCGCGGTTTCGCAAATTCGCCGGGTCACACCAAGAATAAAAGAATACACCGTCCTGCCTTTTCAGTGAATAGGAGCATCAAAATTTTTCTATAACTGGAATAGATCTTGAAGCCATATTGCGTAAAATTCGAAAAGTTGAAGGTAAAGCAGAAACGTTCCGATTGCAATGTTTCTGCAAAGAAAATAAAACAACACTAAAAATGCTAAAACTTTGTTTTTGGGGGGAGGGGCGCGGTGCGGTTTATTATTCGCCGATTTTCGCATCTTCTGCGGGGTCTTTGAAGTTAACACCCTTGGAAAGCGATGGATGAGTGTACATGAAAAGCAAATGAATTGCTGTATGTGTATCTTTATGTTTTATAAATTATATTGCAGATTTATTGCTTCTTTCTAACGCAGTTTTCTCTTAAGTTTACGTCTTGCTTATTTGTATTTAATTTTCCATTTCAGTAAAGAATTCCCTAGTATTTGCATTTATAATAATGTTAACACAAAACTTTGACTTGCGTTTGTCTCCGGTACACAAGAAAACTGAGAGAGTAATGAAGCAAACAAAATCCTTCCCACTTCACACTTACCGTCCGTAATGGAAAACAGGTGTTAGTGAATCTGAAGTTGATTCACGTTCACAATAGTGACACTTCCTCGAGAGGCAGAAGGACGTAACATTGTGTTCATCCCTTGAATTTTCGTCGTATTTTAAGGTTAAAGAAAGTAAAATACATCCCTAAATGCGTTGACGTATACATGTAATGAGTGTGTGTGTGTGTGTGAGTGTGTGAGTGTATGTGAGTGTAAGCGAAGAAACTTTAAGTATAGAAAGAAAAATTTGAAAGAAACTCAGAGTTACATATTTACCTGAAATGTTTCCTTGTATTAAAGGGCATTGGCTTTCCTGACGCTCAGAAATGTATAGGCCCAAATGTTTATGGTTTTTATTCCAAAGACTCTACCCTTGAGAGCATTTGACTTAATGCACTTATCGTAAGACCTAATCCACAATGTGAACAGGACATACACCGCCTGTGACCGAAGACCCTGTCACCATAATACGTCACCGAATATGAAAACACCACGTGGTACCCGACATTGAACAAAGCATAATAAAAAATCAACTACCCATAACCATCACCGATATCTGCCATTTTTTACAAGATTTTAGCAGTTAATTTATCACTTACTGTATTACGGAAGGTGAATGTGTTTAAAAAACTGAATTGTAAATATATTTGTAAGAAGTGAGATTTTACATTCACAATAAAATACGTATGCTTCTTTTAACGTGTTATAAAAGACAGCCTGATGGTGACCCCATAGGATCGAAACATGTAGCTGTATGAATACTTCATAAAGTTGTATTCAATATTCTTATAACAATACCAACTAGAACCACTAATTTCTCAAATTTATTTTTGGGTTAAAACTCTACATGTTTCGGACAGTTCATCTGTCCGAAATATGTAGAGTTTAATTCCAAAAATAAATTTGACAAATTAGTGCGTCTAGTTGGTTTTGTTATAAGAATTCATCACCCAGTCATCTGAACGTCAAATGTGTTTTCGGTGGTTATTTATATGCTCCTTGCACTAATGCATTTAGGTTTCATTATTAAGATAGATGGGAAGTCCAAACACAGGCTTCAGACTTGATTGCATGAATTGACCCGCGCTCTTTGCGTAATAGATCTCTGTTATCCTGTGTCAGGTAGAACCACACAGATATGACAAGCTCAGTGTTGATAATTATTGCTACCTGCGTTGTGGTTGTCAAAGGCTGAACAAAATTATAATTAGACCCAGATACTAAGTCCCCGCCGGCTTGTTACATGAGGCATTGTTAACAAGCAGGTATGGTGTTGGGTGAAGCTATGGTTTGGTTACCATAGTTTGAAAGCCTCCTATTTATAAACTAACATATCGTGCCTTTGTTTCGAATAAACCTACTGTGTTTCTGTTTGCATTTAAATCAATACGGTGGGAATGTAGAATAGCCTCAGGAAGAGTTATAGCAACACAGCGCCTCGATTTTGCAAGGTTTAATTACTTGACAGGCTTCTGACGTATGTGGATGTCTGATACTATATTCATGAACTGCACGGATTGCTACTGCGGTGCCTCTATTAATTTCGCTTTATGTAACAGAGCTGTGTGGTACATGTGCACACGTCGGTTTACTCTTCGGGGTTTGAAATTTCGAAATTAATTTCTCCATACTTTTGCTTTAGATCACACAAGAAACAAATTAACAACGATAATCATGGTTGCAAAATATACCGTTGTTGTCGTCGTTTGCGGCGTAACGTTGTACGGTTTTCACATTTCAACTCTGACTTCTTACTTAATGAAACTGTATTGCGCTGTCACGTTTTATGTTTTGTCTTGCTTGTTTTATTTGTATGTAGTATGTATATGTAATAGTTGTACATTAAGGCTGATTTTGTAATTGGTCAGTGGGCAATACAGTCAGCACGTAAATAAACAAGAATTGAATTGAATTTAGCTAATACTGGAATTATATTTGCCGCTAGAATGAAAGGCCCAATCCTGGCCTTAATATTATTAGCTAAAGGGTTGCCTTCCAGAAGTTAATAAAACAGCTACGGAATCTAGATCAGAGAAACTACTTAACGGCGTTATAATTATTTTCGATATAGTGAGTGAATAATAATAATAATAATAATAATAATATATCGATAAAATAGCGACGAATACTTGGCTAAGTCTGGCGAACTGTTCCCAGAAAAAACTGGATTTATGATAGCCATCCAGAATTAGGTCATTTGTAGAGTAATTATAGGAGGTATATTTTGAAGGATCCGAACACTACCAACGACTTTTCCAGTAAATGCCGAGAGAAATTTAAAAACCATTCAAAATATAACCGGTGTATATCGCGCGCGAGCTCTAGGCGATTGCATCCATCGTCAAAATCAAGTGTCCATCAAGAATTGGCTATCATATGTGGACCGTCAAAGGGATCACCACTGCCATATTATAAACATGAGCCACAACCCGTGTAAGGGAATTTCAACTATAAACTATAATACGACAGGTCCACAATAACTGATCAAACTATCCACGACGATAGAAAGGACAGTTACACTTGACAAAACTATCAAAAAAGCTTACTTAATAGATGTAGCAATTCCTAAGTCACAGACTTCATAGCATGATCACCGAGAAGCTCCAGAAGTACACAGACTTGAAAGAAAGCCTGTAAGTGTACGGCAACTGACAACGGCCTATGAAAAACCGCTAGTTCTGTCCACAATGGGTATTATTCCAAACAAGTTACACAAAAGTTTAATAGTGTTTAATCTTCACCCTGGTCTATACATTCTAATAGAGAAAACAGTAATAATTAATACATACCATACATACAGAGAGTTTTAGCAGAACAGTGCGTAAGAAGAGATTGGTCAGTGAGACCCGTACTCTTTTGAGAACTGGCTAAACTGCCGTGATGTAAGGAATTTGGATGATGATGATGGTGATAATAATAATAATAATAATGTAAAATACGAGACGTTAATTATGTGAAAATATTACATGCAAAGTATCTTGTAACCACAGAATACCTGCAGCATTATAGGGTCTGTACCCTAGAAACATGGTTTGTTTCAGGTATATAATTGGAAATACCTTGTGTAAAGTTGGTAATAATAATAATAATATGTTTTTGTTTCAACCAAACTGCACAGCCAGAGGCTAGTTGGGCCGATCTGGGGTATTGGCGAGCTGCCCGGGGCGCCAACCTATAAAGGTTTTAAGATGTCACTGGAGTAATCGGAAATATGGTGCTGATGTATTCAGGTTTTCCACAAGCGAACTAACTTAACCGAAATTATCCGCTGTGTGGGCACGCGGCATGAAAATTATTCGCCAGCCGTGTATTAAGCCGAAATGACTTGGATAATACCGCTTTGAAGGGCACCAAACCCATCAGACCGACCCTGAATGCTACAGAACTGTGTTTACCCTGCTTAATAACGCGAATCACGCTTATACAGGATGGCCATTACAAGAACAACATCTGCAAGTGGATGTTGTGACTAGCGAAATCCAGAGGCTTACACAAAAGCATGAAGGAAGACTCCACCAACAAGAGAACGTCGAGGCCATTCAGCTCCTGGACAACTTGGACATAGTGAGCAGACTCCAGAGAAAAAAAAAACCTTTTGAGCTGGTTTAAGTGACAGTGCAAAAGCAGAGCAGTGCTAGCGCAAGTGTTAGTGTAAGAGCAGAGACATTGTTAGTGTAAGTGCAGAGGCAGTGCTACTGTAAGTGTTATGTACAAGCAGAGACAGTGCTAGAGTAAGTACACAACAAAACATGTAAACATTATTGCAGCAGAAACAGAGAGATGCTAATGGGTGAACTCTTAGGTTTAGTGTAAGATTAACCTTTTGACGCCTAATGTCAACTATAGTGGTCGTACCGTACCGCTAACCTCTAAAGTTGCATTTTATATATTTATTCAACAAATATAGGTACTGAATATTTTAAACATGGTATATAATCTCCGTTTTTTTCTCTTCAAAATGCAGTTTGTTTCATAATTCTA
>Ga0123352_10016312_pt1 | contig 11830 bp, 10 predicted proteins | sample TergutLab28metaG_FD_89700 | JGI IMG/M metagenome (GOLD analysis project Ga0123352, IMG submission 89700) | Labiotermes labralis P1 segment gut microbial communities from Petit-Saut dam, French Guiana - Lab288 P1 | ecosystem: Host-associated > Arthropoda: Insects > Digestive system > Gut ...
CCATCTTGACACAAGTTTTTCTTGGTTTCCCTGTGTCTATAAGCAAATGCTGAGATGGTTCCCAAGATTCCAAGTTGCCACTACATGCTTCTCATGTAGCCCTCCAGACTTAAATCTAGTAGTGACCAATTTCATGTTTTGTTTACATGTAAATTAACCACTGCCACCGGGTAACAACCCAATTGCAGTAAATAAATAAATTAAAAAAAATTTTTTTTTAAATTTTCTTCAGCATGACAGCCATCAAAGGAGTGTAACTGTATATGAAGCCTGCATCCACCAGGAATGCACAGTGTTTCTCTCCACAGTCACTTCACAGAACTTCTCAAAGTCCTGACCTCCAGTTTCTAGGCAGGCTTCCAAAAATATTTCTTGACATACAGCACAGCTCGTCTTTAAAAGTTAGCAATTTCCCTTTTAAACCGTCCTGCAGTTCTTGCAAATAAGATGTTTGTCCTACATTGCTCTTCTGTTAATTCCCTGAAAAATGCCTTCAGGATTAACGTAATGGTTGGAATATGTTTCTTCAAAAAACATGGGCCCTTTGGTTTTGTGCAAACTCAGCATTTTAAGGAGATATACAGGGAACTATATGCAATGCACAGGGATTTTTGTAACACCAACATGTTATTTTGGACATTTATGTTCCTACTTTATGCACATGACGTCTCATCTGAGAAACCTGCAAGTTATTTTAATTTTATTTTTGCTCAGCAATTAATCTGTGACTCACTATTCTCCACAATTCTGTGTACTGTTATATTATACAATATTTTTCTTTACAGATCTTTTCACAAAATTTTCATGCCACTCATTTTACAAAGGTATTGCAAATGAAAACTCTTTGTTCAGGACAATACATTTTTCAAATGCGTTAACAACCTCCTGTCTACAAGTCATGGCATAACTGGGTGCCTGTAGCCATGCAAGTTAAGGTGACATAGTGAATGAATCAACTTGCATTACTGAGTTTTTACGTTTTGTTGACCGTGCATCTTAATATAATGATAGTCTTTTTTTACCAACTTGATGCACAAATTCTTTATTTTAATACATTTATTACATTCCTCTACATGTTTCGAGCACAATAGTGCTTGAAACACGTAGAGGAATGTAATAAATGTACAGTGATACCTCGGCTAACAAGTGACCCTGCTAACGAATTTTTCAGCTAACGAAGATTTTTTTCACTGTTTTTCAGACTTGGTTAACAAATATGGATTCGGCTAATGAATGTTTTAGTGGATGCGCGCGCTAACATAAATCAGCAAACATGAACGGTCGGGCCATTCCAGGAGCTTATCTTTTCCGTCCGTATGTGTGTGACAAAAAAATGAGCTGACCACATCACATAGGGGAGACCCACCAACCCGACTGGGTTGTTTACGTTCGAGACAGTGAGAAGTGAGACGCCTGATAACATAAGCTGCTTCGGCTAACGAATGTGATTCCAGAACAAATTATCTTCGTTAGCCGAGGTATCACTGTATTGCAATAAAGAATATGTGCATCAAGTTGGTAAAAAAAGACTATCATTGCATTATTGAGGTTGTACTTTCCTATGCTCAAAGCAAAGTTTGGTGAGATGCTCTGTAATTTTAAATGAAAAAATTTTAATAGATGTTATCCATTTTTTACGTTCCTGAAGATTTTAGAATTCTGCTGAAATATGCACGGTTATGAGTAATTGTAATGAATAATTTTACATTCTTGTATACCAAAGATATTATGTCTGATTGAGAATGTCACCATAATTTTAGTGCTTTCTTTAGTTTACTCACAGTACACCTTACAAAGTTTTAGATTCATTTGTAATACCGTCTATTTTATGTTAAAAAATACTGTGCCTCTTACTGGTATAAATAAAAACAACATAAAACAAACAAGGGCAAGTTCTCCAGATCTTTTATCGAGAATCCTGAAGAAAGAGAACAACATGGTCACTCATTCACATGCAGTTCAATTACACTCCTTTTCTGTTTCACTTTTCATTTCTACATTCTTCTCATTCTGCTGGTCCACCTTATCACCCCACCGACTCTCATGTTGGCTTTCATGCCTCACCACGACATCGGACATTTCTTCTTTCACCTGACATAACTGAAGATCTCCTGGGTTCAACACAGGTGCAATCTTCTCCTGAATTTCACGCAATGTAATAAAGTAGGTCTCAGCATTCATCTGTAAACAACACAAATATATGAACAGTCTACAATACCTATTAACGTTCATTTTTGGCACACATGCATGACTTAAAAAAAACGGCATGTGACACGTGTAAATTTCCTGACAATCATTTTTGCATTTAGATGAGGCAAAACCAATCAGCAACATCAGATTTGTGTATACTTCACCACTGTACAAGGTAAGAGTAAACTGTTATTATCATATGCAAGGGTCCTAGAAGTTTGTTTCTGAGCATCTGCCTACTACAAAACACACCTTAATTTCAGCAAGAGTCTGATCAGTAGCTTGTAACTTTCCCTTGTAATCGTGAAGTTGCGCAGACAAGTCTTTCACTGTATTAGCAGACTTGGTTGCAGTCTCCTTCAGTCCACTTAACTCCTCCTTTAAAACCAGCATCTTCTGTTCCGTGTCAGTCCGAGCCTTCTCACTTCGTTTCAGCTGACCCATCAGCTTCTCCACGTCCAAAAGTCCTCCTTTGTACAGCACAAACCCTGGATGGAGAACTGAAATATTTAATGCACTGCCCAGGAAACTAGGGAAATGCCAAGTTAATCCACTGGCCAGTTTCAGTGTAGCCTGCAACACCTCCTAATATAATGTACATCTTTTAAACCCTTGGCACTAGAAGTTGAAGGTAGCTGGTACACAGTGTGATGCTAACAAAACCAAATATTTATTAAAGGTGTCAACCAAGAACATTCAAAGTAATGGGTGGCCATTTAACCCTTAGCCGCCAAACGACATATATATGTCGCACAATGAGCCCTTTAAATAGCCAAATGGCCACTAAAGTGGCGGGGGGTGGGGGGGATTTAATTCCAGCTTCAAAGGGTTAAATATTGGATCTTTGCAGAGTACACTGGGCATATAACTGTGGCCTCAAAAGGTTAACAACATAATCATCTTTGTCTAGTGGGGTTGGTGGTATATGGACAAATTAAGGTAAGCTTCTTAACATGAAAAGTAATGAAGTTCACAGCTGACATTTCTTTCAAAGGAAGCAACGGAACCACATGCCACTATGAAGATGAAGTATGTGGTAAGCTGATATGGGTTGCGAAAATGAGTTAAAAAAAAAATAAAGGCCAGATGGACAGCCTCTTGAAACAGTGAATGGCTGCAATTTCAAAATTAATGTTCCCAAACAAGAGGAGAATAATCAATGAAATTAGCCACTATTCAGCTCAACATTTACAAGTGAATTCAAAATACTAGAGAAGTATTAAATTCTATTTGATAAAACACCATATGCACCTTTCAGGGTCATCTCTTAGCACTTGATGGCCAGCACAGTAACTGCACTGCTCAACTTCCCATAATTAATTATTCAAGGTAACAAAAGCAATTTTAAAGTGACAGAAGAAATGGCTGCCAAATAAAGTAGGGTAAGTTTTACAAAATGAACAAACATCATGGAAAAACTGGGTACTAGGTCTTGCATATTCAGAAGGTACTGATGCTGTGACCATTGGTGAACCTTAAACTAAACCACTGCTCAAACCCACATAAACATATGGTGCATACAAGCACTCTTCTGCCTACCAGTATACTTCACAACATGACTGCCTTTCTATCCCTTTCATACTCGACACCAAGCTATGTTCACATTCCTGCTGGTGTCACATTCTTGAAATACGTATCACATGAGGATGCTGAAACTTTATGTGATCCTAAATACAGTCCTGCATAACTATGCATTTCTGCCATCAGATGGTTGATAAGAGTTTTGTCCACAAGAATAAAGGATCATTACTGATATGCAGTCTAGACATATAAACACGTAACGTTACCATCAGGTATTGCTGGTTTGTCTTTGGGAGGATCTCCTGTGTCCCTCCTTGCTCGTTTTGATGGTGGAGAGCCACCTGCCGAAAATACGGGCAGCAGTCGTTTATTACCTGAAAAGGAAATAATTGTTGTTCATCATACAGATGTAATGGTGTAATTTCACCTATAAGCTGCAGAGGTGTGCACATGCATGTGAGCACACGGGCGCGCACATGTACACACACACACAATAAGCTAGTGTAAGTCACACCCCTGTTCCCATAGTTGTGGTGTTCAGACAGACTCTGATTTCTGTGAGGATCAGTACTACTTTCTACAATTCTGGAGAAATCTAATGATGGTTCTATTCACATTAGGCAGTAGTTTTAAATTGACTGATACGCACAAAAATTACTCTGAAATTTCCATGCTACCAATTTCAAAAAACTATAATCAGACAGTGTGGCAAATAAATATTCAGTCACACTATTTCCCCAGCTGTGCATTCAATCCATGTACTTGTAGAAAAGAACAAATATTAACCTTTTGGCGCCAGAATTATTTTTTTAATTTTTAGCACATTCTGTATATAAAATGTGAATAGTACAGGAACCAAATATGTTAGAATTATGAAACAAACTGCATTTTGAAGAGAAAAAAACGGAGAGTATATACCATGTTTAAAATATTCAGTACCTATATTTGTTGAACAAATATATAAAATGCAACTTCAGAGGTTAGCGGTGCGGTACGACCACTATAGTTGACATTAGGCGTCAAAAGGTTAAGCTGTTGTTTTAATACCCCTATTTCTGTCTTGCAACTGCCCAAAGAACAAGCACGAAGTATGTATTTTTGAGGAGAGACGGATGATAAGACAGTGATGAAGATAATGGCCAGCAGACAGGGACTAAGAGCTTTAAATATGAGCCATGGGCAAAGTTACGGTGCTATTAAAAAATTTATATATTTTCAAGCAGTGCATTCCTGAACATAGTGTTCAGGTATAAAGATCTACAAACTGTGCAACATAAAGTATACAGGTAAAATGAAATACAGACTGCAATACATACCAAATGCAAGAGCTGCCAGTGCTTCTGCAGCTGCTGGATCTTTCTCTTTAACCTTTTCTCTCGTTGTGTCTTTCGTTCTGTCACTATCTTTACTGTCCTCCTCCTTTACTCGTGGCTTGTCTGTGAGTTTCCTATAGTGCAGCGAATCCCGTGTGACCACCTTCTGGACTAGTTTTCGTACCTGTACCAAAAATTTCACAGTCGTGTTATATTATTCAAAAAGCAAAAGAAAACTAAACACACTAGTTTCTGGTGAAAAAATTGTATTGAGGTATCTGCTCTCCTGCCCTCTGCACCAACCTACTTGTACAGGCCCTTTCATCAAACCTGGATTATGATAAATGGCTAGACAAAAATATTAAGACCATGAAGTAAGCAGCAACTCAAGAGAGGTGACCAAGGAGGTAACTAACATGGCTTGTTCATGTAGTTTTATGCACAATTGAAAATATATACTGCACAGAGATCCAGGTACAGTAAACTGTAAATTTTATGAAATTCATCAAAACCGTTTAGTGCAACAAGGAAATGTAAAAGGCAGAGCTAAAGTTACCTCTGTGCATAATTAAGCATCATACCCTGAAGGCATGATGGAAAATGGAGATATAGGTCCACATTCTTAACCTCAATCATAAATGGAGGCGAGTGTTCAGTATCTCACCTCACCCAGTTTACCCCCAAAGAAAGAGACACAGGTTCCCCTTTCTGTCCTTCAAATGGAAGGCTGGGTGAACCCTAGAGCCAGTCTGACTATTTTACACAAAAGTAAAATCTCTTGCCCCTGCTAGTAATGGAACTGTAAATCCTTGAGCTGTCAGGCCTGCCGCCTTAAGTCGCTTCACCAACTACATCATCCTGTTTCTACCACAAAAATCTATGCAGTATAAATGATCCTGGTGTGGCTAAGCACTCCAGCCTCCCTGACTTTCCACTTTTCATAACATGATAACTGAACAGTAACAGTAACCAGTCGAGGGACATTTTAACATGGGCTCTAAATAATAGTGAGGTCACAGGATCCCCACTCTGAAAGAGGCAGAAGGCTTCTGCCTGTTCAAAGAAAAACTGCACCCAGGTAACATTTAATTTTACATCTGACTTCAAATACTTTCACACTGTACTTAAATTCTGGATTAGAACTAGTATAAATATCTCTCTTGACTTAAAAAAATTATGCCTTGTGTCTTTCTGTTCTTTTCTCAAAATAAGAGATTGTCATACCTTGCCTACAGAATTAAATTAGCATCAAGCCTTAAAAAGCTGTCAGTTGTTAGAACACAGATCAACACAGCCAACAGAACCATAACCACCAACTTAGATAAAAGCAGGTTCTGCTGAGACATAAAATTCAACACAGCAGATTTACAATACACAAGGTACATTAACGCTCTGAAATGGATTTTGTAGAAACACATAATGAGAATGTGTATGGGAATGAGGTGGCTGAACATCTTGGGTTGATTTTGGTACTAGCAATGTTAACCTTCAAGTTATATCACCAGAAAGTTACAACTGAACTGTGCACCTGTGCTCTGGAGAGGTTCAGCCCCAGTGTGTATAGAAGTTCCTCAATATCCTTGTCAAATATATAACCACAATGTGACTGGTCAAAATATACAAATGCTAATAGCAGATGTGGATCCTCTGTGTACAGCTTCACTCGTTCTTTCTTCTTTTTGTCCTTATCTTTGTCTCGCTTTCTGTCCTTCTCATCTCGTTCTTTCTCCTTCTTACTGTCTTTTGAATCTTCGTCCTCCTAGAAACAAAATATGGCACAGACAGTGACAAGGAGATACATTTTATATACTATTTACCTACAGCAGTGGAGTCCTGAAATATGTACTCAGTATACTTTTAGGGAGGCATAAGTTCTGAACAATTAAAATAAATGACACAATACATTAAATACTTCTTACACCATTTACCTTCGTTGAAAGGGAAAATGAAATCCTTACGAGATCACTATCCTGTGGCATATGTACACACACACACAATGTATGTGTGTGTGTGTGTGTGTGTGTGTGTGTGTTCATGCATGCAAGTGTGTGTGTGTGTGCCATTTCAACTTTTCAACTACTTGATCAGTTTTCATCAAACTTGGTAGAGGCCAGTTGAAATGTGATGGCACACGTGCAGAAACAAGATTTCATCTTTCGGTGAAATGTATGAGTCCATTTAAATCTGTGGGGGCATCAGTTCAGTTGACTACTGGCAGCCAAGGAGTGTGGATCAGCAGTAGTAATGCTGGATACACCATGTTCTGAGGTAGTGTGAAGAGTACTGGCTACCCACTCCATTTGCCAGTTTCCCCTTCACTTCCCCTCCCATGCGTCACTGTGTGCCATCACATTTCAACTGCAGTCTACAAACATTATTTCACTGAAGCTCATGCCTACATCACATTTAAAAATTCTCTGTATCAGTAATAACCTGGTGGACACAAACATGGGAAGTGGGAAGTAGGGTTCGAGTTCTGCATGATGACAATGCGATGCTCAACTGCTGAGCTTTTGTTAGGATAACAGACCAGGCCATATGTAGAATCGGGGTAGATTTTTGTGGCTGACGCATGCATGTAAAACACCTCATGCCTTACAGCCAGTTATTATATTCCTTCCATGCATTTTTAATGGAGGGAATCAATTCATACATTCACAACCACAATCCCCTACTCTAGTAAAAGTAGTATAAAATTCTTCTTTATATAGTTCCTTTTAAAACCCCACTACATTCATAAGTGATATCAGTGCCCAAGTATCCAGGCTGATATGGGTGAACCTTGGTTCAAGACCAGATCACAGATATGCTCAGTGGGTAGGTAAGTAAATTATACTTGGCTGAATCAATAATTAATAATCAATAATAAATTTATATTCAGATAAGCTCAGCATGTGAGTGTCCCTGGGAGAAGGTAATGCTCAAATTAACTATTCAGGCAGTTTAGCATTGTGGCAATTTGGACAGCCACAAGGTTTGATAATGAAAAACTGTTCCCAGTAGCACCCTCATATTCTAATACAGTGTTTCTCAACCTTTGTGGGGCCGCAGCCCAGTAAATTCTTTTTTCATAAGACGAAGGTCCGGTCCCAACAAACTTACTCATAAATACCTTTCCATTTTTTTAGTTCATACATTAAATTAACATAAGTATTAATAATTAATTATGGCATAATCATAAAGAGTATTAGTACACTTATGTATATGGTGTGGCATGTTGAAAAATATAAAATTACATTTAAATTAGTTATCAATCACTGGACTAATGAAATCTTGTAGCATATTGCAGTTTCCTCAGGCCATCATCTGGGTCTGAGTTTTTCGACACATTCACGTATATTTTTCTCCTCAGAATATTTCCACTATAAAACATTTATTCATGAAAATTGCTTAGAAAACCAAAATGACAAATTCCAGAAGAACCTCTCGCAGCCCAGTATAATTGATGCCATGGCCCAGTACCGGGCCGCGGCCCGGTCGTTGAGAAACACTGGTCTAATACACCTTGCACTATATAACAAATGAAAAACTCAGAATTTTGCACTGATGTTTCACTGACTGTTTACGTTTCAGACAAATCCTTACAACCATTCATACCTCATCATCATCCTCTTCCTCATCTTCATCATCTTTATCTTCATTCTTTTCTCTATCTTTCTCTTTTTCATCATTTTTACTCTTAGAATCTTCACGCCTATCTTTGTCTTCCCTTTTATCATCCTTGTCCTCTTTTTTACCATTCTTCTTATCATCCTTCCTATCCTTTTTATCCTTTTCTTCCTTCTTGTCACGCTCCTTCTTCCGATCCTGTCAAAGGAAACAAATGTAGAGATTACGATGAACCAATCAGCACTCTAGTGGAAATTCTGGGAACCAACTATCAGTTACACAAATTTACTCAATTTACTCTAAGCTTTATCAACTATTTGTACGTCACATGATGACTTTTTTATGGTATTACCATTCAAGAAGGAACGACACACAGTGTTAGTTACTAAACCACAACAAAATCACAACTTTCATTCTTGCCCGTGAAATTCTGTTGCTATGACTGTGAATGCATACGTCACCTTTTCATCTTCTTTGGCACGTTCTGGGGCATCATTCAGAGCTCGGTATATCCGAAACCCAAAGTCTCTCATCAACATCTCATTAAATAGTTCCGCAAATAGAGAAACTTCAAAAGAATGTTCCTGAAATAGGAAAGTCACACAAAGTTTGAAATTTTCATTCTAATTACAGCTATACGAGCAATTCACCTTTTTTTTTTTAACAAGAATAGTCAAAAACATATTTGGTGACAGGCTTTTTACCTTTCAAAGCCTCTCTCAAGTTGCAAAAGTATACAGTCCCTGAGTTTAGTTAGAAGGGAGGGGTCCAGTGGTAAATGAAACAAGTTCTTTGTTAGCAGTACATTCAGTTCAAAAACTTACACAATAGAATGCAGTTTTTGTAAACTGTCCTTTTCAAAAAAGCTCACAAAATAACTTCCTGTAACACATCTTATTCCTGTCCCATAAAATCAGAAATGAAATGTGTACACAACCTATAGAATCCTCCATATAACTAATTTTCAAGCCAATCCATCTAATGCAGGGGTTCTCAAACTTTCTTGCTGGCATCCTAGAAATGACATTTAACAATTGCAATGTAACACACTTTTTTGTTTCTAAATAAAAAATCTGAAATTTGAAAGACTGGCTGAAGGCTGGGATGAATAATTCATTGTTGTAAGCAATGATGCGTATTAGCAAAAATATGTTGCTTATGTTTTGTTTAATTTTTACAATTCTTTAAACCTTCCTACGGGTGTTCCAAAAAGCAAAAAGTGACTATTAGCTTTGTCATGTGTCCATCAGTCTGCACAGAACAACTTGACTCCCACCAGATGGATTTTCATGAAATTTCATATTTTAGTATTCTTCAAATATCTGTCATGAAAATTAAAATTTCAGTAGTATCAGACAAGAATAATGGGTACTTAACATGTAGACCAATATAAATTTTTGATAACATCTCACTCAATTCTTCTCTGAATGAGAAATGTTTCACACAATAGTTGTAGAGAAAATCAAAACACACATTTTATGTTCAAGAACTTGTTTTTCAAAATCGTGCCATTTATGAGATAATGTGGAAAACTATAGTGGAGCCAGAGAGGCCAAAGATGACAATATGGGGCATACACATTTCACACTGGGTACCTAAGGCTAGAAACTCACACTTTTGGAATATGTAACACTTATTGCTTTTCTCCTGCTACAACGGTTGCATGAATGCACCTGAAATATAAATCAAGACAGGCAATGCACGTTAAACCTGCATTACCTGTCTTAATTTATATTTGAATTTTTTTTACGAAGGCTGCAACTAGCAAACAATCGTTTGCATACCAAGGTTTGAGAAACCTTGATCTAAAGACAGTCAAAAGGACTGATATGCTAAAGCTAACAGTCATTCTTTGAAAGTGCTTTGCAAATGTGCCTTAAAAAAAACTTTAAAATGCCACGCTGTAGACCAAAATAAACTTTTGGACGTGGCTCATCAGATATACTGGATTCTTCACAAGTCATGCCACTGGATATACATAGGGAGGAACCATGAAAGAAGAGAGGCATTAAAACCAGAACGTCACATCAGTCCTCAATACACTGCATCAATCTCATTTTCTGCAGGCATATATAAACCTTTCTGTTATTACTGCAGATCCTCAATAAAACATTTCATGTAATTATTAAGTACTACACACCTTAGTGTCCTCTGGTCGATAATCAAGCAGCAGAGACAGAGACATAACTGTACAGTCAAATTTGCCTGATTTGGCAGTACGTGAGGGGTGTACCACAATATGTGGTGCTTCTGGCAATGCATATCGCTTCTCCCTGGCTATTCGCTCACGTTCATCCTGCTTCTTCTTTTCCTCCTCCTGAACAAACAAAGAGTATATTATGCACAATACCAATGCCATGCAGGTCATATGACTCTCTCCTGTACTTGTAGAACACTGGTCACTACAATACACACAAACTGCCTTTCACAGTCAAATTCTTAGGCTCCAATTTCCAGTCTCAAATTTTCTGGTATCTTACTGAATCATCTGTAGGGACCCACATGAAAAGATTTCCTTCTTTGAGGCCACATTAATGACTAGCACATGCCAGTCCACTGATTAGCTACCTACTTTCTGAGAAGCTAATAGTTACGCAGCTTGTCAAGAAATTAGTAATCTTTATGAAACAAAAGTTCAGTACAGTTAGCCATCATATAACAATAATATAGACAACATGTCTGCATTAATGATGCTTATACATCACAATCTCGAACCCAGATTAAGAGGCCCATACCATGCAATACTAGCACTTTGGAAATTTCACTGGAGCAGTCGCAGCACTATGCACACATTTTGGCAACTCGGGTTGCCAGCAAGTCTGTAACATTCAACTCAGCAAGCATCACCATTTTAGGAATGTTTCTCCAGTGTTTACATACCAAACATTAATCATTCTCATGTCTTTGCAATGAATTTTTCTTGTCAAATATACTGTGTAACCAAAAACAAATTGATGGGAAAACTCTGGAGATAAGAGAAAGGTGCAGTCCTGGGTTTTAATGGATATTATACAAAATAGCAAATAAGGTGTACTGTTAGCATCAACAGTGAGATCCCTAAACTCATTTAATGGTTACAATTCATGAGCTGTAAGGGGAAGGGGGGGGGGGGGGGAATTTTGCCCACCAAAAATCTCATAAAACAAAAAAAAAAAACGGAAAGAAAAGAAAAAAGAGAAAAATTTTTTTTTTAAAAA
>Ga0123352_10016318_pt1 | contig 11828 bp, 6 predicted proteins | sample TergutLab28metaG_FD_89700 | JGI IMG/M metagenome (GOLD analysis project Ga0123352, IMG submission 89700) | Labiotermes labralis P1 segment gut microbial communities from Petit-Saut dam, French Guiana - Lab288 P1 | ecosystem: Host-associated > Arthropoda: Insects > Digestive system > Gut ...
AGAGATAACAGAAAAATATTGAACCTTTAGAACGGTCGTAATTAGCTTACTTCCGTGGGCAGGGTGTATGTGGGGGGGGCAAAGTACTGTGTGTGTGTGTATCCCTCCATTTCATCTTTCGAACCATTTGATTGTTTTCACAGAAGTTAACATAAACAGTATGCCACTGGACCGCACCCCTTCTCCATTATTTTCACTTTCCTACAGTCAGGACTAACAACATGGCGCGCACGCTAACTTGTGACGTAAATGGTGATGATAAGAAACGTTCTACTCAGGACTCCCTACCTTCAAAGAGCAACACAGAACATATACACACAACCATGCCTTGAACGGGATCAGAACCCCTGACCGATCCCGTGTTCGGAAGTCCCAGACCACACGTGCCTTTACGAGCGCATGGCCAATGTGATCGGCAGATATGTTAATCTGTTGTGTAATCACCAATCTTCAGTCCTACTTAACTTCATCTTACTGATGACCGGTCACCATCAATAGTTATTCCCACAATTTCTCGTTATTACTGCATGCTGGTTTGGAAACAATTCTGGAACAAAGTTACGGGTTAGCAGCTGTGTTTGAATACGTCATCAATCTCGCTGGCCTTTTGAGAGATGTTCATTAATACACGATTCAAGCAAGAAACTATTCTCACTCGGCCCTGAATTATACGAACTTATTCTCGTGCATAATAAACCACAGAGCTTGCACGAAGCGAAACTTGATGGCGTCCCATGTCACTGCGTGAATGGGTGACCAGAAACTGCCTTGACCACAACCTTACAATGACGTTCCAATTAACATTATTATACCAAAAATGTAAATAGGTTACAGGCTGGACGACCACGGAATCGGGGTTTGTCGTCAATAAGAGGTGCCTTTTATCTTCCCCAAAACTGCGGCTCCGGACCAGCCACGACCACCACCCAGTCTTCAACTCAGGAGGTGAGGGGGGGGGGGACCACACGTGGTGGCCGGGGCGTGAAGTTGCCAACTCTCACCATCTCCATTTATTGCCCAGATTAGGAATGAGTGGAGTTATACCTCGACTGATCCATACCACGCATGCCTTCACGGCGTACAGCTGAATCAAGTGGAAGGAGAGCTTCACCTTTACCTGCAGCAAAGCTTTGTTTACTCGGGAGGTAATCGTTCCGTGTCCCAGCCGAGACACGAAATATTCTGAGTTTTTCACTGTATTATTCAGTACCTACAGCAAAATACTGGGACAATATATTAAATCAGGCCACGCCTTCACACATTCTCGCTACACCGCCATTCACCAACCAACTCACCCTGTAAGCTATATACAGTCTAAGCTGACGGACTAACTCCATGGAGCAGGGTCTTTCCCAAGAAGCTAACAGGTCCTCTGCTAGTCAATAAATTCGCCGCATTTTCTGGAACCCGAAGGTTCATCACCACACAATAGCCCGCCGCCAGTCCTTATCAAGAGCACTGTCTGAGCTACTGACAATATCGTACTGACGTTATACTTTTGAAGGTGGGGGATTGACAGTCACGGTGTACAACCTCAGTCTAGAGTTCCCGAGGAAACAGCAGCCCTTCCCCGGAATAACATTACGTTGTTTTCACCTGCGTTCGTCTTTTCATCCCCAAACGACTTTCAAAATCACAGCTCGAACAATCTTATCACCGATTTTTTTGAAACTAGATCTACCGTGCGAGATTTTACGTTCTCACAGCGGTGCTACTGAGGACTCAAGTCTTCTGGGGCGTTACGTCGTGTCGAATGGCAGTTGCCGAGGTTTCGGGGGAGCGTACTGCCACCACCGTCAAGGGCTAACAGTCTAATTGCATGACCCTGAGCCGTCGGTAACAATGTACCAACCGACAAGTCGCGACATCCCCGCAGACATGAACCTTCTCCATCCGATCAGGTCACCGTCAATAGCAAGCATCATGGCAGTCTGTGACGGACATGCGAATGTGTGGGGACCATTATATGTTGAGGCTTCTAATTCTGTGAGGTGACACGACATGTCACCGGTTATTATGGTGACATTTCAAGAAAATATACACCAGCACAATGTCACAGACTACTTGGGTACTGATCATTTTGGGCCTACGAAACACTGAACATGGGCGTATCAAATAAATACCGACGAATGCACTCATATGCTATTAAATCACCACTTTATTAACACTTTCCGTAACCCCAACATGTTGCATCCCTTAAAGGACCATCTTCGGGGAGTATAACTGATACATTCTAGCAGCTTGGGTCAAAAACATGAGTCACGCCAGATGTAAAATTCAGCTTTAGTATGTGGCGTAAACTGTGTTACGTTTAAGGGATGTCTGTGTCGTGCGATTTTGTAAATATATAATACGGGCGCTATGCTGACACTGCTCATTTATTTTGTGACTCAGTGAAGCGGAAAACTAGTGGTTCCCCCGCCCAGCCTAACCGACACAACACGCACGTTCGTGTCAAGGCTGCGTTCTGTACTGTACAGGATCCAACATACCACGAACGAGCGACCGGAACATCGCTATGGCCATACCTTTGCTGTTTCTGGAACTCTTCATTTTCGGACGCGTTCGCAAAGCAGCTGCTTACACCGATTATCTTGGTTGGCTGCGTAAAAGACTACCGGCACGCGTCATGCCCGACAGGCCGTCTGCCCGAATGGAATAGCGCAACTTCCGACCGCATGGATTTATGCGAATATATAGTATATATATATATATTTGGACTCATTACCAAAATATGCAGATACCAATTTTACCTTGTGGGCCGGGACAGCTCAGTCGGTATAGCGACTATGCTACGGGTTGAATGGTCCAGGGATCGAATCCCAGTGGCAGGCGAGATTTTATTCACCCTCTCAGATCGGGACTCGGGCCCACCCAGTGTCCTATACAATAGGTACAAGGTCTCTTTCCCGTGGGTAAAGGACTCGGGGTTGCGTTGACCCCACCCACCCCTGTCTGGCACCGAGGTTAAAGAAAGAATAGAACTGTACCTCTACACTCCCCTCTCTGTGCCATCATGGCAGATTAATGGGTGAAATTTACCTTTACTAGTTTTACCTCAGACAATCTGTTATGTTACACATAATGCGACAAAGCTGCAGCACCTAATTACCGCCAACGCAATATATAGTGATTTTTCTATCAGCTTCAATTACAGGGCAACATACACCAACACTAAACACCTTATCAACGGTTAAATCAAATGTACTATGGCACGTTACTGAAAAAATCAATGAGAAATCTCCATAGAAGATAATAAAATTACTTGACAATCCTCCATTCTGGAATCAAGTTTATATCGAGGTGTCACATATCTTAATAGTTTTTAAGATTTCATACCGACAGGCAACATGTATTATGGAACAATCAATAGACTGGTATATCAATCTACTTACGCATAAATCATCAGGCCATTGTAATTTGTTTTCTTGTAATGCAATGTCCTGGAGATGACAGGAACACGCTGCCCTACAATCTGATCTGACATAAACACCAACAAATAGTTGTGTTAACAGTGATTAAAGTGCCACTTTGTAATTTGTAGATACATTCCTATTCTGAATACAATCTGCCAAAAAAGTAACACGCGCTTCGTAGGCTGTAGGGCGCAGCGGCTAACCGGAGCTGCACACCTTCACTGATACATTGCGCGGAAGAGAAGGCGCTGGCCGGGAACATTCCAACACTCGAACAGCACCAACCGATCCAGTTGTGGCCAAACTTGACAGCACTAGAACTTTAAATTCGAATTCTTCGGAAATCTAAAATCCACCACGTGAAAAGCTGTCGTACCCGCTGTCACTACTAAATATCAACGTTGAACTTCGTCTTACAAACGCATCAACGGCTCACTGCTCCACCAAAGTGTTCCAATCCACTCAAACCCCTAAGAAACAAGACAGGAAATGTACGTACAACGTAACATGGAAGCGCGTTGGCGTTACTGTCGCTGATACGGAAGAGCAAGGAATATTACACATTCTGACAGCGTGTTTGTAGCCTTAGGTATCGAGCATACACGGCGCATGCGCCGTATTATATTGTCATCTGTGACTTTTGTCTGAAACATTTCTATCTCTAAGAAATGAGCGAGATATTACCATAAATGTACGTAGGTCTTATATTGTCGTCTGTGACTTTTGTCTGAAACATTTCTCTTTCCAAGAAATGAGCGAGATATTACCATAAATGCATGTAGGTCTTCATGTAAAGTGAGTTTAACATTCATTGATCCGTGCATCGCTAATATATTCGCAGAGTACAACCAACAAGACGCATCGTTTCACAATTTATTCATTTATGTAGGACGCTGTACATGTTTCAGTCGGGTTTTCTGTCCATCACCAGGAGCTCAAAACTGCACACACAGCGTCAGGGATTTGTCAGACCAGTACTGCTACCCGCTGCTAGCCCGGCCGAAACATGTACAGCGTCCTACAGAAATGAATTGTGAAACGTTGCATCTGGTTGGTTGTACTCTGCGAATATGCAAAGTGAGCTTTATTCTTGTCATATTCTAATGAAACTTGAATTCTCTCAGCAGATTTTCGAAAAAAAAAACTCAAATCTTACATTTCCTGAAAATCCGTCCAGTGACAGCCGGGTTGTTCCATGCGAAGAGATGGACAGACAGACGGGCGGACAGACTGTCTAAACATTGTAAAACTGCGTTCGAATCCATAGTGTGGCCGCCTTTGTGTGTTTTATCACCATAAACCCTGCAACGGGCAAATCCCCGACCTAGGGGAGATTAGACCGATTCAAGGATAAACGTAATGAGATTTGCTATTTCAGAATTACTTTCATCGTATCAGTTCAGACTGCTAGCGCGTTTGTGTTCTAATAACAGTTGTTTACGGGGCCGTATTGTACTTGGCGTCGAATGAACAGTGACCAAAAAAATGAAATGAAATGAAAATCGCGTGGAAATAAGCAATCGTGACCTAATTTCAGGTGCCCTGTCATGTCTGGAGGGACGGGGGAAAACCGCGAAAACCTCCAGTCAGGACAGCCGTTCTTCGGGTCGAAATTTTAAACCGGGATCTCCCGAATTCGATGAAGTGGGCCTATTCGACCTCGATGTTCGATGGCTTTACGATCGCAGAAGTTAACAAGCGAGCCGCGGATTGCGGTATGGGCTGTACAAGCGCAAAACCTTGGTTCAATTACCGCCCCGGGCGTCAAGACCGACCCAGCCTCCTTCCCAATTCATGCATAAACGCCCTTCCTTCCTAGCGTCTGGCATTAAGATGACCACTAATCTCCATCCAGTCCTGAAGCTGAAGAAAGACTGAAGCTTAACTCCACCTGAAGACAAAAAGTTCACAGTGGGCTGCACAGCAAGTCTAACGTTTTACGAGGGATTTTTATATAGCAACTTCAATACGAAAAAAAAAATGGCACAGGCCTCCATCAACTATGGCGACGACGAGTGGACAAGTTTTGTTGGTGTTGATCTTGTTTTGGCATTTTTTACACCGCAGAGAAGTGGGCTGTGTCGTCGACGTTTGGAAGCGAGCCTGCTGCCCCATCTTTAAGGTCAACGTGAGAAGGCAGCAGAAAAACTGTCTTACTATTCACTTTGACATTGACGATGGAGACAGGAAGTCCCCCCGAAACGGCGACAACGCAGCCCATGGCCATACTTTGTAAAGCCCCCCGACAAGATCAGTTCTAAAAATGATCGATCAACGTTAAGGCTCAAAATCAGTTGGAAAAGCTTTCATTGATCAGTCATGTATTGATCTACATGCTCAAGCTGACATGTAAAAATGAGAATAATGCATTGGAATCTATTTTTAGCTGCAACTGCATTGCCCGTCGCAACACGTAGGCGTCCTCCACAATACGTTGGCGAAAATTGGTTTTTGCGATGAAAATTAACATAAACCGTAAATAGCATGCCGACTGTCCGAGACTAACAAGGGCAAAACTACGTCGAATAGAGCATCTAGAACACTTATTCTAGCGAACAGTTTTTATTGCTAGCAAAACATAAACATAACCCGTAAATCCGAACGGACGGATACCGCTTGAAAGACCTATGAATGAAAATAATGATACAGTGAATCCTGCCAACAACGCAACGGCAAGGGACCGAAATTTTTTCCGTTGCAGACAAGTTCCATTTCATACAGGCACTTTAAATTTGAATCCTCGAGACTGTAAACGTTTTCAGCAATAGACGGGTTCCGTTATAGCCAGGTTCCGTTCCAGACAGGTTTCACTGCATTTTAACCGTGTATTTAGAAGGGGATAAAACGTAAATCATATTCATTTGGCTCACGATACGGTGGAACGCTCCTAAAACAAGATTAAGAAGAACCTTCAAGTTCCTTTCCAGGTCCGGATCAGTTTAACGGTACGCATCCAGTTGTGTCCAGTCAGTCACCTGAACACATACACTATTCCTATTTGAAATGATTCATGACCATGCACTGATAATTCATTATGACAATTACAACCAACAAGTGCATATACAGATATGTAAATTTACTGTATTAGAAACAGTGTAGCGTCCTCCATGTTTCGGCCGCCTGCTGTGGCCATCTTCAGGGAGGTGTTCTTTGAAGTATATATTACACAGAACGTCAAAATAATTTAGTTTACAGACATGAAAGTTTAAGTTTTACATACAAATTTAAAATATATGATAAAATATTGATAAGATTGTTTGTTTATTAGTTACGCGTTCATATGCTGTGTATATGGTGATACATTTGTTTAAAACTTAAACTTTTATATTTGAAAATTAAAATCTTTTGACGTACTGTAATATTTATTTCAAAGAACACCTCCCTGAAGATGGCCACAACATGTGGCCGAAACATGTAGGACGTTACGTTGTTTATAATACAACAGATTTACATATATGTATATGTACTTGCCTGTCGTATTTCGAACACACTATTCCATCTACCCCAACACGTCACTATTCCTTTCGGCGCTCCATGTTTCGATCGAAAGCAATCATTAGGCGTTCCCTACAAAACCTAAAAAATCAAGCTAAAATGCTACTTGCGAGATCTCTCAAATATTACAAAATGTGTATTCCAATAATATTGCAGTTTTTTATAGTAGCTATCTAATTAGGAGGGGGTAGGTACGTCAAAACATAACTGTCTTTTTATCCCATTTATTAGGCTGACGACATGTTTCGGCCACTGTGGGTCATCTTCAGGTCACAGGGTTAAAACCCCCAACCCCCCCCCCTCTGTACGCCACTGATTCTGCTAATATCAGTTTCCAGTTTCATTCGTTTTCAGTATTTTACTGCCGACGTTTAATAATCAGTGGCAAACTATCATGTGGGCGACTACTGGCGCTTCAGGCGTTTCCATGGAGTTCAGAAAGAAAATATTTCATGCTTCCAGAATTCATAACTGTGTTACATCTTTAAGAGGTACTAAGTAAGTGTTCTTAGTGTTCCAACCCGATGTCTTGTAACTCGTGAATTGCACAGCCATTCCCATGTTCTTAAAAGCAAACAAGAATACCCTATGCGGATGTCAAATGTCCATCCGTCCGTGACCTACAAACGGCGTCCAAATAGCTGGATAGGAATTGCTAAATCGATACAAGAGATTTTCACCCAAAACTGTTGGGAGATTCCGGTTTTCAACCATACTGACCAAAATACAGCACATCCTACTTATAGAAATGCACGGATACACACGTCGTACATAAGCTACAGAGAACGATGCTTGAAATTCTGTGTCGTACATTATGAAGAATACATTTTCCAATTTACTTACAGTCACGTGGTCGAAACGTGTACTTATTGAAGAAAGCACATAGTTGCTGCGGAGATGATATCCTGTTATGTCATCGTAAACAGATTAATCCATAAACAATTCAAATACAAATAATTACATTTTAAAAATTCCGTTTCTACAAAAATTCGGTACATGTTTCGGTCACGAAGCAGTCAAGCAGTCACAGTATATACAGTCTATTATTACAAAAGTTTCAAAAAATGAATCTGTTTCTGTTCTCTGGTGGAATGTTGGACGATGAACGTACCATGGACGACAGGAAGATACCCTGATTTTCTCGATCCAGACCCATGTCCTTCGACGATATGTAATTTCAGTATCCTACATTGTGGGGACCGCGGTAGCACAGTGGTTAAGGTGCTGCGCTACAAATCGGAAGGTCGCTGGTTCGATTCTAGATGGTGTCATAGGAATTTTTCATTGACATAATCTTTCCGATCGCACTATAGACCTGGGGTCGACTCAGCCTCTAACAGAAATGAGTACCAGGAGCATTTCCTGGGGGTAAAAACGGCCGGTGCGTAAGGCTAACAACCTTACCACCATGCTGTGCCGTTGTCATGAAGGGTGGGAACCTTAACTTCCTGGAACCCTGTGGGCACCTCGGGCCTGTAATGGGACTGATTTACCTTTTTTTTACATTGTGTCGTTTCTGCCTCACAAGCTGGCGCGTCCACCGTTTTGCCGATGGGGTTACAGAAAACAACTAAGCACAGCAATGCGTTCGCCTCAGATGGCATGACGTCGTTGGTCGCACATTCCGCTTAAAAAAAAAAAAACTCAGCTGATTCAGAAACGGAAATAGCGACCCGTACAGGGGCGCGGCATAATTTGCTGAAAGCTAAAAATCTTCGGTTCTGTGCTTTCTGCTTCAGTTACAATGTCCGACCGTTTTTCAACACTTTGATGACGACCTCACCAAACCTTCTCGATTACACGTCCGCTGTTTTGTCGCCAGAGAAGGCGATAGTTGCTGAACTACGCAGAATTTATGTTGTCACACTGAATCCAAATTCACAACTTAGCACACACGGCTCTGCTGTCTCAACAAGAATGTACATTGGAAGTACTATTTGCTTTCCTGCTAGGCACTGGGCAGTCTTGTTCAAAGCATTTTATCTGCTCCTGCACACAGTGTTTATTATTCTTTCCATATCGCAAACTTTTCTTGGAAGGAAATGGCCGGCCTTCGGTTGTAAGAACACAAAGCAGCACTTAGTTCGAGACCAGTAGCACTGTGTTCTCGGCTGTGACCCCGGTAATTAAGCTGGCAATTATCGTTCACTTTTCGCAAACAAGTGGCGGTTCGCAACGGTCTTACGTTTGGTGTACAACACCTCAAGGCACTATATTAACCACGTACATTAAATCTTGGCCATTTTACAGACATCAAAACATTTTTTTCCCCCATACTTCTGATTTCACCTTCTGGACTGTACGTGGAAATACGAGTTCAGTGAATACAAGTGAGAGCTTCGCTCTTCTGGGATGTTACGCAGCAAGGATTATTAGTTGCCTACGTTTCGGGACAACCTTTCGGTCCCATATCCGAAAGTCAAGCAAAAGAAGATTGACTAATATAGGACAACTAGGTTGCCCGAAACGTCGGGTAACTACCTAACTACGCTACCTAACAACCCAGAGGAGCGACGATATTTCTACAGCGTCGAATTCTGAAAGTCACGCAGTTTTGTATCTTCAAATGCCTTTTTGTGCGCCGGCATGGCATGCACAAGCAAACGTTTGAGTGAAGATAAATTCTGAATATCCTTAACGATTCAGGTACGAAGCTCATTAGTGACTAGCGACCACAGCGGAAGAGCCACTGCAGCAGAGAGAGTAAGTGGCATGCACAACACAGAAAGGAGAAAGACATGCGAGGTAGCAGCCTACAGTGCGATATCGGATCGCGCATCTAAGTCTTTGATACACATACACTACTACCCTCTCGCGGACATGCGCGTCCGACTTTTTACGGCAAAGAACCGGCTGTTGACTGGAAGAATAACAATAAGTACAGTTCACCCTATAACCTGCCATGAAGGCAAAGAGGAGGAATAAAGGTATAGATCTACTCTTTCTTTAACCTCAGAGCTAGATGGTGGGGTGGTCAACGCCACGACCCGGCCGCTTTGTCTATGGGAAAGAAAATCGGTACCCAACGCACAAGAGGCTGGGTGGGCCCCAGGGCCGGTCTGGACTGGTGCGGAGAACCTCACCCCCTCCGTTAATCGTTTTGTAAATCGTCCAGCCCGTAGCGACTCGCTATACCGACCGAGCTAAGCCGGCCCAGCCTAACCGCATAACTTGTGCACTTTTTAGAGTATATGCATAATTTACAAATGTGGCCGCGGACGGCTTAATACAGCCTGACGGACAGTGTGTTGGAAACCCAAGCTGTAAGTTATTTTAAACAGCTTAATCACTTTTTACTCTTCGTGACTTAATTTTTATTACAAAAGAACACTGTTGCACGAATAAGTGTGCTTCCTTCCTTGAACAAGTGCTGCAAACTTTGAACGTAAATTCCATGTTAACTCAGGGGTCAACAAACTTTCCAAAAAGCTAAGATCCACCTCACAATTCTAGGGGCCATAAGGGTGACTTGAAGCGAGTTCAATACTGAGGACCAACAACATACCAGACGCCACTGTAAAAAAATTCAGTCGCCCGGGCGACCCGCCGCTCTGTATTTGGGCAACCCTGACCGAAGTATCCATCTGGTGCACGTTACCTAAATATTGCAGCGCGCTGTTGCTGCTGCTGCCAGGCGGAATTACAGCACAGCGAGAATCGCATAAACAGGCACTAGCTAGTGGCACCCTAAATACCAGAGCCCAGCAGCAAGAAGTTCCACATTACTTTAACTGGAATGTGCGAAGACGAACAGCTAGTGGTCTTCTTACATTGCCAGCCAGGCAGCAGTTAGTTCGCACACCAATATAATAAATTTCCGCACCTTTCGATGGATACATCGTTATGTTTATGCTCTTATACTTCGCGTTAATGTGGTTTTACACCAGTTTTAGTAAAGTACTGCATTTATAAGCGAAACATAAAACCCACCCATGAAACATTTACAATCCTGATGCCAATAATAAGTTTTCGTTTCCAAATTCCGCATCTCTTCATACCTGGACCGATTTTAGTCAAGTGCCGCGCCCTTGGAAGAAAAAGCATAAATGTCCTCCCTACGGCAAATGAAGTACACGATGTTTTAAACGCTCGCCCTACGCCTCCACTCCAATAAAACTGCGTCGTAACGAGCAGGGCCGTAAGGGCTAGCGCCCACGGGCGGTTTTTACGGCAGGAGGAAATTGAGCTGCGCGGCAAGCAAGCTATCGTATCTGCTGAACGTGAGTACGAGCGGGAAAAAGAATTGCTAGTGAATGTTAATTCTTCACAAAAATGGCATACACATGACAACAGATTTTGAGGCGAAGGCTGTAATGTGTACATTGTTGCTTCGTGTCCAAAAAAAAAATTGTGGGTTCATCATTTAATCAGCCAAAGACTGCTATGGGCCAGCTTCGTAAAATACATGTGACCTTAAGCGCGCATCCAAAAAATATTCACTTCTATAATCAATTTCTCTGAGTCAAAATAGTCCTTTTAACTACTTTCATTGTGAGGGCACGAAGAAGCCGATAGGCTAGACCCGGCAGCTGATGTAGAATGCAGAACTGGAAATACCCCTGATCAGTTTTTTAGTTGCTCGTGCGTGCGTAGACACGCGCTTACGTTTTTTATTTGCAAAGGCCACGACCGCTCCGCCATGAAAATGGAGCAGGTTGCGTTTTTAAAACCGCTGCGGTAGACTGACCGCTCGTGAGCCTAGACTTACGCTAACGCGTTCTCTTCAAGGCATTACCCTGCAGCCAAAAACCGCCCGTGCGCGCTAGCCCTAAGCCAGGCGGGGTGAAAGTCTGTGCGGCAGCCACCAGCAACTGGCAGAATATCAACAGACATGCTGATCAGGAGTGCGCTAAGTGCAGTGTGTCTCGGGTTCCATGTTGTTGTGGGGGGGGGGGGGGGGGGGGGAGGGACCCCCGA
>Ga0123352_10016319_pt1 | contig 11828 bp, 8 predicted proteins | sample TergutLab28metaG_FD_89700 | JGI IMG/M metagenome (GOLD analysis project Ga0123352, IMG submission 89700) | Labiotermes labralis P1 segment gut microbial communities from Petit-Saut dam, French Guiana - Lab288 P1 | ecosystem: Host-associated > Arthropoda: Insects > Digestive system > Gut ...
TATAGCAAGATTAATTCCGCAAACTCCCCAACTCAAGCCGCGGGTAATGTTAACGACCACAAACTAACGCCACACAAGCTGGAAGAATGCGCGTAGTCGTGTGCGCGTGGGCAAGTGTGTTCCTGCAATCAGACCGGATTTGTCTGCTCACACAGTACCTGAAATCATGTGACAGAGGTAGTGGGATAGTCAGGCTGGTAAGACTCACGCTGAAGGTTGTCATGCAAAATGACAGTGTAACTGGCCAGGGTCCGTAGTTCAAGTCCCGGACTAGGCATCAAGAAATTGAGACGATAAAATGGTAGTCCGGCCATTAGCCAGTTTAAATTAAATCAAAATTTACTGTATTCAAAGTTTGGAATGCGCGGAGGGGTTTAGCAGTTTAGCAGTTCAAGCTCTCCGCATTTAAGAATTTTGGGCCATTAGGAGGGGCAGAGGTCTCACACACCTCATTTCCATTAAAGGATTAAATCATCTTCCTTGCTATAGTGGTAGGCTGCAGTAGGCAGATGTTAATTTTCGGAAAGATATTTTCGGACGGGCTTGCCTGCAAGCTATCTATTGCCTTGACAAAGGAAGAGCCATTCCAGAACCAGGACTCTAATGTTGGATGGACTTCACGAAAGAGAGATTGAAACTAGCGGAGTAGCGAACACACATGCTAACAGCACTTGTCTTATTCAATCTTCAAGTTTTTTTTTTTTAACGACTGTGTGCAAGACAACAATAAACACGAATAGCGTGACCGTATAAATTTATAACGACGACTAACCAAAGAGGCTCCAATCTCTCCGTATAATCGTAGGGATGAACTCATGTTTACCGAAGAGCGCTGAAGGACTGTAATCGACAGTCGGGCTTCTTGAGGCGGACGGTTACAAAAGGAATTGGTGAATGCAATTCTGCTGTAAATGCGCGAACTACCTATGGACTGTGAGAAAAACTGTTCACACAGCGTCGACGAAACATCGGTGTTTTATTGAAAACAAGGTTCGGTTATTTCAAGTACACAGTACGTATTTGCGATACTGGAAAATTACTTGTCTTGGCGGCTTGTATCTTCCACAAAACTCATTTGAGGTAAACAATGTTGGGTAGTTCTTACTGGGCATTGTGCTCAGTGTCTAGGCCACGTCTCGCCATCAGGATGTGGAAACTTGCCCAGACACACGCTTTTATGTAACACGAACGCGACAGTTCGACATTTTGTATGATTAGTGGACTTGCACGTGACAGTGTTGCAGGCTCTTGACCATCTAGCTCGGATACGGTTGGAATCCTCTATGGAGCCCCACATTAACAGAAACTGCTATTTTTCGAAAGGATAGTCTGCACTTCGACCGCATTGTCCGGGAATTCCTTGCGAATTTTCCAAGCAGATGGATTGGGAGCGAGATGGAAACAGTGACTGCCATGCTTCTCCGACCAGACTCGCTTCAGTTTTACCTCGGGGTAATGTCAAGCAAGAGGTGTACATTAAGCGCATAAAAGGACATGTATCATTAAAATCAGGGGTAAGGTATGAGGCTGCATCTGAAACTGCGGACGTTCTCACGCACGTGTGGCAGGTACTGGAGTACGTAACTATATAACTGCCGAGCGACAAAGGGGGTATGCAGACCTAAAGAAATTCACTCGAGCCCTCGATACAGGGGCAAATATACGACAGCTTCATTTGCTTTTTTTTTTTTTTTTCTTTGTACCACGCATGGTGACCATAAGACAGCCGACTAAAACCCCACACTGATTTTACCTACAAACTACGTTTCAACACAGTCTGAAGAATTACTATTTTGCGAATAGCAATATTTTCCTTTCTCGTATCTTCTTAGTCAATGGATACTTTGTGTTGAACATTAGGGTTCTGTAGTTTTCTGTTTTACTCTTGTGGCTTTTAAAGAGATGCTACTTGCCAAATAATAAGGAACAGAATATAAACTGATACGGCGATCAACCTGGAGGAAACCTCAGTTCTGTTCCAGATAACATGTACCTTTATTTTGCTTAACCCTTAACCGCCTAACGTGGAGAATATGGTGAGCTCCTAATAATGCCAGCAGGTGGCAGATGGGATTTAACTCGCCGTTTAAAGGGTTAAAGCTGAAATAAAACCCAGTTATCCATCTGTCCGTAACAACAACCGTTTCCGTACGATCCGGCATCTCTCGAACTCTTCAAGATGTCAAGGCAGTTACGTGCCTACAGCGAACCTGGGACCGAAGTTAGGGGGATGCATGAAGTCTCTTTCTTCAAGAGAAAGCGCCTATCTTGCACACACGTTCTCGATTATTCAGGCAGTTGTTCACACTCTCTCCGCCGGCCAGCAAGATATCGACCCATATAAGGCCTGTCTTTATGTTTCATTACTGTTGCTTATTACCCGAAGTTCAAACGGTGGATGTGTAGTGTTGAGCAATGAAAAGGGCCACAAGGTACTTGTTTCTTCTTGAACACGAAGAGCTCAGAAACATGGCATACACCTCACCACTTCGACAAGCTACTACCACCAAAACATAGTAGCAATTACGCACTAGACAATGTCCATTGCCATATTCACAAAATAATAATTACTGGCTGTTTACCAATTACAACAGGAACAGAGTGTATAGTGTCTAATAAAATGTCTATATTACCAAGAAGTTTGTTCTGGGAAACAATAGACAGAAATCTAATGCACTGATCACCTTCACATCTCCTCCGCTTTGTGCGCTGCGCCATCCTGCGTATTTCCTTATATTTACCACCAATGTTGCGCCATTCTGATGACTTAAATATTGACGAATATAACCGCGTAATAAACTTCGCCTTGACAAGCGCTTTGGGTTGCTTGGGGAGCTGGAGAGGAACATAACACTAAGCAGAAAGTGGGGAAGCTTTGAGCAAAGCATTCCTCGCCATTTACGGGACTTCTTTAGATGGCCTCAGTACAAATAAGAATTGAAATAAGGGAAGAGCATTCTATCTTAAGGAACTATGCGAATCCTGGCATAACGCTTGGAAATACTGAGAAAACGGAAAAAATCAAAGGATGGGTATAAGGCAACGGGGGAGAAATGAAACCGAATACATATCGATTACGAGTGTGGAACGTTATAACTGTGGTTACCACAATCAAGAACTCTGAAGGATTCGGCTTAGTGCCTGTTCCTCAACCCACAAGGCGACGTAGGTCCTTCTGTCTTTACCTTGGGCCTCCTATGTTTCTCCTCCTTTAATATCTATACTTCAGTGCCTGCATGGCTATCCTGTTTTTGTCCATTCTCTGTAAGTAGCCACTTTTTTTGGATATTGTTCTCGTATTTCGAGAACAGTGTTCCGCACTCCACGTTTCTCCCTAACGGATTGATTCCTTTCCCGATCTAATCTGGTATATCCTAATTTATGTCTTCAAAATCTCATTTGCGATGATTTCAGTCGATACGGTCTTAGGCGTGATACAAATGCTGATACGTAAAATCCGTAAATCCTGATAAAACCAACTGCACCAACATCTGCAGTTCTGTCAACAAATACTACTGCCACGTCCACGAAGGCTAAGGTCGCGTGACCCTTGGGCAATGTGGCTTAACCTGCAGCTGACGGGCGAGGGTGCAGATGATTGTCCAGTGCCTTAAAACTGGACCCAATCAGCTAGGAGACCACATCCCATCAGAAAAGCATGCAGGTCTGAGGCATGAAGATCAAGGTCAAGGTGCCAACCCCACAACCGGACTTACCCTGCGAATAGCCGGTAACCATCCTATCAAGGGGATATCTTAAACAACTCAGGAAACCCTCAAAGGGCAGAAACGACAGACATTCACAACTACAGTTACTTTTTCCAGTAAATCTTATTAACCAAAACGTGAGACTTGCGTTTCATAAACTAAATACACAGTTGAACAATCCCGTATAATTTATTCATATACTGCTTCTCGGAGCAGCAGACTGAATGGAATTTAGGAGCTCATCCATCCCTCTACGGCTGAATACAGGGAGAAATACCTTTAATTTTTATATTTTTTTTATTCAAAACGGAAATTTGTATCTGATGTGTGATACCTTCATTTCTTCCTCTCGCTGAAACTTGTATTACCAACGTTGAGAACGCCATTTCGCCTTTCTTGTCATCTGCATATATTACCCAAGTCTCAGTTGTCAATTTTTTTCGAGTCATGGCTGTATGTAAGTTTCACGGAACTTAGAACCCAGTTGCTTCTCTTTATTTGTTTTTCGTAGTAAGCTGCTGACTGTTATGGATGTGAAGCCTGGTAATTACACAAACTTTCTTTCGAACGGTATGATTACAGAAAGTCGGAAAACTAAAACATCAAGAGCACGTCAGTTCGCAAGTTTGTTTCTCCCCACAGATTTGTTTTAAACAGTGATGTATTTCATTTTGTAACTGGACAAAATCATACGTTCAGAGGTTCGTCTACGAAAGCAGTAATTAATGTAAAAAAGCAAAAAATTAATAAAAGCTCAGAGGGGCCCAGCCTGCCAATGGTCCGTTTTCCACAAACCACTTCGACTATCCTGAGCCAGTTTAGTCCAACTGACAATTTCTTTAAAGATACGACACACTGTCTTAATGTAACATGTATTATTAAGACACATTTTACCTTTAATTGCCTACGTCCGAATCATTTCAAAACCCGTAGATTTATCTAATTATATACCTGATAAGTAAGTAACCTACATGAAATAAGTACACGGAAAGCTAACTGGATTGGCCACATTTTGCGTAGAAACTGCCTTCTACAACGGGTTATTGAAGGAAAGATAAAAGAGGGGATAGAAGTGACAGGAAGACGAGGAAGAAGACGTAGGAAGCTACTGGATGACCTTAAGGATAGGAGAGGATACTCTCATTTGAAGGAGGAAGCTCTAGATTGCAATATGTGGAGAGCTCGATTTGGAATAGGCTTTGGACCTGTCGTAAGACAGACTACTAAAAGAATGAATGAATACTTGATAAAATGTGCCTATCATAACCTCTTCTTCTCGCATCTATTATATTATCCTGTTACTTCTGTTCTCTTGGGTTCAGTTATTTCCCTCAGAACTTTGCTCTGGCAGATACTCACATTTATCACTCTCTAATGACGAGAACAAATTTCGCATCTCACAAATAAACACAGTAAACAAATCTTAAGCCCGAAAAGGCCTAGAAATTGGAAGGTAAAATTCCGCCAAACACACTGTTCTATTTCGTGCTAACGCAATTTATTTAGACGGAGGCTTTCCGTCGTTGTCCGGAGCCCTTCTAGACCGTCAGCACTTTCCTCAGGCAGCAGAATGTTGACGTATAAACTATCTCACCAGTAGAAGATTCAACACCGCTAATACAAATACTGGCTACTGGACATGTCAGCTTCATCTAAGTTCCACCCTTAAAGCGTAGCCTATTTTCAAACAATCTATCGTATTATCTTCCTAAATCCTTATCATACATATATGTGGCGTTTGATCGACAGGCCTTCCCATTAAAACATTTTATAATTAACCATCCTAACAAAATTAGGCGATCTGCACAACCCTCTTATCTTGTTCTGTTGGATGTTCCTTAGTTTTCAAGTCTAACTTACTTCCACTGCAGGTGACTCAATTTTTGTAAGAAAACACCGTCAATTTGAAGTGTCCAGGATTAACCAGTAATGTGCAGGTCGTGACATCCCTCGTCTAGGACTAAAAATGAAGAAGACGTATGATCTTGATTTTTAGTTGAATTCGCATAGCAAACATAGAAGAGCACCAAGAACGCTCCTAAGGATTATAAAACGGGAGGAAGGGAGAAGAAAGGAGTTCTGAGAATCCCAATCTCGAAATCGTCCATGTGAATGTAAACGTCAGATCGTTTGTCGGCGGTTGCTTAGGAGTCTATACACACACACAAGGGTGCGGTTCGCATTAACTTCACTCCAAATAACCCTACGCCAGCCTACTCAACTGTAATAATACTGGCTTGGATCTGGGTGGTCAAGATAAGACTTTTCTTCTTCCTCTTCCTACTTCAACCAGGAGTATAGTTACAAATAATAGCCTTTTGCACAACAGCAACACCATCTCTTCTGTTACGTCTTCAATGCAGTTAACTACAGAGTTAACTTCTGTAAGGCTACAAGCCACACAGCTATCACGCGAATTCAAGCCACATAAATAAGGCTTGGAAATGAGGGAGAATTAATCCCCTATCGTTAGAATTAGATAGAACGCTCCCCAAAGGCGTCTACACTAATCAATGACAGACAAAGAAATAAGAAGTAATCAGATGAAGATTCATTCCCATTAGGAATTATGTTTTATGTATAGTTTTATTTATTTAATTACTATTTATCTCTTTGGCGGCTCTTTCAGTGAAGAACTATACAACGTCGGAAAACAGAATAAGCAGCAAAAAATGAATTGAAAAGGATCTGGAAGGAAATGGTCCTCGTCTGTAACGAGGCACACACCTGAAGAGGCTGCAGACTCCGCCCACCTCCCATAAAGAATCAGTTCTGAGTTCCAGAATGAAGCCATCTACGTAGACCGCTAGGTGAATGAAGCATCGAAGGAACTGGCTTTAATCTACAGGTTACATGCAATCAGTCTGATAAAACCAGCTTCACGTGTTTACCACACGCCATCGTAACTTGCTTAATACCATCCTGACATGTCGCGTGAAATCATGGTTGCGACATTATTATAAAAATGCAACTGTCTGAAACTCAGCGTACGAAATTTGCCTTGTCACAACGGGAATCAAAACGATAGTTTCGTTCAACTATAGTTTCACGCGGCGCAAAACTGCTTGAAACAAGTTTCCTCTATATACGACACCTGGAGAACTCAAGACTGGTATGACGCAGAATTTAGTGTTGTGCTAGGAAGTAACGCATGTCACAAAATGTGCTAACTTTAATGAAGATAGTTTAGTAACATGAAACGTTTACTGAAAACAGTTTGGCAACATGAATCGTTTGCTGAATATATTTTGGTAACAAGAAGCGTTTACTGAAGATAGTGTCTGGTAACATGAAAAGTTTACTGAAAACATTTTCGTAACATGAAACGTTTACTGATGATGGTTTGGTAAACTGAAGCGTTAACTGTAGATAGTTTGGTAATTTGAAGCGTTTAATGACGATAGTTTGGTAATATGAGAGTTTGCTGAAGATAGTTTGGTAATATGAAGCGTTTACTTAAGATAGTTGGGTAACAAGAAGCGTTTACTGAAGATACTTTGATAGATTAAGCCTTTACTGAAGATAGTTTGGCAAAATGAAGCGTTGACTGAAGACAGTTTGGTAATATGAGGAGTTTACTGAAGATAGTTTGGAATTACGAAGCGTTTAATGACGATAGTTTGGTAACAAGAAGAGTTTGCTCAAGATAGTTTGGTAATATGAAGCATCTACTAAAGATAGTTGGGTAACAAGAAGCGTTTACTGAAGATAATTTAATAGATTAAGCCTTTACTGAAGATAGTTTGGCAAAATGAAGCGTTGATTGAAGACAGTTTGGTAATATGAAGAGTTTACTGAAGATAGTTTGGAATTACGAAACGTTTAATGACGATAGTTTGGTAACAAGAAGAGTTTGCTCAAGATAGTTTGGTAATATGAATCATCTACTGAAGATAGTTGGGTAACAAGAAGCGTTTAGTGAAGACAGTTTGATAAATTAGGCCTTTACTGAAGAGAGTTTGGTAAAATGAAGCGTTTACTGAAGAGAGTTTGGTAATATGGAGCGTTTTCTGAAGATAATTAGGTAAAATGAAGCGTTTAATGAAGATAGTTTGATGGCATGAAACCTTTACTGAAGATAGTTTAAAAACATGAAGTTCTGAAGCGATTATTCGTCCACACAAGATCCTCCCGTAGAGTATACAGCAGTTGCACAGCAAATAGCAAACTTACAATGCCGATCAGAATACCACCTAGACACTACTGAACTGGAGCAGAGCTGTAAACCGAGCCGCGTAATGCATTATAAGTAGCAGATCTACAACACACATAGGACGGATATATTATGACGTAGCCTACGGTATTAGCCCGACAAGAAGCTGAATGGTTCCTAAAGCAGGACGACTGTTGCATAAAACAAGTGTGACTACCTATCAATTATGCATGTTTTAATGCCGAATAAAATACTGTCTGCAATATTTTTGACACACGACAGGTAATGCCATTATAAAACATGACGTCAAAACTATTAATGAGGCGTTTGTGATTAATAATATAATTTACTGCTAAACAGTGTATATGGCTCTTAAAATATTGTAGTTACTGCATATGGACTTTTACTTTCGTAAAGTGTGTTCCTTCCAGCATAAGTAAAAATACTTCTTTCATAGTCAAGTATGTTTATGCTTTCCTAGACGAAGAACAAAACAATCAGGAAAAAGAACGAGAAAAATATTTCTTTAACGAGGATTTAAATTAACACAAGTACACAACAACTGTGATGGAAGAGTAGAAAGCACTGATGAAATAAAAAACGCCAGGAGAAAACCAAAGTAATCGACGACAATACTTGTTCTGGTGCCTCTCTGTCTACAAAAGTACTACACGCACTAGTCTGGAATTGAACCCAGGACGCCGCAGTGCCAAACCAGAGACTACCTGTCTAAGCCACGGCACGGAGTCCAATTTGGAAAGGTTTTCATAGCGGCGAACTTCCATAATGTAGCGTTTTGGTTTACGACACAGTGGTTTACTCTGTCGAGTGATTACTAAAGCTTCAGAGGAACACGATGCCGCTTTCTTCAAAGTAAAGGCTTCCTGAAGATGGGATCAGTTTGCCCCCCACAGGTCTGTATCTACTAATCAAGCTACAAGATGCAATAAAACAGAAGACAACATCATGAATGATCTGTTACTCAACTATACAGTCTTCATCGTTGCACCGTACATTTCGTATAATCATTTAATTAGTGCACCAACCAATGCATATACTGTATATAAAATGTTTACATTAAAACATTTCAAATCGCTACAACATGTTTCGATCCTAAGATCGTCTTCAGGGAGCTACACTGTTCCTTGCTAAAGTCACATTTTTAAAAACACTCACTGATTAATTTCCTTATATTAATTTAGTGTTGTGGCAGCATGTCGTATTGTGTAAGTCGTACGCCACTGAGAGTGCGCCTGGCTATGGGTGTGTGTCGTGTGTTGTGCAACTTGAGCCAGCTCTCACGCAGCATAACACACGACACACACCCATAGCCAGGCGCACTCTCAGTGGCGTACGACTTACAAAATATGACACGCTGCCACAACACTAAATTAATAAAAGAAAATCAATCAGTGAGTGTATTTTAAAAATGTGACTTTAGCAAGGAACCGCGTAGCTCTCTGAAGATGATCTTAGGATCGAAACATGTTGGAGCGATTTTAAATGTTTTAATGTAAAAAAATTTATATATGTGCATTAGTTGGTGTGCTGATTAAATGGTTTGACTACACAATGTTTTACCGCAACACACGTTTCAGGAAAGTCTCTTCATGTGTAATTTAGCGGTTTCCTGAAGACTCATGTCTTATATAGTATAATGCTGTATGGTTGGGCAAAAAGTTCCCGATGTTTCGGAAGATGATAACTTTAAGGTCCAGCAGTCCAAGCAAACTGACCTGGCGGTCCTAAATAAATAGGGCGGTTCACGTACTGGCGTTGGGTGAAAAGGATTTTGGCGCCCTGGATTTGAATGTGATGGTCTGTGCTTACATAGGCTACCGCTGACTTGTGGAACTGTGCGAGCCATGTGTGACAGTTGTTTCGCCATGATCTCAACGGACGTTCGGTCTGTCCAACGCAGACCTGACCACACTCGCCACAGAGGACGCTGAACACATGTGGGGTCTTTAGTCCCAAATCGTCCTTCACAGCATCCAGCAGGCTGTACATCACTTTCGGTGGCAATTTTAGGGCGCGTTCGCAAAATTGCGAAAAGCGACTATTAGCTTTGTCATGTCTGCCTGTCCTCTCGGCTCCCAATGGATGGATTTTCATGAAATTGTAAATTTGAGTATTTTTTTTTCGAAAATCTGTCGAGAAAATTCAAGTGTCATTAAAATCTGACAATAATACACGAAGGTTATGATCACATCTCGCTCAATTCTTCTTAAAATGAGAAATGTTTAGGTCACTAATTGTAAAGAAATCACAGAGCAAATCTTATTTCAATATGTAAAGTTTTTTTCCGAAAATTGCGCCATTTATGAGATAACGTGAGAAAGTAAGGTAAAGCCAGACAGTCCGCAGACGTCAATATAATACGGCGCATGATAACTTAAGACTGTAGACACACACTCAGAATATGTAATACTTATTGTTTTTTAATAGCAACAGCGGTTACACGAACACGCCTCAGTGTTCGTTTGTATATTCGTACTTTTCCTGTCTTGTTAATATTGTACACGGGCGGCATTCTGTTAAAGAGGCTGAAAGTCGTCTGGGCGTAGGGCGGGAAGGCGGTCGAGGATTGTTTCCCACTGGGCCTAGCAGCCCTCGCAGGTGGAGTGAGTGCTCGACGTGTCTGCTCTTGGATGTGTGCTTTCTCTGCAAGTGGCTTTAAAGAACTCCACCTCACCACGGAGGCTACCTCCATCACACATGGCTCCGGTCCTTTGAATGAAGGTGAAGAAGACCTGCCCCAACGACACAGCACCATATTCCAAAAGACTTGAGTCTTCGCAACACCCCTGTGAGAACCTCAAATCTCATACACCAAATTCCAATTACTTGCTCGTTCTTCTGCCGAAGTGAATTAAAGTGACCAGCAAGGCACAGGGGTCCACCACTTTGTGCTTCATATGTACTTGGTTTTAAACGCGAGTCAACATCAGAGGCTTTATGCGCCTACTCTACTGCGCATGTCACATCGTAAATCCTGACATACATACATTCATTAAACAAAAGTACCTTTTGTTTGTTGGACCGTGCATCATCTTGATAGTTGAATAAAGAGCGACCAACTTTAATGCTCAATATGTTTCGGATGTTAATACATCCATCCTCAGGAGCTTGCGACTTATTTGTTATTTCATGGGTTGTAGTGCTCTGGTTCGATGTGTATTGGTATTACGTTGAGGTTTGGCTGGGGTGGTGTGGTATCCGGATGCAGGCTGAAGCACTGCTTCAGCCTGCATAGGGATACCACACCACACCACCCCAGCCAAACCACAACGGCAGAAAGCGGGCCGTCACCAGACGCTATGCATCAATTAATGTCGTCCGCCCAACGGCGCGCAGCCCCGCGTGAATGCAGGTTGGTGGATTCTGTGACTGGGTTCCGCGTTCAGATGGACGCTCCATTGTGAAAATTTCTTCGTTATCTTAATTCTAAAGCTTTAGTAAATATAACTGTCACGTGGTTTTATGAATGAATGCAGGCCTACGGGTAGTACATGTGTTGGGGAAAACACCGTTTTAAATTTAATTAAGTCGAATTAAAATAAAATTTCTGTAATATATTGAATTATAATAAATTTTAGTTTTGAATAGACCACAAATAAAGTATTGCGGCAGAAATTAATTTTAGATTCTATGTAACCGCATAGCGAGTTTACTCTTCGGTTCACTTATTATTCTACGTAAAAGAAGAAACTAAACATTTCTATCTTCTTGGATATCAGGCCGCACAGAATGATAAATATCTATCAATGTCTTGCAGAAAACCGCATTCAACTTCGAACCACCTCACACAGGAAGATGAGGTGATGAAGCATACAACAGGCATGTTGGGGGGGGGGGGGGAAACAACCTTCTGACGGGAAAAAAAAAGGGGCAAAAAACACACCCGGAAAAAATTAGCTGATGGAATGCCCGCATTAAAACAAATATAAAAAAAACAAAATGCAAAA
>Ga0123352_10016321_pt1 | contig 11828 bp, 11 predicted proteins | sample TergutLab28metaG_FD_89700 | JGI IMG/M metagenome (GOLD analysis project Ga0123352, IMG submission 89700) | Labiotermes labralis P1 segment gut microbial communities from Petit-Saut dam, French Guiana - Lab288 P1 | ecosystem: Host-associated > Arthropoda: Insects > Digestive system > Gut ...
AAAATTTAAGAACTTATCCTTCTACCATTTGACTAGTCAATACCACCGCCCCCCAACCTGTGATTTGGGACCCAGCCAGACAATTGCCCCCCAAACAAAAAAAAAAAAAAAAAAAAAAACAGTCCCACCACAGTACAACCAAAGCTTACATTTTTCCCAAAAAGAGAATTTATGAAATGACCCCACAGATGGCCAATGCAACAGTCTACCATTGCACATGCAATGTGGTCATTTACATCTGCATTCTAACTTTTCCAACCCATTTTTTCTCGAGACTAACAGAATACAAACAAACGAAAATTGTTAATACCAACAACATTCACAAGGACCTTTTCAATTGTCACAATATTCATATTCGAAAGCAGACACTAAATCTTTTGGAACTTCCCAACACACCATGCCTGTTTCTTAACATTGTGACAATGGAAAAAGTCCACGTGAATGTCACTGATATCACTCACGCGAAACCGTTGTTGAAAAATTTAACCAAAATAAATGGTAGATTGACAGCAAACATCTGCCTCAATCTGCAAGAACATAATCTTACCTACAAATTGATATCCACTCTGAACTCAAAGCATTCTGCATGGCAGCAGGCAGCAAAGTATTCACTACTACAGCAGTTTGCCTTGAGTCGGGTTCCGCATTTTAGTTCATTGCACTGCAGCTCATATTGTGTCTTTACACACTATATTTAATGCAGATGCTGGAAACAGTTTCCTACAATTCACAGACATGTCATACCTAACACGTCTCTTTGTTTTTTTCGAGTTAGTTTCTGTTTTAAGTCCGTCATCCATCACGTGACTTCAAGCTTCCACCACAAAACAGACAAGAAATGCGCTCTTCTAGGTTATTACACAGCTGGTAGTGGTAATTCCTTACCAAACTTTTGAGACAACCCATCAGTCCCTTCTTCAAGGGTCAAGATTCTTGATCCAGAAGAACACAATTCTCTTATCTTCTTCTCTAGTCATCCAGTTGTGTCGCTTACAAGCTAAAACAATAAAATTCTGTAAACACAACTAAATGTTTGTATTATGTTTGTATTGTATTTCATGTTGCAATATGTTTCAACCACATGTCACCTTCAGGATAAAAACTTTTTTAAAAACACACAAAAGGTTAGAACACTTTATTATCCAACAGACGCACAAATATGTAATTCGTACGTACGATTAGAATTATTATAAAATATTTAAAAATATTTAAAATTGCTCCAAAATGTTTCGGATCACAAGGGATCCCACATACACGCACCACGGGCAAATATGCTGCCATAACATGTCCATGTCAACGGACATGATAGAACCACTACTTTAATTTTAGCCAACCACTGTATAAAGCGCCCTGATGATGGATGGATCCCTTGTGATCTGAACTATGTTGGTGAATTTTAAATATTTTTAAATATTTTGTAATAATTCGAAATGTATCTACAAATTATATATTTCTGCATCTGTTGGATAAAAAAGTGTTTTAATCGTCATTGATGTATGGTACGAACATGAAGATTGTTGATGCTACACAAAAGGTTGTACGCAATGTTGTTGTAGTTATTAACTGAGATCTCAATCATTACAATATATTTAGATACATGTTGCAATGTGTAATATATTCGTTAAAATACAGATCAATTAGATATAAAATGCTATTTATATTAGCTAAAATAGGGACCGTGGTAGCACAGTGGTTAAGGTGCTGTGCTACAAATCGGAAGGTCGCTGGTTTGATCCCAGCTGGTGTCATTGGAATTTTTCATTGACATAAAATTCTTCCCATCGCACTATGGCCCTGGGGTCGACTCAGTCTCTAACAGAAATGAGTACCAGGAACATTTCTTGGGGGTAAAGGTGCCCAGTGCGTAAGGCTGACAACCTACCACCATCCTGTGCCGCTGTCACGAAATCTGGGAACCTTAACTTCCTGGAACCCTCTGGGACACTCCAGGCCTGTAATGGGTCTGATTTACCTTTTATTAGCTAAAACGTAAGTTATCAAACACTTGGATTTTTGTAGCATCCTGGTGTGGTAGGCCAGATGCAGCACTTGGTTTGTGAATGTGTTTTTGTGTATTATTTTTGGTGACTGTCAAACATTTTTATCCTTGTTTTATGGTGGAGACCACAAGACATGTCGGCCTTCATCCATGTTGTCCGTCTCAATGCCAGGAGAGTACAAGTTGTCCACTGGATGTCTCAGTTCCACTGGTTTTATAAGTTAAGCAAGCCAATAGAAAGTGACTAGCAAGTTGTTGGATAAAGTGAAGTCCATATAGTTACATAACATTAAAAGCTTAGCACCACATGCAAACTTATGAGGCCACAGATAATAAAAAGCTTATGGGCAACTGACGTTGCCAAACACGACCACTTAACTTGTCAAGCGTTGTACCAGACTCTCCCATACTGGGTTAACTGTAGTTACTTTTGGCACCTCACATCTCCCACTACAAACTCTGAAGTCCTGCAAGTTCAGAAATACTGCCCCAACACTATACGCTACCTGCAGCATCTTTGAAAACTCTTCAGGCTGTCAGAACGTCTCCATTGGTCAAACAGTGCCTAAAGGTGTTGAATGATATCTCTACCCAGCATGCAGTGGGGCTGTATTGGGTCCTTGGACATGCAGGGGTATGAGGTAATGAGATCGCCGACGATTTCACAAGGGACAGCTCTGTTCTGAAGTTTGTCGGACCTCAGCCGGCCTTGGGAATCTCAAGGCAGGATATACAAAGAAGGATTGGATGTTGGTTGGTTAACCAGCATTGGATATGTCGTGGAGTTCTTGGTGACACCCAAAGACAGTTTCAAGAGTTAATTTCCGGACCCTGTCTGGGTGCCAAGGCTAGGTTTTTGTCCTTTAACAGGACACAATCCAGGCCTGTTACTGGCCTTCTCAGTGAACATAATACCCTGAGGAGACATCTTCACCTAAAACACAGTTTCTATGCAAAATGTGACCAATCCAGTTAGCCTTCCATTTACTTATTTCATGTAGGATATTCCTCTGCTCCTTTTGCCCCATAAATCGATATGGGGCACAAAGGGCCCGTCAATTAAGGCACAGGTGCATAGGGACCGTAAGGTCTCGAACCCAATCACAAATCAATCAATCAATCAAATACACAACCTGACAATGGTCACAGGAATAGAAAAACGGTGTCCAGAAGAGTTCTCAAACCATCTTCATAAAGTTCTTCTTCTTCCTATAGTGCTACAGCCCTTTCAGTCTGACCTTGGCTTCCCTTATAATTGATGTCCATTCCTCTCTATTCAATGCTTTCATTCTCCATCGTTTCACATTGAGCTTCCTTAAATCGTCTTCCACACTGTTTATCCACCTGGGTCTGGGTCGTCCTCTATCTCTTCTTCCTTCTAATTTTCCTTCAAGAATCTTCTTTACAGACCTGGTCTCATTCATTCTACTTACATGCCCAAGCCACTCTAATCTTTGAATCTTTATTACGGTCACAATATCTTGGGATTTATATTTGGTTCTCAATTCTTCATTAGTTTTTATTCTCCACTTTCCATTCTCCTTTGTTAGTCCATATATTTTCCTCAATATCTTTCTCTCCCATGCCATTAACATTTTTCAATTTTACTTGTCAGCATCCATGTCTCTGCTCCATATGTCACAGCTGGTCTTATGATCATTTTGTAGAGGTGAATTTTAATTGATGGGGATATAGATCCTTTTATTATTGGTCCCAATGCATAATAGCATTTGTTACCAACAGCAATTTTACTTTTGATCTCAGTTTCTATCTCATTAAGACTTTTCATTACTGCTCCAAGATATTTAAAAGATTCTATTTTTTCATATCTCTTTCCCATCAACTCAATTTCCTTTACCTTATTTCCATCTTGTCTATTTATCATGTATTTTGTTTTAGCATCATTCATCTTAAGGCCTATGTGTTGGGTTATTGCTGCCATCTCTTCTAACGTTCTTTTTATATCTCCTTCTGTTCTTCCCAGAATCACCACACCATCCGCATACGCCAGGCATTGCCTTGTTCTATTAAAAACTGTTCCACCTGGGTTGATTCTAACATTTATTATTATCTTTTTCCATACATAAATTAAATAAAAGAGTAGATAACGAGTCTCCTTGTCACAGTCCAATCGTTGTCTCGAAACTAGATGATAGCTTTCCTTAGATCTTCACCTTGCTATTCGTATTTGTTAAGATCATTCTGACCAATCTTACCAACTTCAATGGTATTCCAAACTCTTTCATTATTTCCACCAGTTCAGCCCTATTTATGGAATCATATGCTTGTTTATAATCAATATACAATTGATGTATATCTACCTTATATTCACATGCTTTCTCCAAGATCATTCTCAGACAAAAAATCCGGCCAGTAGTAGATCTACCTTTCCAGAAGCCACACTAGTAGTCTTCTAATATTTCATCAACATATGGTTCTATATATCTGGTCAACAGATTTGTGAAAATCTTATAAGTTACATTGAGGAGTGATAATTCCATGAAAGTTACGACACTCTAGCTTGTCACCATGTTTAAAAATCAGACATATTATGGCTGTGCCCCAATCTTGGGGCATCTGTTCTGTTTCCCATATTATTTTAATTAATTGATGGATTCTATTCCATAACTTACTACTTCCATATTTAATTAATTCCAAGGTAATTGAATCTTCCCCAGGCACTCTATTATTCTTCAGATTTCTTATGACTCCCAAAGTATCATGTAGTGTAGGTGCCATTATATTATTTTCCAGTCCAAAATAATTTACTTCTTCTGATGTTTCACGTTACCTTTAGCATTAAGTAATTCCTTACAGTATGCTGCCCACACTTCCAGTACATCTTTCTCCCCTCCTACAATTACTCCCTGTTTGTTTTGACACATTGTAAGTTCTGGGTTGGAAGCCAGTCCTTATCTTGCGGATACCTTCATAGAATTGTTTTAATCTATTTTGTTTATATTTCTCTTGTAATTCTTCCAGTTTTTCCTCTTCATAGTATGTTTTCTTCTTCCTACATACTTTCCTTGCTTCCCTATGTACCTCATTGTAGGCTTCAATATTACTTCACATTTTCCTTTGCAACATTTTTAGTCCTTCATTATTTCATTCTTCAAGCGTTTCCTTACATTCTTCATCATACCAGCCAATATTCATAAAGTTAGTATATATTAATTCAAACTGTTCCTGATTTTCCATGTCAGCATGGTCTGCCTAGGCACTAATTACTTATCACTGATAAGGTTAAAAAAAGACACGCTCATTTCAAAGCATTCTGCTACCAACATTTTGAATAAATAACATTCAGAAAACTGGACCAAAAAAAGAGAACTTTTAAATGTATCCAAATCTAAATAAATTATCTATTTCTTAAACATACTTATCATATACTACAAAATTCTTACTTGTTTACTAAAAACTATGAAAGCAGCTGGCAAGAAAGAATCGAAAAATACGAAGATACAATTTAAAAAGATGTCTCCAAGGGAATCTGCCTTTAGGAAGTCTGATCTAGGGCAGAGGAAGGTGGTGGGATGATTTCATACTTCGAAGAGGCTGGGAGACATCCTACAAGGTAGTGTAACTACCAACAGGGTCACCAAAGCTGGACAGAGCTCAGCAAAGGAGCCAGAAGAAGCATGTGCCACAACAAAGAGCAGTGGGGGGGGGGCTCTTTAGGCAAGGGCCAATGCCATCAGAAAAGCAAACCCCAATGTATAATCCCAGTCCTCCATGTTGGGGGTTGGACATAGGATTAACAAACCTACCATGTGAAACACTGCTGATTCAAAAGCCCAGTAAGGGATCACTATGGCCAGGAAATAGGCCAAACAGCCATAGGAAGATGATGTTTCAAAAGATATGATTCTTTATCTGTTTTGCTTGTTTTAAACTATGTTTTACATTTAAATTTATGACAATTTACACAAAGCTAAAACAATTGAATGCAACAATGATCTCTCATAAGTAGACTATGTACATACAACTAATGTGTTCCAAAAACACCAGTCTGACAAAATATTATACTCAATATATTGCACTTTTAAACACAAAATATTAATTCAGAAGCTGAATATATGAAACACAATTTAACATTATTTGTCTCATATGTGGTCATGTAGCACACAAACGCAAGATAGGAAACACACCTACAATAACACAAATGTGTGTTCAGAACTTTCAATCCTGAATTGCCCACTGACTGTACTACCCATTTCCAATAAATCTGCACACTCACTTTAAAAAAGAAATACTGTCCCAATTAGTTCACCATCACTTCATATACTGTACCAATGTTCATAAAAAAGAAACAATGATCGTTCTGTTCATCACCTGCCACAAACATCATGGCTTAACAGATAGTAGTGACGGTTAATTCACTGCTATCTTTCAATTTCACCTGACAGCAGAGCAGACACTGTTGGTATATTTGCCTCATATATCCATCATGCAAATCTGATCTATATGGTGCCATATTATGTTTAGACCTTCAACAATTTCTTGTGCCTCTCTGGCTCAGCCACAATTCCTGTAATTATCTCATTAAACTGCAAATTTTTTTTAAAAATTTGACACAAGATATGTTCTGATTTTCTGTACTTTCACAGAAGTTTTTGAAACCAATAATAATTCAGCAAAATGTCATAAATATATATTACTGTTTATGTAAAGTTTGTTGTTCTTGCCATATTTTAAAACAAAGGTAAAGTGATCCCATTACAGGCCCGGTGTGGCCCAGACGGTGGGTAGAGGTATAGCTCTACTCTTCCATGACCGCGGCACCAGACGTGGTGTGAGTGGTCAGCAGCACGCCCCGGCCGCACTTTACCCCCAGGAAAGACCCAGTACCCATTGTACAGGAGGCTGGGTGGGCCTCCGGGCTGGTCTGGATGGGCAGAAAAACTCGTCCCCACCAGGATTCCATCCTGGATCGTCCAGCCCGTAGTCATTCACTATACCGACTGAGCTACCCAGCCCACACTGTCAAATTTTAACCAAAATTAAATTTGAGTGACAGATTTCAATATAAGCGCCCCCCCCCCATAAAATTTCAGGTAAATCTGTCTAGAGGGATTCCAATTGTTCCATTGCAACAGGCATCATGAAACTAATGGTCGCATCTTGCCAATGTACTGCTACATATATAATGAAAAGTTATGTGTTCTGTTCATTTGATTCAAAATTGCTTAGAATGATGATGGATTTAACTCCCACTGTCATATTTTAAGGCCCTTCACCAGCTTATGTTTGCTTTCTGTAACAAAGATGTTCTGTTACTTCAGAACACCCATGTTCAATAAGAACGCTGCTGCAACTAGCATACGATACATTACACTAACATGTAGCCTCTGCATCCATCTCCTACTGTGGACATAACACAGCTCACCCAGATACAATGAAATTTTTAGTCCATAGTACTACTTTGTGCTACAGTAGAAACAACCGCACACACGATATTATACACCTATCAGGCAAATACAGCAAACACCAGTAACAATGAGCACGGTGATTTTCAAGCTTTTGCATCATTTTTTTGAATGCAATTTACATCCCCATTCCCAAATTTCTTTTTTGCATAAACAAACACTAATTGCTTAATTTGTTAATCTTGATCTAAAAGTTTTTCGCTGCTGTGTACTGTGACACTGACAAGGAAAGGAAGAACTCCTGCGTGAATATATTTTGGTCTGGGTGATGTACTGGTACTGCTCTCTGTTTACAATATACAAATGACACACATACAATTAAAGTCACCTAACTCAAGAATACCTCTTTCTTTTATTTAGACAGCGAGATACAAAAGTAAGTGCGGAAGGTATCTCCCTTTCTTCAAACAGAGATAGACAAACAGTAAAACGGATAGGAGGAGAAAGAATACATGATTTATTTGAACATCTACATCAAGAAATTACAAATAATGGCAAAATGTCATGTTTCTTATAATTTATAAATAACCTTAAGTTTGTCATTAACTTAAAGTAATCACAAGTGGAACAATTATGCACTTCAATACAAGGTAAACACACATAATAGAGAACAGTACCCTTTGGCAGTATCATTTGCAACAATGTGTAATGAAATGGTACACAATATTCACAGTACTTAACAAAATATAAGATGGGCACTTTCCTTAACCATTTACTATTAAAAAAAAAACCTGTTACTTGGCTGGCAACTTGAATGGATAACTGAAATAATGTGATGCTCTTCTTCATTTTGTGCGTTATCATATTCTGTGAGATCACATGCAGCAGCTATCAATTTTAACATTTTATAATCATTCCTGTATCATCCTGACAGTTTTTCCTTAAATCTTGATGCTATAAAAAAAAACAAAATGAAAAAAAATCAACAATAAAAAATAATGTTAATATTGTGGATTAGAAAACTCTCCTTGATACTCTCCCTTTCAGTGATGCAAATACATGTAAAATGTAATTTAGCATTTATATACTGGGCTTCCACTATAATGCAAGGAGTGAAAAACTTGTTCAACACAAAATAGTGTTAAAAATCCTTGTTGTTCAATTTCTGTGGTCTGTACATAATGTGTAATTTTTATTTTTTCATGGTTTAGCTACTCCAATCAGCCTGAAAATGCCAAGTGCAAAGACACATGGCCTGACCAAAGAAATGCACCTGGGAAATGAGGAACAAAAGCCAAATGTATTAATTTATGTTTATAATTACATTTCAAAATTACCTCTCAGCACCCAGCTACAAATGATAACACATCACAATCAGCTACCAGTAACATCTGTTCATACACAAAATAACAAACTTACCATGACCTTGTTTTCAGTTCCAGAAATGATGTTTAAAATACCCAGATGCCTCACTGTCCTCAGAAAAGTCATCACAATATTCAAGATCATCTCCAAAATACAATGACTGGCATTCTGAAAGGCATAAAAAGTCTAGTCACTAATTTGCTTACAATTTGTACATATAAGTGTTTCATCACCATCATTACTACCATCATCATCATCTCCTCCTCCTCCTCCATCATCATCATCATCATCCTTTCAACAGTTAGGCCTCTGAGATGTTCCAACTTCACAATACCCATCTCCTTCTTGGACATCCCACATCTCTTCTACATGTGGGATTATATTGATATACGATCTTTGGAATTCGTGATCCATCCATTCTTAGTAACTGTTCTCCCCAATGTTTCCCATAGTTATAAAATATTAGCAAGTATGGAAGTGACTTATAGTTGTCGTCTAATATCTTCATTGTGGGGGCAATCCAGTCCTGTACAGCCTTGAACTGATCTCAAATAAACCATTTCTGTGGCAGTTACTACAATTTTCTTGGTTCAGTACCTATGTTTCACTATCGCACAATATGATGGGTGCAGCCATCACTCTATTAAACTTGATCTGTGTTTCTCCTCTGGTTTTGTTTTCCAAGGTTCTGTTTAATGTGTCAAGTGTATGTCTAAACTTATTACGGTTCACTGCAATATATTTGTAGTGCCTTGTAGAGAACACTTTATTTTATTTTATATCATTTCATTTTATATATTTCATGTATGTTGGCAGTATTATAGGGACGGCTGGGTGCATCTCCCAGTTGAACAAACAGGAAGTCCAGATCACCTATCATTCACATAGCAACAGCAAATAGCTGAAGATGCAGAAAACTGCTGCTAGGTGAATGCAGGAAATGCTGACTTTGGCTTAGAAGTGTGGTGTGGTTTTGAGAAGCGACAAGAGAGTCTTCGTTGAAACTTTGTTAACGACAGACGTGGAAGCAGAGAAGGAACAGATTTTATAAAATGTTGGCTTTGTTGCTCATCATTGTATCAGGTAAGCGTGGTTAGGTTGTTCTGTACCAAATTGAAGCATACAAATGATTTGGATCGTATTTGGGAAATATTGAGGTGATCAGACTTTCCTTATGGAAATTCCTTTATAGGAAATTGTAATCCTTGTGAGGGAGAAGTATCCCATGCTGTGCCTTAGATTAGGATTCGGTTATTGTGGTTTATTTAGTGTTATATATTTATGTATTGTGATGTAGTGTTGTAGAATATATTATTTAGTGAAATACGTCATAGTAGTGTCCAAAGTGGTGGCAGCGAATACCCTTTCTAAGTAATGGTGTCGGTGGTTGGGACGACCACCGCATCCCATTACATATTTATTAGCATTCCGTGTGATGTCACAACCCAGGTAAGTGAAATGTGATATTGTTCAATTGATTCGTTGCCGATTATAATTTTTGTTCGGATGGGGAACTTTCCTCTGAACACCACAGCCTGCATCTTGTTAGCAGTGATCTTAAAACTCAATTTTTAGCAATTTGTGTACGTTTGTTTACTGCTGTGTGGAGATAATGTTCACATTTTTTAAGAATTATTTGGTTGTCAGCATAAAGGTTATTCGTCTGAATCCCTGGATTTGGCATAGTTTTTCCAAGTTTGAAGCATGTTACCAATATAGATATTTAAAAAAAAAAAAAGTCGGCAATAAACTATAACCTTGTCTCACTCCATGATTTGCGGAAATTTCTTTGGACATCTTGCTGCTAGTATCTATCTGTATGATGTTACTTTCATACAGGCATTTAATAGTCTCTATAAGGTGGGGTGGAGAGCTGCGTTCATAGACAATGTTCCACAGTTTATTGCAATCTACTTTATCAAACTGACTACGGGCTGGACAATCCGGGATCGAATCCCGGTCGGGACGAGATTTTCCGCACCGTCCAGACCGGCCCTGGGACCCACCCAGCCTACTGTAAAATGGGTACCAAGTCTTTCCCAGGGGTAAAGTGTGGCTGGGGCGTGCTGTTGACCATTCACCCCCTTCTCTGCCATGGTCATGGAAGAGTAGAGCTACACCTCTAACCACCCTCTGGGCCACACTGGGCCTGTAACAGGATCACTTTACCTTACATTTACCTTTGTTTATCAAACACTTTTTCGGAGTTGATAAAAGCTAAATGCATTTCTATGTTAGATTTGCATCTATTCCCTGATAAGTTGTCTCAATCACACAATTTTCACACATACATTTAGACCTATATAACTTTTAATAAACCCCTGATATTCAATGCAATCTCTTGGACTTCATTGTACTAGACGAAAACTGGGCTTTAGTAATTGACATTTTTAAAAGATCGAGTGAGAATGCAGCAAAAACATAGTGTGTAGGAACTAAGCTACAAGGCTTATTCAGAAAGTAAGTACCGTTTCGCTGTAAAAAAAATTGACTAAGATTTCGTATAAAACTTTATTGTTATCAGATTCTACATTCTTCAAACTATTTTTCCACATATTCGCCGCCATTATTGAGGTACTTATCCTAGCGGGGCACAAGTTATGTATACCCTCCTCATAGAATGCGGCCGCCTGCGATGTTAGCCACTACTGACAGTGTCATAGAGTAGAGTCCTTGAAATCTGAGGAAAGTGCAGGGACAGATCAGAAACTGTGAAACGTCTGTTGTCACACACTCTTTCATTGACCTTACAAACCAAATCATCATTCACCAAAGACAAGACGCCCACTTCGCGCCTCATCATGCATGTTCTCTCGTCCTTCGTTGAACATCCAAATCCATTTCCTAACCATGCCATCACTCATCGCATTGTCACCATACACTTGACAGATCTGGTGATGAATCTCACTTGGTAGCACATTCCTAGCATTAAAAAAATGAATTACAGACCGTATTTCACAGTTGGCGGCCCCTTCAATTGTCTTAAACATGTTTAATGCACAGGAACAAACATAAACATAACACGAATTTCACAAAATCGCGTCTATGGCTTCTCAATTGATAGATGAAGTCACTGCACATGCACAAAGTGGCAGTCT
>Ga0123352_10016325_pt1 | contig 11825 bp, 4 predicted proteins | sample TergutLab28metaG_FD_89700 | JGI IMG/M metagenome (GOLD analysis project Ga0123352, IMG submission 89700) | Labiotermes labralis P1 segment gut microbial communities from Petit-Saut dam, French Guiana - Lab288 P1 | ecosystem: Host-associated > Arthropoda: Insects > Digestive system > Gut ...
CACGAAAAACTGAACTAAAGTTTTTCTGGTCAAGGACGGTTTTCCCATGTGTTTTTTCATTTTTTCTCGCTTCCCCCCCCCCCCCCCTCCCAGTTCTGTGTGTCTTCTTGTGCGTGTGGCTATGGTGGATAAAAACAAGGCTGTCGTTTGCTGTTTGCTAGCCACATCGGCCATAATGTTATCCGAAAAGAAGAAAATAAAGCGTAAAATGTGGAGTAAGAAATGGTATTTGAAAGGGAATATTTCATGTGACGCTCATCTGCTGAATGGATTGCTAGAAGGTTGAGTGCCTTGAGATGATGCCATCGTGGTGTCGCGAGGTAAACTGAGGAAAATGTGGGATTCCCTGAGTGAACTGCGCAGTTCTCTGTGTGTGAAAGACGACTGGAAAGGACAGTTCTGAGGCCTGCAATATTGCACGTCAAAATTTCGCACTTTACTCAGTTTTTCCGTCAGGTATAACGTCACACAGTAAAATCGCTCAGTTTAACTGAGAGTGTATAGCGTCCTTAAGTTACAGCGATCGGTTTCAGCTTTGAAATCACTGGTGCTATAAATGACATTTACAATATTTCTCCTGTATCTCTGTTGGCAGTTCAAGTGGCTTGTGACAATTAATAAAGCGATATTATATTTTAAATATTTCAATTGTCTGGGAAGCAATGTGTATCACGCCTCTATCCTGTGATAAGTTCCTTCGAAGCACTAGTACCATTTTACCAAACTATAAAATGCCACAATTCTGAAATTATCTTAATATTTATCGCCATGTAAACACAATTCTCGCAAGCTGTGTCAAAAGTTTGCAAATCTGTTAACACCCCAACAAAATGATTAAAACACTCCATATCAAGCTAATGTACGAGCAAACAATCAAACCAACTACCTCAAGCTAATACGCTTGTAATTAAATTCGTTCGAATGTCGGTCTGCATACCGAACATCCTAAGGCTTTCCACTGATTTCCATACTTCTGACCAAGCAAGCTGCTTCCTTCAAGTTCTTTCCAATTCCCTTTTCAATTACCGTCCATCCCTTTAATGACATGAAATATGAAAAATTAAATAAAATAATTCATTCATTCATTCACTCAATCATTTACCAACTTGCTGTCAATAACGCTCGGAAGTTCAACTCAGTTAACACCACAACCCGCAACCAATTCCAACCACATTGAGACGTCACAAAATACTTCCCCTACCTAGCTACTTACTTACTTACTTACTCCATGGTGCAGAGTCCTTCTTGAACAGCTAACTAGTTTGCAGCTGGTCAAGAAATTCCCCGGATTTCACGGAACCCGAAGGTTCATTACCGCACTCACAAGCGTCCGCCACATACTTCCCCTACATTCAACCTAATATTCTCAGCCATCTCTTTCCCGATAGTGGTAAGATTCTAGATTTAGAACTTCAACAATAATGAATATTAGCATTAAAAGAACAACGTGAAACGGTAACAGAGACACTATGAGTTACAAAAGGGTAGGAAATTTCCTAATTAGAGTTTACATGGCCGACTAGCAGCTACTCCGAAACAGCCCTGCTTCAATAGTTACACGGAAAAGGAATGATGAAGCAAGCACTGCTCTGCTTTTATATGATCTTTCGGACCTGTTTTGTTGTATGCAGCACACCCCACTGCATTACAGTGATCTAGAAACACCGACCAGATATACGGCATATGAAACTGGACGGGCGTCTCCCTCAGCGACGCACATCGGCACGGTGTCTTACAGCACCTACACAAGTCGCCAGTCCACATGTTCTCTCTTTATCGTCGTACCAATATTTTTTCCTTATATAGAAGGTAACAATGGGACCTGGAGAGCTTCAGAAACTATTGGTGATGGAACGAGCGGGGCACTCTTCATGCACGGGAGAAATGAGAATATGTACAAAATTTTAACCTGGAAACTTCATCGAAAGACGCCATACGTAACAGTTACTTCTAGACGGGAAGATAATATTAAATGCGATCTCATCTTTTGTGGTATGTTTTGGAACTCCCACTATATCATAAACCGTGCAATGACAGACAGGGCGACCGCTAAGTAACGAACTCTAAAGGATTTGGAAGGAAACAATTGTAAATTATCAACAGAACCTACCAGAATTTGCTTGGAGGTAATGAGGAACCCCAGTAAAAACTCAGCCAGAATAGTTGACGACCAGGCCGAAATACGAAACGTGTACTTCTGAAATACAATCTTATAACTTCCCCGTTACATCAACCTGCTCATGAGAACGAGTCTTTAGGATCAGAAAAGTCATTGAGATGACTCAAATGCCTCAATATAGAATTCAATGGTAGCCAAAAGTGCGCCCTGTTTTGAACCTGAAGGTTCCATAAACGGTTCGGAATTCTGGAAATGCCGAGCGACCGCTGTAAGACAGTAATGACTGACAGCGACAGAACAGCGTGATAACTGCTGTCAGTTTATATCTTAAACGACGCATACCGTATTGGCAGTCTCTAAAACAGGCCTCTAACGATATGAAGCAGCAGGATTCTGCCAGCAAGAATGTTGTTATATGTTAAAAGTGCAGTTATTTAATAACAGAATACACACTGCATACAAAATGGAAGAGCAACATACGAAGACCAGACTCATAATCTTTGTGTGTTAAAACATATAAGGTAGAAAATTCTGCAGCCATATTCAAGTAGGTCAAGCTCCAAAATGCGGTATTGTTCCAACAGACCTAATGTAGGAAATATGACCTCGCCAACAACAGGGAGAAAGTTCGTATAAAATGGGGTTCGTTAAAGGTCAAGTCTGTCAGAGAGAACCACGACACGATGCTATCATTTCATATAACACAAACTCCTCTCTTCCAGATGAAATGTTGACGAAACCCGTCACCATCATGCGACAACAGACAGAAAATCCCGTCACACAATTGGTACAAGTTTGCCTGTGGGCACGAAAACTCTCCCAGTTAGTCCACAATTAAACTCTACGAAACAAAAGTGTTGGAGAATTATTCAGATGTTCCAGAAACTCCGTACCGAGACGGAACTCCTACGGTTCGCTATCAAAGCACACTTCCGGACGCTTTTCTGAGAAATTTCCACTCATTCTCACCGCAAAGTCAGCCCACATTTGAAGTGCCATTGGGATGCTTACTCCTCCGTCAGCTCTATTAGGAAGACCATGTGAAGGGGACGAGATAGGCGCGACATGTGGCATGAGTGTGTGCAGGCTTAGAAGCGCGTCGACATTGACGGCTAAGAGCGATTATCTAAGAATTATTAAAAAGTCTAAAATCGGCAAGGATTAGAATGAACAGAATGTGGGGGTCCCTAAACATGTACTAAAACTGCTAGGCCGTGAACCAGTACACATTAACGGGTACAAAATTAGATCAAATATGACACACTGCATAGGGGACCATTATCACGGACTTAATATCTCTAGAAATACGAGGACTACTGATCGTCAGTAGCGTAGATCCAAGATGGATTACAAGCGTTCCTCAATAAATATCGCAACGACTAAAGCACGCAATAGCACTGGGGAAAAGAGAAATGTAAAAAGAGTTCTGGTATGGAAATCTGAAGGAAGGAGACCTCTGAGAAGATCTAGCTGTAATGGTAGAATAATATTAAATTGAGTGTTAATATAAATAAGATCAGATGGCGTGTAAATTGCATTCTTCTGAATCTGATGTTTATTGGACGACGCATCCTTGTGATAACTGAAGAATAAAAAACCAACTAGATGCCACTTGTTATTTTATCGCACTTCTTATAGGCTCAACACGTTTCGGGCATTACTATGCCCATCATCAGGAGCTTGCGATTATGATGTTGATTACCACATTGGTCGTATCGTTCTTGGTTTGCTGTATGTTGGAGGTTAGGTGCAGTTATGCTGGAGTAGTGTCCGGGTTGCAGGCTTGAGCCTGCAACCCGGACATAGTAGTGGGCATGGTAATGCCCAAAACATATTGAGCCTATAAGAAGTACAATAAAATAACAAGTGGCATCTAGTTGGTTTTTTATTCTTCAGTGGATTCTTCTGGTTCAGGATAGGAACAACGGGTGGGCACTTGTGACCAAGGTAATAAACCTTTGGGTTGCATCAAATTATAATTTCTTTATTACCTGAGAACGAATTGGAGTCTCAAGAATGAGATGTGAATGTTTTATTTAAGGACGTCGTCAGCTGCAAACATTATACACCGCCGATGGTGAATTAGTGAATGGGAATGCAGCACTGGTGGAAAGAAGACAGTTGACAAGAGAATCAATTGGACAAAAGCCTCTCCCAGTGCCACTTTCTCCCACACACACTGCTCAAGACCTGTGCTCCGTTGAGACAGTTTATTCAAATACAAGCTTCTGTGCATTTTTCTAAGAACTGAGTTTTTTTTTACACAGCAGTGACAGTGGGTGACACAACGTATGTTTCGAAAAAGGCAGAAATCTAATGTACAGAGCCGGGACTAATCGAAATTCGTCGAAAGTAGTTGCCCAGAGCATTATAAGACCGAACAATAAACGTTTTTCCGCAGACAGAACAATTTTTTGCCAAAGAGTGTATGTGTTTTTTTTAAATATGCTCGTCACGTGCTATCGCTGCTGGTTTTATTTGTACGTTGAGTTCTCGTTCACAGGGCTTATTGTGGGCACTGTTTTGTGTCCTGAGATGCAAAGCTATAATATCACAGCCAGTATAACAATATCAATACGCGTGATTAATTTGGGCTTGATAAAAGTTAATTCTTTTTCTATGGCGCTTAAGCCGAAATCGGGCCAAGAGTGTCCTTTTTTGAAGTTTCTACATCAGCCACAGACGCACCCATTCCGTAGGACTCCTGCGAACCAGACATCAGCCCATCGCAGAGGCCGCTTCCTACACAACACACACAAAACAAACACAAGAGAAGAACACCAACGCCCTCTGCGGAATTCGAACCCGCTATCCCAGCAATCAAGCGGCTGCAGACCTACGCCTTAGGCCGAACGGCCACCAGGATCGGCAAATAAGAGTGCGTAACATTTAGAATTACAAAGTGCCAAAAGCATGTGTCGAAGTTCGCACAAGCAATAAACAGAAATTCATTTCCTGCCTCACAGAAAAACACCAACGAGTTAGTTGTTAAGAAAACTAACTCCCATGTTAGTAAGAATCGTACAAAATACGTGATACTCCAAAACTTCTTCGGAAAAATGAATGAGCTCTTTATTGATAAACAAAAGGTATATACATTCATAATTAAGTTTCGTACAGTTAAATTAAGTCTTGTACTGCCAGCAAGAAGAGGTGTAATAGGTAAACGACAAAAGTGGATTTAAAGACCACAGTGACACACGTCCATAATGTACACCAAAAGGACAATCCTCCATGCAAATGCAAGAGCAATACATAGACCACGCTAGGGCCGCTGCCTTCCAAAATACCTACTTTCCAATTCGCCAGTCACCCTGCCACCGGCAGTATACTGTATGAGACACTAACGGCGTCGTAAAAACAACCATAAAAGAACAGAGTGTCACGTATCGAAAATGGCAGTACGGAAAAATTTCAACTTCGTGACCACACCCTACATATAGTCACTTGCAATCATTTCTGAAACTCCTTTCCACAACATTTCTTTAATATTACAGGCATATGTTGCTTTGATACTAAAAAATCGCGAAGCTTTGTTTTACAAACGGACTGACAAAAAAGGGGGCCCTTTACAGAGCATGCACAGTTGTTTCTAATTGTACAATTACACAACACTTCATGGACAAATGCGTAAGTAATGGGCAAGGTGTGGTTTATCTGTCAGTGCAGATGAACGGCCCTCTATTCATCTGTAGGTGTACTGCAGAATTTAATTATAAATGCATGTAATAGAAATTACTAACTAATAGAATTTCAGTATACACTACTTTTTTCGTAAATAATGAACCGTAATTAGTAGTATATAATTTATGTTTACCTCCCTCTTATAGAATACTGTAATAATTAAGAAGACGTAATTAGATGTGGACACAAAAGATGTGTGTTACGAGATTTGCCACGAATAAGCTACTCTCTTGGCAATGTATTGGACTAAGTAACTAATTAACTAACCACAAGGAGCTGAGTCCTTCTTCAGACGCTAACAGATTCTCAGCTAGTCAAAAAAATACCCGCATTTTATGGAAGCCGGGTGTTCATTACCACATTCACAAAAGACCCCCTTCCCCACAGTTTACCGAACACTAGTGTATTATATTGTAGGCTATTAAAAGGCGACACGTCGTAGCATCCCAGAATACTTGACGCTTCTGCAAGACCACTAAGAGAAACTAAAATCCCGATTACTAAACTGCTTCCCACATTAAACCCACGGGTTCAGTCAAAAGGAAAGCAATTCATACGCAATTCGCGGTCGGAAATCTCCCTTTGCTTTTCAGGGCCCAGTTCACTTGGTGCTCCTATGCCTTCCTATAACCTCCATCCGGTGTGACACTGACCCAGGTACCCGCTTATTAAAATTACTTGCAAAATGAGGAATCTGAAGTCTTTTGTATACATGGGTCCATGCATCGTGAATCAAATTTAATAACTGTCCAACAAGATGCGACATATTCAGTACATTATATTTCTGCAGGCAGCTCTACATGTTTCGATTGATGACGCCCATCATCAGGAGCTCGTACAACTGTAATTAGAGTTTCTGGTATTGATTAACTGCAATGAATTAGTAATAATAGCAGCGTATTTAATTCATTGCAGTTAATCAATACCAGAATCTGTAATTACAGTTGTACGAGCTCCTGATGATGGGTGTCAACACCCGAAACATGTACAGTTACCTACAGGAATGTAATAAACTGAATAAGTCGCATCTTTTTGGACAATTATTAAATTCGAATTTGAAGTACTCACAGTGGTAGCTATACAGATTGCTGTCCTTCACAACGTAACGCGGTGTGCTTTTTTTTAATAAGTATACACGTTTTCGAGAAACCCGCTGCCTCTAATAGGGGAGAAGCCCGAAAACGAAGGCAGCAAGCTCTGACTGCCAAATTACAGATGGCCAAATCCCAAAAGACAACATAATTAGTAACGGAACAATATCCTTTGACTTCCGTCGTCAAACACGACAATCAACAAGCTCTGCTCGTCTTTACAAGATAAAGCCCGTTCGTCGGCCCGGCAAACAACGAGTTTTGTTTGTAACATTCGACGCAACAAAATGGGGCAATTGTTATTCGCTATCCGTGTAAAATGAACTTGCTGACGCATGACCTGTACTAATGAAATGCTGCAACGATTCGGCTAGGTTTCGTATATTTCACGTTCAGTGCAACAGTGGGAAAGCAGTTACTACATTAGTCTCAATTCAAGTTCGGCCTTACTATCCCAAATACGCTTTAACCTTTTACAGTCTAACCGTCACTATACGCACAACCACGTTTAACACAAAATCACTGCATTTTATTCATACAATTCATGTGATTATTCTATATGATTCCCATAATAAATATTCATTATTTTCGAACACAATATTAGCCGATTGGCATTTCTAACTGCAGAACCCTGTGTTCTCTCCGAGGTACGAGTGAATCTCAATATATAAAGGAGACTAGTTTTAGTTTTTACAGGGGTGTCTACAACAAATTCCCATTTCAAGAATTTTTAATTTTCAAACAAGCCGAACTTTCTCAAGCTACAATAATCTCTACCAAAATAAGAATTTGTCTTATGTTTATTGGACCGTGCATCACCTTGATAGTTGAATAACGAGAGACCAACTTGATGTCACTTGCTTTATTATTTCATTATTTAATGCTCAACGTGTTTCGGATGTTAATGGTTTGGCTGGGGTGGTGTGGTATCCGTATGCAGGCTGAAGCACTGCTTCAGCCTGCATACGGATACCACACCAACACCCAACACACATCGAACCAGAGCAATACAACCCATGAAATAACTCAACAAATAAGTCGCAAGCTCCTGAGGATGGATATATTAACATCCGAAACATGTTGAGCCTCTTTATTGAAGAATTTGTCTATTCGTGTCAATTTCAAACAAGCTAATTTAAGACTCCAAAACGAGTTCACTTAGGCGAGATTTGAGGTTACTAAAGCTGAAGTGGCTGGTATATAACGTTGTGTTTCGTGGCGACACGTTCACAACGTTTTCAATAATAATAGCGCCTTCATCCTTAGGTTCAGGCAGTTCAATAAAGGAAAGATTAACACATCGATTTCCTTTAAAACGTCTATAACTACTCACCTAACGACACGCTGTCACATCCCCCAATATTTCAGCCACTGAGTTCCTTTCCCTGTAATAAGCCACACGAATCAATCTAGATCTCATGCTTTATTCATACGATTTCCAGTTATTAAGTTCATTATAACTGACAGTACAAAAGGTAATCTCCTCCAGCTATGATGACATGCAAGTAGTTTAGAAATATGTAATTATTTCGAATCATCCACAGGGTTTCGGTTGGTCAGTCACATAATTGACATAATTTACATAATTTAACATCGATGACATAAACTTGAAATTAGAGCGGTTATGGGTGTAGCACCACTCTTGCATTGCAGCGACTGCATTTTGTCCTCACGGCGTATTTGTGTATCCCGTACGATTCTCAGAAGAAAAAGTAAGTCTCATCCTGGACAAGGAGAACAAACTGATCTTAGCAGTAGGGTCAGTCTGCGTTTTCGGTAAGATAGTATCAGAATTTTTTACATATCCTTTCGATGGCGTTCGGATTTCATGGGGTTAAAACTTTCATATTTTCGTCACGTAGCACACAAAATTTTGGCAAGGAATTCTACAGATCGACTTAGAAGACCAAAACGTAGAAAACAGGATAATATTAAAAAGATGTTTCAGTAAACCCACCACTGGTCCCAATCCAGAGTCACATGAACCAACTCCACAAACTCCCTGTTGGGAGTATTTGGATTTGGTTCATGTGACTCTGGATTGGGACCAGTGGTGGGCACAACAATAAGCCTTCGGGTTTCATACAACGTGAGGAATTTCGTAACTACCTAAGTAACAACAGGCTTTTCGCAAGGGAATCTGTTCTATGAAGTTTGTTACATAATTAATTTTTGCGATCTTACTTTTCTGTTCGGGATGTGATTAACTGCATCTGACAGGCGGAAGAACGAGAAGTAATGTGAAGATTTGGTCAGGGTAGCGACCCAGAAAATCGAATGTTGGGGATCTTGATATCACTCCTCAGTGGTTATACAACACGTTGGTTCATAATAGTCACAACGGAAATCCCAGGACGCTATGCCGTTTCATGTCATCATACCCTACTTGCATGACGTCTGTTTTCAATTTAACTTTGCGTCTACCTCACACCCACAGCAGTCGCACCTCCGCCACAAGAAATTAGTGCACATTTCTCTACGCCAGCCACACAGTCTATTCATTCCAAATTCTTGAACAGAATTACACCAACAGATGAAGAACACACAGCATGAAGTTCCTTCTCATTAACATTAAGAGCCACACAGTATCAGTCATGAGGGCAAACTGAAAAGGCTTGACTTTGATAAACAGCAGTGTCATTTTCGGAATGTCATTAACCCATCCTCTTAACTATTATAGCCCACAACTGAGCCTGACAATTATAACATTTTTGCCAGTTTCTTAGTATTGTTCACTGAAGTATTATCATCCTTCTCTGACACGGACAGGTAGGCTCAGAACAAGTTCCTTATCCCGTCTTTGCGAGGGATAGGTAGGCCGACTGGTTAATTGCACCAGAAGTGTGTAACGTTCGAAGGCCCGGTCGTACTGGAGATTACAAACCTCACTGTGAACCAATCAGAATTGTACTGCCTAGCGATGTGGAACACGTCTCTGTTTACTTAAACACGAACTCATTCCTTTGTAGGATGATTTTACAGTAACCAACAATTATGAGACAGAGGGTTGCCACTTTAAACACACAACGCAATGTTCGACACCCAATACGTGTCCAGACTCCCTCTACTTCTAATAAAGTGTGTTTCAGTTTTATACCTTCCGTGTACCGTGCATTAATCAGGTGTACAAAATTGTTTAAGAAGGCCAACAAATAACCTGAAATTTATTAATGTGATTTTATTACATACTAATCACCGACATGTTTCGGCCACTCAAGATGTGCATGGAGCAGTTTCTATGCTATACTACACTGTACTACACTGTACTGTACTGTACTGTACTGTACTGTACTATACTATACTATACTATGCTGCACTACACCATACTACACTATACTATGCTGTACTATACTATACTACACTATGCTATACTATACTATACTATACTACACTATACTATAATATAATACAATATGCTATACTATACTACGCTGCACTATACCATACTACACCATATTATAATGCACTATACTATAATATACTGCACTATACTATAATAAAATATGCTATACTATACTACGCTGCACTATAGCATACTACACTATATTATACTGCACTATACTATATTATACTATACTATACAATAATATACTATACAATACTATACTATACTACACTATACCATACTACACTACACTGTACTATACTGTACTATAGTATACTACACTATACAATACTATACTATACTACACTATATTACACTGCACTTCACTATACCACACTACACTATACTATACAATACATCATGTAAATCTGGTATTCTAATAATTTATCCTAATCGATATTATACTATTTAAATCGTGAATTAGTCAAAAACTACATGATTTTTAATTGCGGAATGATTTCGACACATTCTAATTGTATTTGTATTCTTGTCTTCACCACCTCGAAGACGGTCATATAAGTGGCCGAAACATGTCGGTGATTATTACGTAATAAAATTACATTAATACAACAAAGTGAATTTGTTGGTCTTCTTAAAAAACGTTATAAAATGTGTTTTCTTTTACCTTTGACATCAAAACCGCAGCTATCATGGGATGTCCCGGCGGATCCAGGCTTTCTTTGCGATAGTAAAAGAAATGTCCTGTAATTCGTCAGATTTAAATTTCCGTTCCTCGTCCAAAACTCTGCACAGTATTTTTCATCCACCACTTTCGACTATAAGTCCAGTCCATCCTAAATACATTACTCTAAATTCTCCACTAATATTTGCTTCTTCTTGTAATTTTCTCCTTTTACGATTTATTTCATGCTTCCAAACTTAATTAAGTAGCCGAAATACTTGAATAGTCGGAAAGAAAAAATTCTACATGTATACAGGGTTTTGGTCGGGAAACCAGGAAGACATAGGCATAGATAGGAAGGTAATATTAAGATGGATATTCAGGATGTGTAATCAGGAGGGGGCATGGACTGGAATGATCTGGCTCCGGATAGGAACAGATGGCGGGCAAATGAAAGAGCGGTAATGAACTTTCGGGTTGCAATAAATACGTCGAATTTCTTGACTAGCTGAAAACCGGTTAGCTTCTGAAGAAGGACTTTGTTGTATGAAGTTAGTACGTACGTAAGTAAGTAAGTAAGTAAACGACCTACTGGAAGGCGAGTGACCGCACACCGTAGGAAATACGTGCTACAAAACTACAGAAAGGAACTTAAATGTCTATTTATAATTTGTTCATATAGACAGTTATAGACAATAATCGATAGCAACGGTAGGGTAGAAAGGGGGGGGGGCGGTTTGTTTCGTTTCTGAGCAACTGTTGAATAATGCAGTAAGAATACCCAAAAAGCATTAGAAACACTGAACACTAAAACTAAACTCCGTGGCCTTATTCCGCACGTGAACTATACCGACAGAGCGGCCGCCGCCGGTCGGCGAAGTTAGTGTCAACTTTTGCGGATAGAGGGGTGTCACGTGGTCAGCG
>Ga0123352_10016326_pt1 | contig 11825 bp, 11 predicted proteins | sample TergutLab28metaG_FD_89700 | JGI IMG/M metagenome (GOLD analysis project Ga0123352, IMG submission 89700) | Labiotermes labralis P1 segment gut microbial communities from Petit-Saut dam, French Guiana - Lab288 P1 | ecosystem: Host-associated > Arthropoda: Insects > Digestive system > Gut ...
AGAAGCGCCCGGCACGGAAATCCTTTACGACGGCAGAATCTACAAGGAATACCGGGGCATGGGCAGCATCAGCGCCATTGCCGAAGGCGGCGGAGACCGCTACCAAGCGGGCAAGGACGAAAGTCCCGTGCCTGAAGGCATCGAAGGCCGGGTTCCCTACAAGGGTGAGTTGAGGGATTTCGTGTACCAGTTGACTGCCGGTTTAAAAAAGGGAATGGGGTACTGCGGCTGCGAAAACATTCAGGTTTTTAAGAAGTACCGGAACTTTGTCAGAATTACTTCGGCGGGTATGAGGGAAAGCCACCCCCACGATGTGTATATCACCAAAGAGGCCCCCAATTACACGAGGGGTTAAAGCCGTTACAGCTAAAACCGATCTAAAATCTGAACTGGAACGTCTGTACCGCAAAGCCAACGTTCCGGAGTTCATCCCGCTCGACCCGGTGCAGTTTCCCCGCCGCTACCAGAACGCCGCCGACCAAGAAATTGCGGCGTTCCTTGCGGCAACTATTGCGTGGGGGCGCAGGGACTTAATCCTGAAATCGGCCGAAAGAATGTTTTCTCTTATGGGGGCTAGTCCCTACGCCTTTGTAATGGAAGGAGATTACCGCACTCTAAAGGGCGGCTGTGTTCACCGCACCTTTTTCCAAGATGATCTGCGTTACTTTTGCCGGGGGTTTCGAGAATGCTATTCCCGCTACGGAAGTCTCGAAGCCTTGTTCGCTTCCGCCGCTGATATTTGGGAGGGGATTGCTCTTTTCCGGGAAACGGCGGCGCAGGCTAACGGCGGGGTGAGGGGGCGGGCGGTTTACAGCAAGCACATTGCTGACCCTTCCTCTGGCTCCGCCTGCAAGCGGCTGAATCTTGCTTTGCGCTGGTTGGTGCGGCGGGAAGGGCCGGTGGATTTGGGTTTGTGGAATGCTCTGTCCCCGTCGTCTCTTTTTATTCCGCTGGATGTTCACGTGGGTCGTGCTGCCCGCACGCTGGGGCTTTTGGATGAGGGGCGCAAGGCGAATGACAAGAAGGCGGTTGTTTCGCTTACCGAGAAATTGCGGGCGTTTTGTCCGGAAGATCCGGTGCGGTATGACTTGGCGCTTTTTGTGTATCGGTGAAATGTTGGGCTTAACAAGGTTCCTGTTAGCGGCTATAATTATCGCTAACTGAGAGAACCAAGATGAAAGCCGACAAAGCTATCGCAACCTACACCCGTATGCGGGCGCAGCCGTTATGGCGACTGCTCGCATCGGATAATGGCCCCACCGTCATAGGACTTTTGCAAACGCATTTGTACGAAAGCGAGCGGAGCCTTCCCGCCTCGATTATGCACGAGCGCATCGGACGGGAGCTGGAAGCGCTGCGGGCGCAGGGCGAAGACTTTCCCCAAACGGCTCAAGCTTATATAGCGGCATGGCTTACCGAAGGTTTTCTTGAAAGGCGCTTTCCCCCTAACGCTATAGAAGAAGAGTACGAGCTTTCTACAGCGGCGGTGCAGGCAATCCGCTTTGTGTCGAGTATGACCCAGCCCCACTCGGCGGCGACAGAAAGCCGGCTCGCCTTAGTGATACAGGCATTGGTGAAGCTGGCCGATGACACCGACAGCGATAAGATGCGCCGCATCGATCGCCTTGCGGCGGAGCAGGAGCGAATAGGCAAGGAAATCGAGGCGATTGAACAGGGGAAGATGCGGGTACTTCCTGATGAAAATGCGTTGGAACGGGCAAGGGAGATCATTGCACTTGCCGATGAACTTACCGGGGATTTCCGCCGTGTCCGAGATCAGTTTGAGCATCTGAATCGTGATTTAAGAACAAAGCTGGTAGACAACGAAGGCAACCGCGGTGAGATACTGGATGCCCTGTTTGCCGGTGTCGATTTGATTTTCGAAAGCGCCGAAGGGCGGACATTTTCAGCGTTTTGGCATTTGCTTACCAACCCTGAGCAGTCGGCGGAATTGGAGCATGCGCTGGAGAGCGTAATGTCCCGTGAGTTTGCCGCTCTGTTGGACACCCAAGACAGACGCTTCCTCCGCAATATGACGAACAGCCTCCTTCTACAAGGCGGCGTGGTTCACGAGGGGATGAAAACCTTTGCCCGCAGCCTCAAGCACTTTGTGCAAAGCCGTGAGTATCTTGAGCAGCGCAGGCTCAACGACCTCTTAAACAAAGCTCAACGCATTGCGCTTGAGATCAAGGACAGTGTCAGGGCGGCTGATTTCCCGGAATTTATTCTTGAGTTGACCAGCAGCCGCATTCGATCCCTTTCGCAACTGATGCTCTATGACCCGTCTCTCCAAGCGCTGCCTGAAGGAATGCGAGCCGGAGATGCGCCATCCATCGATCTGGATACCATTGGCGCTCTGGTGGCGCAGTCTGAGATCGATTTCAGGACGCTCAAAGCGAATGTACGCAGCTTGCTTGAAACCCACTCTCAAGTTTCGATTGGCGATGTGCTGGAGCAGTATCCGGCAGCGCAGGGCTTAGGCAGCGTTGTTGGTTTGATTGCGCTGGGCAGCCGCCTTAGCAGTCGTTATGGAACGAAGACGAATAATCAGGAAACTGTTTTCTGGGTTGGCAGCGATACCGTTAGGCGCAGCGCACGGATACCGCAGTTATTTTTCGTACAGGAGCAAATGAGTGAACTTGCCTAAACTCCCCCCGAGCGATGCCGTCGGCAATAATGCCGCCGGCAGCGGCGCTGCCAGCAGCGGTGCCGGAAACAATTTGTTTGTTGGCGATACGGGAGAAATAGCTCTGGACACCCGGCGTGCTTTAGTGCAATTACTTTCAGGCCCGTCGCTGGATGGACGGCGGCATACAAAACTATGGCCCGTGCTTATGCGGGACGAAGACATTATTCGCAGCCGCCTTGCGGATCTGTTTCTTGATTTGGTAATCGATCCGGATCAGCAAGTGGCCTTTACCCGCCAAGCTGACACAGGAGATATAAAAGCGCCGCCTTTACTGCGGCGTTCCCGACTGACGTTTGTAGATTCGATTCTGCTGCTTTTTTTGCGCCGCCTGTTGGCGCAGGCGGAGAGTCACGGAGAACGTGCTGTCGTATCAAAAGATGATATTATTGAAAACTTGAACTTGTATGAAAAAAGCGCAAATACCGATAAGGCCGGGTTTACCAAACGAATTAGCGCATCCATCGAAAAGTTCAAAGAACGCAGCATCTTACAAAAGATGCGCTCCGGCGGAGAGCGCTTTGAGGTATCCCCCACGCTGAAGCTGCTTTTCTCAGCGGAGGAAGTTCAAAAGCTCACAGTTCTGTACAAACAAATGGCGCAAAAGCGGATGGAACAAAACGAATCGCCTGATGACGAAGGAGAAGAATTATGACTTCGCAGCCGCAGGGCTTACTGTTTGGGAAAGAGCAGTTTTGTATGCGCAAGCTTCAGGTGTTCAACTGGGGAACCTTCTCAGGCATTCACGATGTGCCCATTTCAGAGCGGGGCTTTTTGTTTGTCGGCAAATCAGGCACGGGCAAGTCAACGCTCTTAGACGCATTTTCGGCGATGCTTGTTCCTGCCCGCTGGATCGACTTTAACGCCGCCGCCCGTGAAACTGACCGAAGCGGACGTGATCGTAACTTTGTCAGTTACATACGGGGTGCATGGGCGGAACAGAAGGATGGCGAGTCAGGTGAATTTGTTATGCGCTATCTTAGACCGGGAACTACGTGGTCAGCGTTGGCGTTGTCGTACCGCAGCGGGATTGGGCAAAGCATCACCCTCGTGCAGGTGCTCTGGGTTCGTGGCAGCGCCAACAGCAATGCGGACGTTAAACATCATTACCTTGTGTTTGAGCGTGAATTCGATCTGAATGAACTGGCTGACTTTGGACATTCCGATCTGGATGTGCGAAAATTAAAACAGTCCTTCCCTGACACATTTAGCCGTGATGAGTTCCGCCCCTATTGCGAACATTTTTGCCGCCTGCTCGGTATCGAAAGTGAGATGGCGCTGAAGCTGCTGCACAAAACTCAGTCCGCCAAAAATCTTGGAGACCTCAATATATTTCTCAGAGATTTTATGCTCGACAAGCCGCAGACCTTCGATGTTGCCGACACGCTTGTCAACGAGTTTGGCGAACTCAATGCCGCTCATCAATCGGTGGTAACTGCCCGGCGGCAAATCGAGACGCTGGCTCCGGCACGGGAAAAGCACCAGCAGATGGAATCTTTTGCGCTGCAGCGGACTTCCCTTAAAGAGCTGCAGTCAAGCATCAACATTTACCGTGATACGCAGCGTATGGTTTTGCTGAAGGAGCGTCTCGATGAGCTTGCGGTGGATGCGGAGGGCCTTAACGGAGAAATAGCGCAACGGCACGGGCTGCTGGAAAACAGCAAAAATGTTCTGAGCAATCTTGAGCAACGGCACAGGGAAATTGGCGGCGACCGGATCGAAGAATGGGAAAACGAAAAACGTTCTTTGCAGGAACGCCGTGCTGAGCGTCTGCGTAAGCGGGATCAAGCTGCCTCTGCGTGCGGCGATCTTGGCTGGGCTCTTGGCGATACGCCGCAGGCTTTTGCCGAACTCATTGGTAAAGCACGTCAGGAAATCGAGAGGATACAAAACGGAAGCGGCGCCATGCAGGAGGAACGACTTGCTTGGGCCGAAAAAAGAAAGGAAGCCGAAACTGCTTTCGCAAGCGCTATAAAAGAAGTACAGGCGCTTCAGTCTCAGCCTTCCAATATTCCGGCAACTATGCTTGACTTGCGTAATACAATAGCGCAGGTCATTGGAGTTTCAGTTGCCGCCCTGCCATTTGCCGGTGAGCTTATCGAAGTCAAAGCGGATGAGTCTCTGTGGCAAGGCGCCATAGAGCGAGTGCTGCGTAGTTTTGCGTTGTCTATTCTTGTGGATGATCAAAACTACTCGGCGCTGTCGAAGTATATCAACGACACTCATCTGGGACAACGCTTGGTTTATTATCGTACCGGGAGAGTTGCGCAAGGGTTGGCTTTGCGGGAAAAGCCGGTTGACGCCGGTTCTCTGGTTTTTAAGCTAAACATTAAAGAAGGCAATTACGCTGACTGGCTGAAAGCCGAGCTGCGCCAGCGTTTTGATTACGCCTGTGTGGAATCGGTTCAGGCTTTTCGTTCTTCTGATCGTGCGCTGACCCGAGAAGGTCAGGTTAAACACAGTAAAACCCGGCACGAGAAAGACGACCGGCGTAAAGTCAACGACAAGCATAACTGGGTTTTGGGATTCAATAACCGGGAGAAGCTTGCCCTGTTTCAGCGGGAAGCGCAGGAACTGGCTTTGGTAATTGAAGACTGCAAAAAAGAGCTAAATGCTCTAACTGACAACGATAACGAAAACATGGTTCGTGCACTGCGCTGTAAAACACTTGAGGATTTGCAGTGGCAAGAAATTGATGTTGCCCCTTTGCTGGCTCGGATTTCCGCTATCGAAAAATCAATTTATGAAGTACGTGAAGGCAACACGGATTTATCAGAACTGGCAAAAAAGATCGCCGAACAGCAATCTCTTATTACGCAAGCGGAAGAAGAGCTCCACGAGAAAAAGTCTGATTACAAAACGACGCGTGAAAAGATCGAGAAAGATAAAGCTGATCTGACGGAGCTTCAAAATGACCCATCCATCGTTCCCCTAACGCCCCACCAAAAGACAGGGCTGGATGAACGCTTCAGGCGAATCTCCAGCCAACACGGCGGTAATATCCGGCTTGATAATATCGACCGGGTAACAACATCTGTGGTGGAGGCTTTGGGCAAGGAAATGGAAGATGTCAACCGCAATATTGCCGCCTGCGAAAAGCACATAGAAAGCGTCTTTGCCGATTTTAAGCGGACTTGGCCTATGGAGTGCGGCGATGTAGACAGCACCCTTTCCAGCGCTCCGGATTTTTTCGCCAAATTGGCAAGGCTGGAAACGGACGGCTTGCCTAAACACGAGCAGCGTTTTTTCGAACTGCTCCAAACTCAAAGCAATCAAAACTTGGCCGCCCTTTCCCAACATTTGAACAACTCGAGGAAAGCTATTCAGGAAGGAATGGAGCGTGTCAACGAGAGCCTTAGAAAGGTGCCGTTTAATAAAACGCTCGACCAGTGTACGTACCTTAATATCGTTGCCAGCGACCGGCAATTGCCAGATGTTCAAGAGTTTAAGCAGAAAATAAAAGAGGTGTTAAACTACGCATGGAACGATGAGCGTGAGCATACGGAAGCTCGCTTTCATGCGCTCAGCAAACTGGTACAACGCCTTTCGAGTCAGGAAAACGAAGGCAAACGCTGGCGAGAGCTCGTGCTCGATGTCCGCCAGCACGTCGAGTTTATCGGGCGTGAAATTGATGAGGACAATATCGAGGTGGAGATTTACCGCAGCGGCGCCGGCAAGTCAGGCGGGCAGCGCCAAAAGCTAGCGACAACCTGTTTGGCTGCCGCCCTGCGATACCAGCTTGGCGGCAATGAGCACGGTGTTCCCATGTATGCCCCCGTTATTCTCGATGAAGCATTCGACAAGGCGGACAACGATTTCACTGCGCTGTCGATGAACATCTTTAACAACTTCGGCTTTCAGATGATCGTCGCAACGCCTCTGCGCTCGGTAATGACACTCGAACCGTTTATCGGGGGCGCTTGCTTTGTAGATATCAGCGACCGGCGCATTTCCAGTGTTTTTAATATCGAGTACGACAACGAAAGCCGGCGCCTGAACCTTCCGGCTCAAGCACAGGAGGGAGTAGGCGAGGAGGCCGATATTGAAACTTCCCCGTGACATCCGTGATCTTCTGAAGCGCAAATACGAAAGCAAGCGGCAGCAGTGGTTAAAGGAATCTGTTTCAAAAATAGCTTTGGACAGTTGGCCATTGGAAATTAATCTGGGCATCCCGTCAGAGCAGGATGCGCTGCGCCAACCGGATGCCGTGCGGGCATGGATTTCCACGTGGCAATCGTGGCAGGGCAGGGGCGCTGTCCTCTGGAGCGAGCGGCACTGGCGTACACTTGGAACGCAAAATGTCCCAGAAAAGCTAAAGCTGGAATGCCCCGATGATGCCGCTGTATGGATAGGCGAGGCCGAGCGGTGGGCTTGTGCAGTCGAACGTTTTAAGATGCTGGTTCAGCGCTGGCCTGCGTTAGGCGAAACCTTGCCAAAATATTTTGATGTTCTTGCTGATTACAGCGATGCGGATTTTTTTTCTCTCTGCGAAATTGTATCGTGGCTATGCGCCAATCCGCATTCCAATTTATACATCAGGCAAGTACCCGTTGCCGGTGTCCACAGCAAATGGCTTGAATCACGCAAGGGGCTTGTTTCCGCTCTGGTTGACGCAATTCAAACAAATCTCACAGAGCCCCGTGATTTTTACAAATGCTGCGGCTTGCGTCCCCTGCCGCAGTTAATCCGTATGCGCATACTGGGCGCTGAACTTCGAAAGCGGTTCAGCGGACTGGGCGACATTTCTATCCCTCTGGAAGAAGCGGCAAGCCTGAGCATTGCGCCTGCGTGCGCATTCATTGTCGAAAACCTTCAAAGCGCTCTTGCCTTTGGCGATCTGCAAAACGCTGTCGTCTTTATGAAATTAGGATACGGCCTTGATGTACTGGAAAAAATCCCGTGGCTCCAAAGCACACGATGCCTATACTGGGGCGACATCGACACACACGGTTTTGCAATGTTGAACCGAGGCAGATCGCACCTGCCCCATCTGGAGTCAGTTCTGATGGACGAGGCAACGCTTTTGCATCATCAAGCGTTATGGGTGGAGGAGGCCAAGCAAAGTACAGCGATAGAACTGCCGTTTCTGAACGCTTCTGAGTCAGCGCTTTTCCGCTCGTTAAAAAACAACACGTGGGGGCAGAAGGTACGCCTTGAACAAGAGCGGATTCGCTGGGACGAGGCGTGGAGCGTTTTGCAGCCGTTTTGCTGATCCCTACCCGTATTGCCTATCCTCGCCCGGATTTGGCTCTGAACTGGGACGGGGCTATTTGATTGATGTTTCCATGTCCACGCTGGAAAAGGTAGACAAAGATATGCGCCGCAAGATATACGAGACCGCCGCCAAAAAGGTTAAGGAACTGCTGCCCCTTGACTTCCCCGAACGGGAACTTTTTGTGCGCAGGTGCAAAAACCACTTCAAGATTCAGGGCGATTTCAGCTTGGGAGAGAGATAGCGCATTGTATGTCGGGTAATGAAATGCTAACAAGGAGCAGTCAAATGGCAAAAAAAGATAGGCCAAGATGGGAAAATGACAGATGGATAGTGGATCACGACAATGCTGTAGCCTGTATAGACTGTAGTCTAGTAATAGGTGCGCCGGATAAAGGAACTTGCAAAGCATTTACTTTCAAAAAACCCGGCAATGTTTACTTTGACGGTGCACCCTGCCCCAAGAAGCAGGTGAGAAGCTAAATCTTGTTAGTTTGAAGGAGGCTACAAATGGACGGAGAGCTTTGGTTTGAAAAATATGAAGATGACCCAGAAATCAAGAAGTTTTTAGAAATATTCGGTGGATACTTTGTAGTAGACATCGAATGTGATTTAGTATTTTATAAATCTAAAGATACGAGAGAAGCCTATGAAACCCCGTTTGATGAAACGGCCTTTTTGGATATGGTTACACGTTCTATCGAAACCCAAACTAATCTTTTCCTTGCCCAGCCCATTTTTGAATCTTACGAGAGCGATGAGGGCAGGTGGAAGATAAAAATGCACCTAATGGGGAGAATGCCCTGCGAAGATTACGATGATATACTGAACCCAGAAATTGATAAATGGGTAGCGGATCATGCCAACACCGTAGCCTGCACAGATTGCAGTTTGACGATGAAGGGGCCGAATGGATATATGTGTAAAGCATTCTCATTGTATCCGGGTAAACCCGGCGATGTGTATTTTGACGGCGCACCCTGCCCTAAGAAACGAGTGAAAAGATAATTTGCCAGCCTATTGTGAGAGCATAATATAACGTATGCACTTGAAAAGAGGTAATAGAATGGCTTGAGGACGATGAGGAGGCTTTGCTTGAAGACACTAGCCGACCAAAGCTTAAAAAAGAAGGGGGCGCAGTTCTCCGCAAGCTGCGGTACAAAAACGGAGGCAGCCGTTTTTTGCCACAGGCGAAATGGGGCAAGCACAACAGCTTGCGATGCCAACAGGAACAGCGGCAATAGAGCCTGTCATAAAAATTGTGTAAATGGCCATAAGTATGGTATAAGAATACCGAAATAGAGCGTTGGGCGACTGCGACTTAGCAAGCATCACCAGATTTACAGGTGTTTAGGGACAGAGCAGTTTGTCTGCCGAGGTGTTTGGTTGTTGTTGTTTTGAAGAAAATGGATGACAGAGCAAAAAATCACAAAAATACTGAAAAAATCAAAGCAAAATACATCCTGGTGCAATATAGTGGTATGAGAAGAAACAGAAAGCTCCTTGCAGGAGCGGATTACCATGTTACAGCACGAATAAACCGGGGAGAAAAAATTTTTCTCGCAGAGGGAGACAGGTATCTTTTTATGTCCATCCTGAAACGTGCGAAGAAGAAGTTCAATTTCTCACTCAAGAACTTCTGTGTTATGGGAAACCATATTCATTTGCTGATTAAACCGGGGACGGGGGAATCTCTTTCAAAAATTATGCAATGGCTTTTGGGAGTGTTTGCCCAAGCGTGGAACAAAAAGCACGGTTTATCCGGTCATCTGTGGGGGGACAGGTTTTTTTCAAGGATAATTGCGGGGCTTTTGGACTTTCTGCGGGTTTTTGTTTACATCGACTACAATCCGGTCATTGCGGGTATGGTAACAAAACCGGAACAGTGGAGGTACGGCGGGCTTTGGCATCACCAAAGAGGGCTTACGGATGTTACGAGTTTAGAGGACACCGAAGACTGGCGGAGCTTGGCGTATTTTTCTGAACATCGGTTTACTCCAACATCATTAAGTCACTGAAAAATAACGTTTCGATTTGCCCGAGCCGTAAAATGGTATTAAACCGGTGCAAGAGCTCTGTTCTTATAACCTCTTCGTCTTGCCGCTGGAGTTCGGCAATATGGAACGACCCGATATAATCTCTGACAATTTCTCTTAAATCCCCAACCCTAAGCGCGAGTTCTTCGGCGAAGGCTCTGTCGTCCGGGTGATATAAGAATGAAACAAACAGTATCACCATTCCCGGCTGGGGATCGGCTGTGGGAATACGGAGGCGGCCTATGCCTGTAAATGTAGAGGTCTGTCCCTGTCCGCTTGCTTGCGAGACATTTGTCTGCTCACTGAGATTATTGCCCGAAGCGCCCAAAGGAACGGAGCGGAAAAATACACCATAGACGGTACCGCCGATAATTATCAAGCCTAATACTATAAGACAGATTGTTAGACTTCGATGTACAAACGATAGTATCCGAAAGGAGCTCTTGGTAAGCGGTTTCTGGTCCGGATATGAGAGTTGTCCGTGTTCTGTTTGTTTCATATCTTATCTTTTACGTTACTCTTTCCATTGTCAAGTATTTAAAATAAGATTATACTGGCGTTAGGTCATGCCTGGAGAATAGGGACAGACCTATAAAAACGACCACTATATTAACAGGAGGATTTTATGGTTATTCATCGAAACGAAATGAAAGTCGAAGAAAAGGAACGCATGCGGGATGGGGAGGGCACGACACGTCTTACGTATCTTTTGGATGCAAGCTCCGAAAAAAATGCTCGGATGTTTGCGGAAGTTACCCTTAATCCGGGCTGCTCGGTGGGGTATCATCCGCACGATTCGGAGACCGAATATTATTTCATAATTTCTGGCTCCGGAACTGTAAACGATGACGGCAAGGAAGTTCAGGTAAAGCAGGGGGATTCGATGATTACCGGCAACGGCGCTTCCCATAGTATCAAGAATACGGGGTCTGTCCCCCTTGTATTCCATGCAGTCATCATAACTTACTAACTATGATAGATATACGAAGCGATACGGTAACAAAACCTACCGATGCCATGCGGAAAGCGATGGCGGAAGCCGAAGTTGGTGATGATGTTTTCGGCGAAGATCCCACAATCAACAGGCTTGAAAAGCTGGGTGCCGAAATGTTGGGTAAAGAAGCGGCAGTATTCGTGCCGTCGGGTACATTTGGGAACCAGCTCGCCCTTTTTACGTGGTGCGAGCGGGGGACAGAGGTACTTTTGGGTGAGGAATGCCACATAATCCAGTATGAGGCCGGTGCGGCTTCAGTCATAGCCGGGGTACAGACTAGGGCAATTCCAGCGCCGGATGGAGCGCTGACCGCCGAGTTGCTGCGCAAGCGCCTGCGGAAACAGGATCTTCATGCACCGGCCACCTCTCTTATTTGCCTCGAAAACGCTCACGCTGGGGGCCGGGTTGTGTCCCTTGCCATGATGGATGAGGTTCGTAAAATCGCAGACGAATGGAAGCTGCCGGTGCATCTGGATGGAGCCCGGATATTCAACGCCGCCGCCGCCTTAGGCTGCGAGGCGAGGGACATAGCAAGTCGGGTGGATTCGGTCATGTTCTGTCTTTCCAAAGGGCTTTGCGCCCCGGTGGGCTCCCTTCTTGCGGGAAGTGAAAGCTTTGTTGCCAAAGCCCGCCTAAAGCGGAAGATTATGGGGGGCGGGATGCGCCAAGCCGGTATTCTTGCTGCTGCGGGGATTATCGCCCTAGAGGGACAGACCTGTCGGCTGACAGAAGATCATGTGCGGGCAAAAACAATCGCCAAAGGGCTGGCTCAAATCCCCGGTGTTATCATCAAACCAGAGGAGATCGACATCAATATGATTTTCTTTTCGTGGCCTCCTGCAAAAGACCCCAAAATCGCTGCTCGTGTCATAGAAATCTTCAAAAAGCACAATGTCT
>Ga0123352_10016327_pt1 | contig 11825 bp, 10 predicted proteins | sample TergutLab28metaG_FD_89700 | JGI IMG/M metagenome (GOLD analysis project Ga0123352, IMG submission 89700) | Labiotermes labralis P1 segment gut microbial communities from Petit-Saut dam, French Guiana - Lab288 P1 | ecosystem: Host-associated > Arthropoda: Insects > Digestive system > Gut ...
AAAAAAGTAGCGGCTCCAGGTCTAGAAAACAGAGATTAACGGCTGTGGGGACCCGTTGCGCTGACCACGTGACACCCCTCTATCCGCAAAAGTTGGCACTAACTTCGCCGACCGGCGGCGGCGTCTGTGCCGGTATAGTTCGCGTGCGGACTAAGGCCACGGAGTTTAGTTTTAGTTAAGTTAATAAATTTGTGATTTAAGAATAAATTGGTGTTCTTGTTGGTGTTTATTTGATACAGTTACACTAGTGCGCGGATATGAACAAGATACAGTTTGGGCTTTTTTACTTAGGTCAAAAGTCTGATTAGCCATTTTAAAAACCCGTGGTATTTGTGTGTTCCAAATGCTGTAACATTCAGAAACTCTGGTTTTAGAGAATGTCCTTTTTATTGTGTCACTTAGCACGGTACCTTTATCGCGCAGAAGCCTGCAACTTCCGGGCATCTCTTGTGACACTTGCGGTGCTCAGTGACACCATAACAAAACGCCTTTTATTTCGCGGCTTGCGTCTTTCGTACGATTCCCGCTCTATACGAGTATACCAACTGTGTACTTAACCAGTTGGTTTTTGTGATGGAAATGTGCTGTGTTCTCTGTGAGGTACGAACTTAAGTTTTCATGTACCCAACTGCACTTTGCAATGCGCGGTTCTTCTGCATCCTTCCAAAAATTAAATTTGAAATCTTCGCCCAAGCACACCAGTCCCATCATGATCAAAATTTCGTCACAATGCCGCACTCCAAACAACAAAACTCGGCCGAAATGCTCAATTTCTTTCCTCTGGTGCACATTCCCAGCTGTCAAACTCCCATCACGGTACCTGCTTCGTTTCCCAACATCTTACCATATTTTCAGCCCTCCTTTACCAGAAGGACGAGCGGGAACTGCCTGGAAACCTTAACGGCAGTAAACTTTTCTGGTTGCTTTCGTAATAGTAATAAATGTAGTACCTCTTACTGCATGCCCCCCCCCCCTTTTCACCTTTTTTTCTCTATTTTCCACCTCTTTCTGTCTCTCGTATTTGTCTTCGACGGTTAAGCATGGATATGGCTTACGTTGTTTGAAGGCATTTGATTAATTTGCTTTAGTCCTGATATCGATATTGAAACAGCTTGTCTTACATATTAATTCCTTTTATCGGTATTGCGATAGCTGGTAAATTATTATGTTCCGTGCTTAGATTTTATGGTTATGAATAATTAATTCAAAGTATCAAGTTCTGCGTGATCTGTATGATGATGATGATGATGATGATGATGTTGAAGTCTATACATTCCGTAAGTTCGTGATTCAGGTTCAGTCTTCGGTCAGCTTGGTTTGAACTCCTCCCTGGGTGAAACTCACAGGAAGTTGTAATTTATGGATCACGTTTCTGTCGCTTGTGGTATTAAATAGCTGTGTAAGTAATTTACAATTTAAATTTATAATTGATGGACTACCTTTCTTATTAATAGCAGGTTTATGTACCTATATTTACATTTACTCTCTCTATATATATATGTGTGTTCAAACAACACTCACTTCCTGAAAAAAGTGTTGGAATTGAGATTTTATTATTCTATAAAATAGAAGTACAAGCTGAGTACTTCCCTCAAATTTTTGGCCCGTCCTTTCAATATGATCAGCTTTACCAGGTCTGCACACATCTATCGTGGTTTGTACCTGTTGCCTTTACACCAAGACCTAGTAATTTAGAAGCTCGTAAATCAAAAATTGTATTCTCATAAGAAATAATGGAATATGTATGGTTTAGCGTAACACAGCGCAGCTAGCCAAGGGGCGTTAAAACCGAAAATGTGAGGACGTAAATAAAGATATGGTATATATAGGCAAGGAGCTTTAAAGCAAAACAGTGTAAAACAACTGGGACGTTAAACGAGTAGTTCGTGTACAGTGACTGGTATGTCCGAAGAATCTTGGTTCTATTCCAAGAAAGGACAAATTTGATCTGTTCTGTACAACATACGACCGGCTGGGGCTTACACAGGTTTTAATTCAATGGGTGCTGGTTGATCTTTTCCCGGGGTAAAGCCGCCAGGCTTCCGGCTTATTACCCCGCCCCCCCCCCCCCTACCTAGTGCTGAGGGTAAAATTGAGTGGAGTTTTGACTCCACTCACCCCTATGCACCGGAGCAAGTTGAGTTTCACTCTTACGATGTGCACACTAACAGTGATGCATCTCTGGTGTTTCTTCTTTCAGTTGACTTGCTATGAATTTTTTTAGGCGCGTTCGCAAGATTGCGTAAAGTGACTATTAGCTTCGTCATGTGCGTATGTCTGTCCGACTATCCGCATGGAACAACTCGGCTCCCTCTGGACGGATTTTTATGAAATTTTTTTGATTATTTTTTGAAAGTCTCTCGAAAAAAAATTCAAGTTTCGTTCATATCTGATAAGAATAACGGGTACTTTACATCAAGACCCGCAGGATAATATCTCGCTTAATTCTTCTTAGAACGAGAAACGTTTCAGACAAAAGTTGTAGAGAAAATCAAAACTCTCATTTTATGTCCAGTATATTTTTCCCCGAAAATCGTGCCATTTATGAAATAATGTGGAAAAATAAGGTAGAGCCAGACAGGCCACAGATGGCAGTATAATACGGCCCATTCGCTTTGCGTGCTGGATAACCAAGGCTAGAGACACACACCCAGAATACGTAACACTTGCTGCTTTCCCACGCAAAAGTGGTTACGCACACGCGCCTCGGCGTTACATTTGTACGTATATTGAATGTCTTGTTGAAGGGTAGGGCGCTGTATTTAAACTTTGAAAACAACCCCACATAAAAGGAACCTTCAGGTATCTTGCAAGAGTGGAACACAGCAGCTCTAAGTTGAATCCGGTCGACGCCTCAAAGGGAAGTGAATATGGTACAAATCCTCCTGGCTAAATCAGAAGTAGAATGAAATATTGTCACATCTGCTATATAAAAAGGTTAAGCACTCTGTACAGGCCTGGACAGGGTTCCAGGTGGTTGAGGTTCCCAGATTTCAAAACATTCGACGTATGAAGGTGGTAAGGCCCCCTTTACACCCCAAGAAAATATTCCTGGTACTAATTTCTGTCAGAGGCTGAGTCGACCCCAGGGCCACAATGCGGTCGGAAGTTTTATGTCAATTAAAAATTCCATTGACACCATCGGGAATCGAACCCGCAACCTTCCGCCTTGTAGCGCAGCGCCTCAACCAACACCGCCACCGCGTGAACCACGTGTGCTAGATATCGTTGCAAGTAAATGAAATTCTCTGCTGCTGCTGGCCTGGCCCGGCCAGGCTAGCAGCAGGTAGCAGTATTGGTGTGACAAATACCTGACGCTGTATGTGCAGTTTTGAGCTCCTGATGATGGACGGAAATACCGTCTGAAACATGTAGCGCGTCTTACAGAAATAAATAAATTGTGAAACGTTGCATCTTATTGGTTGTGCTCTGCGAATAATTATTGAAACATGCGATAGTTGTATTGTGACAAAAATGTTTGTGTTCGACGGTGAATTTATCTAATAAGTACGAGAATTTTGTTTGGTGTTAAGATACTGCCTTTCAGAACACAAAGTTGGTGTGGAAATACGTAAAGATAGATTTGCAGTCCTACAAGAAGAGAATGATGGTACTAGAAGAAATGCTGGTCACATAATATTACTTGAAACAAGAATAAGGCTTAAGAGCAAGTACAGATTTGACAGGTGTTCGGTGAGGCCTGCGTATTGAAAGAGACACCAGAACACACAAATTAAGTGCCTGTGACCCACAATTCTTGTTACAAGACCACACCAGTGACGAAATACAAGGGTCAAAGAGTTTGTTCTGATTAATATAATGTAAAATATGGAAACTGCTTTTGCCAGTATACGTAGCGTTACGACTTTGTAATCTCGTCTATGATAATAACGTTAAGGTTCCTGTCACAGTTGCTGGATTTGTACTGCGCACAAATATTATTCAGGTGATCAAATCGAGAGAAATGTGATTGGTGGGACATGTAGCATGTATGGGTAGAGGAGGTGCCTGCGAGGGTTTTGATGGAGAAACCTGATGGAAATAGACCGCTTAGAAGACCTATATGTAGATGGGAGGGTAATACTAAAACAGGTTTTCAAGAAATAGGAGGGGGACTTGGATTGATCTGGCTTAGAATGCGGACAAGTTGAATTGTCTCGTGAGCACGGTGTTGAACCTTCAGATTCTATAAAAATATAAGGAATTTCTTGACCAGCTGAGAAACTGATAGCTTCTCAAGAAGGACTCTGCACCATGGGGTTAGTCAGTTGAGGTTTCTGTCATGGACACTGTTCTAGCAGTGAAATTCTATACCATTCACCTACTCCGTCATTAAACGCCCTTTTCAATTATACGGTGTACGTAACTTAAATTGGTGTGTAGGATGTAATTATCAAGCTTCAGGGCTTGTGTTAGCCTGTCTTAATATCTGACGCATTAGCTGTTTGTGAGCAGCGAGCCTGTCGCTCTGGTGGGCTCTGTATTATAGCTAATGGGTATTAAGAACTGCTTTCGAACTTTAAAAGAATGGACTTTTGTAATTCAGGCGATCAAATCGAGAATGATAATTTGAGTTCCATACGTATGCTTTCTACTGCAAAGGAAATCTGGATGAGTCATAACGTTAAGAAAAACACAACTTTGCTCTAAAAGCGGTTTGAAATCTCTCCATTAGGAACAATAGCATGCAGATTATATGTTCTGTGTCCTGTACACAGTCGGTATTTTGCTAAAATCGGACGGTGTACGTGGACAGTATGTGCGTGCGTGTGTGTGTGTGTGTAATACATACTTCTTTATTTGGATTTACAAGGGTTTTGTACCGACTTTACAACAGTTAATTTATATTCCTGTCCTGCTACAGGCCGTCTCTCTCCTTTATGTCATCTTGCTCGTTGGTTCTGTGAGGCCAGTCACTTATCGCAGTGGTTTCTTTGTTAAAGAACTGATGGAAATGTAGTGCTGAAGATATTTTTCCTATTTAGAGTTCTAAAAGCAAAGAACGCTAATTTGTGATGAAAATTAAAAGATGGTCTTCGAAATGAAGTTATTATTTCTGGCTACCAATTGAATTTAAAATCAAATCCATATGTGCTATTGGACAGGGTAATATTGCCTGTGCTTCATTACTAGTATAATTACTGGAAGTGGTTACAGTAATGTTCTTCAGTTAATATTTTGGCATGTTTTGCCATTACGCTTTTGTTCAGGGATGCACAAATGTTCCGCAATATCTAGAAACCACCTCAAAATTTTAGGTGCCCGAAGGGTTACATGAAGCGAGGTCCATTCTGAGCACCCACGAATATTAGGCACCAGCATACAAAATTTAGTCGCCGCGGCGACTGGGCCCCTTGGCTTTGTGCACCCCTGCTTTTGTTATATGTGAGGTAGAGTATGGTGCGCAGAAGTTTTGTTTGAAATGTTGTCTGGAAACATCCAGTGACTTATCATCATATATGCAATACCATTGATTATATCACGTAAAGACATTTGATGTTTTCCCTCTGGGTGAAATGTCTCTGCATAACTCCAGCCGCAGCCTTATTTTGAAACCTTTAAAGAAGCTTGCTTTCTTGGACTATAAAGGTATCGAAGAACTGTGTGTATGTGGAAGGATAATATTAATATGGATCTTAAAGAAATAGGATGGAACGGTTGTGGCCTAGACGCATCTGGCTCAGAATGGGTTACAATGGCCTGCTCTTGTGAACACTATAATGAAGATTCGGTTCACATGAAACGCGTGAAATTTCTTGACGAGATGAGTGGCTAGTAGCTTTTCAAGAAGGACTCAGCTCCGTGGAGTTGGTTGGTTGGTTGGTTGATGGATTTATCAGTTACACTTGAAAGTATTTCATTTGAACTTGTTACCATTTGAGACTCAAATATGATAAATAGTTCACACACGACAGCGTCTGGTGTCATCTGATGTATTTGAATAAAAAATCGTCTCTTTCTATGCAGTAAATTTTTCGACTGCATCTAAAATCATAAATGTAGTCGGTTGACATGTTGCAGACGTAACATTTTCTGAAACAGATGAAATGTTAAAATGAATGTCTTGTAAGATGTTGCGCTGTTTAGTTTAGGAGATAGCTATCAGCTTTTCGGATGAACTTTCTGCCTCCATATTCATGCAATAGATATTTCTAAACCTAACGTTTACCATCCCGAAGTGTTTGAAGTATAGAAATAAAGGAAAGGATCACAACAGTCAAACACAACAGTATTTTATAAAGTTCTTAAAATATATTAATAACGATATGGGCTGCGTGTTTCGGCTCACATCGAGTCATTTTCAGGCCCTCAAGATGTAGATCCAGACATACAAACCTTTACTGCATTGTGGGATCCCCAACGCAGTAAACGTTTGTATGTCTGGATCTACATCTTGAGGGCTTGAAGATGACTCGATGTGAGCCGAAACACGTGTGTGCACGAGACGGCCACCTATAGGTGTGATGATACCAGAGGCTGTGTAATGCAATTTTGACCTCCTGATGATGAGCACATGTGCTCGAAACATGTGTAGGCATGAAATAAAGTTATTGTAAAACAGAAATTTTGTGCATCATGTTGGTTAATTACTGAGATAAATATACTGAGATGCACGGTCAGCAAAACGTCAAAAATTGGTACATGTAGTTACCAATGAACTTTAAATGGTTAATATGTCCAAGCCTAGGTGCCTTACAGTATTGTCGCTATGCTGCAACAAGTTACTTACCGAAGTGTACTGACTGTTAGATGACTGCAGCCAGACTCAGTACCTCGGATTCATCCTTCGGAACCTAACCATGACTCAGCACCGGTTGACAAAATCATGTTACTGGTTCCTTCCTGAGCCAGATGAGTCCACCTTCTTCTCATACAGCATTCAAGATCCGTTTTTATGCTGTTCTGTCAATGACTCCTAGTTCCCCAAGTGCTTGTTTTCTTTCAATATCCAAGTGAAATATGGGCCGGGTAGCTCAGTCGGTATAGCGACTGACCACGGGCTGGAGGGTCCGGGATCGAATCCCGGTGGGGACGAGATTTTCCGGCCGTCCAGACCTGCCCTGGGGCCCACCCAGCCCCCTGTACAATGGGTACCGGGTCTTTCCCGGAGGTGAAGTGCGGCCGGGACGTGCTGCTGACCACTCACCCCCTTCTAGTGCCGCGGTCATGGAAGAGTAGAGCTATACCTCTACCCACCCTCTGGGCCACACCGGGTCTGTAACGGGATCACTTTACTTTTTTTTTTTTTAATTTAACTGAAATGTTGTCCTCATTTGTCATACCTCACTTGAATGTGTTAAGACCATCTTACTGTCCTATACCGTGTCACCTAATAATATGTGGTGAAGCTGCTTATTATATAATTTTGTACCGTTTCTTGCTATATCCTCTCATGCTCAAGTATTTTCCTTAAAGCCATATGCTCAAATACCGCCATTTCTTGGCGTGTTTTATTTTCTTTCGGCAGGAAGACAGTGTTTTACTTTCATAAAAGACAACAGGCAAATTATTTGGTTTATATTTTCTGAGAATTCTTGGGTTTTGGCGTAACAAATGACAATACAGGAGATTTTTTAACGGGGTATTGACCGGGACATGAACCCGTTAGTACGTACCATTGGAGTCTAATAACTGCTGTCCTTCGTCTGAATATACTTTTGACGTTCGTGGTTACAGTTTGGGTTTCGAATTGTACATCCAGCTTTGTAAATAGGTTGTATGTTTTTTGTGTATTTTGTACCGTGCATTGTGACACAGTTATATAAGGTAAACCAATATCCTTCCACCTGCTAGACTGCTTACATACATGTATGAAACACATACTTACTTACTTATTTACTTACTTACTGCATGGTGCAGAGTCCTTCTTGAGAAGCTAACCGGTTTGCAGCTAGTCAAGAAATTCCCCGCATTTCACGGAACCCGAAGGTTCATTACCGCACTCACAAGCGTCCACAACCTGTCTCTATCCTGGGCCAGCCCAATCCAGTCCATATACCCACATCCCTCCTCCTGGAGATACCATACAAAATTGCATGTACGAGTGGCCTTCCTGATGATACACACATGATGTTCGAAACATGTAGCAGGCGCCAAGAATTGAAATAAACCATTAATTTAGAAAGGTGTACATTTGCTGCTTTACGTTACATAATATTGTAATTTATTTATGGTTTCTATGTCTAAGTTATCAGTATGTTAGGTTGTGTAACGTTGAATTTTAGCGTAATTTGTGAATTGTGAATCGGAAAGGATGGGAAAGGAGATCGACATGTCCAATTTAAAGACACTGTCCCCTCATTAGCGTAGAGAAAGTGAGGAAAATTGCGGAACGTGTTATCTCGGGCGGGATTCGAACCGTGCACTTCGCGAATATAAATCGGAAGCTTTACTGTTTCGATCAACTTTTCCTGTAAGCAGACTATACTCTGATGACAGTGAACACGTTTCTTCTCGCTGCCCGTCGCACCAAATATAATTTGGAGTGGCAGCTTTCTGAGATTACTAGCCAGAACTGTAGGCATTCCACTTCTTGGGCGTCTCTTGCAGCAAGGTACGCCTGTGTTGGATGATGGATGCCTTTATGAAAGTCCATTCAAAATGATGACTTCATTCTGAATAGTAAGATCTTGTTTCTTTATTTGTCCATCCCACACCTAATCTTTAGAGGCGACGAATGATAGCGGATTGTTGGCTACCAAGACGGCAAATGGTACAAGACAGGCAAATGTTGAATTTACCCCTGTGCTTAATTAGGCATGACACCATGAAATCGTATGGGGGAATGGAGATATAGCTCCATATATTATTTACATCCGTACTCGATTGGACTGAACGGTTAGCTTCACAACTTTGCCGCTTTACCCCCCGGGGGGGGGGAGGTCCCGTCGTGCCGGTTGGATGGGGAACTAGTTGGACCTCAGAGCCGCTGTGAACGTGATGTGAAGAGAAAATCTCTGACCCCGCCGGGAATCGAACGACGATTTCCTATTAATTGAATCCGTAACTTGATCACTGCCCTGATTAATGTGGTTCGTGGTAAAGACATCCACGCGTTTCAATTGTGCAGTTCTACTATACGCGTGGTTTAACTGAAAAAAAAACTGGAGATCCATGAAAAGGTGGTTCGAAGCAAGTCTCTTACCTAAGATAATGGTTTTGTGAAGCAGTGTGTAGTGTTTAATTCTGTCCATTGCCAGTTTATTTTTGAGATAATAGTATTTAAATGGCCACGTAAGTACTAGAATAACAGTTCTCGTTGGTAAGTAATCCCAGACTAATGCACAAGGTGGCATTATATGACATTAAATTTGGAGTATGGTGTGCTATGTGTGCGACAAGAATGATCAGACCCATATTATTCTTGGACGCAATAAATTTCTATCGAGGAACAAGCGTTTAGTTCCATATTTTCTCGTGTTTACTTGGCAGAGTCTCCTATAGAAATAATGCAGCTCGATGTAAGGCCACCCTTAAATTCTATTGGATATGCACGTGAAACCTTTAGAGGCGGCACCGACAAACTGGCGGTATGATTCATTGTCCTCCACTCCCTGAATGTCAATTGCTGAATCCCGCGCTACACTTTGCATATGAAAGTTGCAGAACTTTGCTTGTATTACTTTAAAACGTGTATGTTGTGGGGCACTTTAAAGGGAGGAATCGTGTCCTGATCTCTTAGCGTCGATACACGGAATTGTTACAAGAAAATCGTATGCTTATGGATGCAAATTGTTAGCGACCTTGTAAAGGAAATGTTTAGACCCTTGAGGCATCGATGTTTCTAACATGATTCCTTTATAACGATACAATCTGTTACATATATATTTAGAATGATGATCTTGCGCTTTAATGACTTGTTTTTACGGGCGTTCTCAAAATTGCGTAAAGCGACTATTAGCTTCGTCATTTCTGTCCATCCGTCCGTCTGTCCGCATGGAACAACTCGGTTACCACTGGACGGATTTTGATGAAATCTGATATTTGAATGTTTTTGGAATATCTGTCGCGAAAGTTCAAGATTCACTAAAATCTAACAAGCATAACGGGTACTTTACGTGAAGTCCAATATACATTTTGATCATATCTCGCCGAGTTCTTCTTAGAATGAGAAATGATTTAGGCGAAAGTTGTATAGAAAATCAAAACCCCGAATTTTGTATAAATTTCATACACCAACAAATGCACTTCTTATTAAACTCGACGAAGTTTTAAAATTTACATTAAAAATCACTTTGACGTGCTCTTACATGTTTCGGCCTACGTCCGGGGACCGCGGTAGCACAGTGGTTAAAGCGCTGTGCTACAAATCGGAAGGTCGCTGGTTCGATCCCAGCTGGTGTCAGTGGATTCTTCATTGACATAAAATCCTTCCGATCGCACTATGGCCCGCGGGTCGCTTCAGCCTCTAATAGAAATGAGTACTGAAAGTAATTAAAGGAGTATTTCCTGGGGGTAAAGGCGGTCGGTGCGTAAGGCTGACAACCTACCACCATTCTGTGTCGTTGTCACGAAATCTGCGAACCTTAACTTCCTAAGAATCCTCTGGGCCTGTCCAGGCCTGTAATAGGACTGCTTTACCTTTTTTTAATCACTTTTCCACTGCAACCATGGCTGCACGAACTCGCCTGAATGTTTCGTTACACGTACAGTGCCTGTCTTTTATGTTTTCAGTAAGAGTTACGTTTTCGATATGACGAATTAATGTGTTGTAATGTGTGTGTGTGTGTTATTTTTTTTCGCAACAAGAGTTTCTTTTGAAAAGTATTTCTGTGCGGGATATCGAGAGTTGTCTCAGTTTCAACTTCAAATCTCGTAGTTCATAGGCGGCGACTGACACAAATGGTCTAACCAAAGTTTGAGTACCGCTTACACCAAATTCCGCCATTGGAATGGCCTGAACCCCTTACTTCTACCTCTTAATCGTACTCGCTAAGATACATCCTAATGTTATCGCCTGATCTCTCTTGTTGCAATCGGACGTCTGCAAAGGAGATTGTCCACCAAAATTATCTGTGCGTTCCGTGTGTTAGACTTCACTGTAACATAATTTAATATCATTGACGTGATCTTATAATATCATAAAATGTTTATTTGCTTTGTACTGTCACTGCTTAGGCCCGGACTCGATTTTAGGTCAGTCCATGTGGGATTTATGGTGGACAAAGTGGGAGCGGGACAGGTTTGTCTTCTTGTACTTGCGTATGTTTTCCCACGTCAGTAACATTCCACCAGTGCTCCATACCTCTGCCACTAACGCCATATAATCTTAGCAGTTGACATCATCGTTAAATAAACACTTCTGTCGCGCCTCGCTTTGTACTCCCTGAGGCCTTTGTAAGTAATATGACTCCTTCAGGTACGAAACCAAGTTTGAGACCCATACTGAACTACTGGTAACATTATCGTTTCGCCTGCCGCGATTGTCGGAGCGCTTTAAAGTACAGGAATTGAAAAGGCCTTTTTGAAGTTAGTAGTAGCAGGCTATTAAAGTACATGTGTAAGAAACAAGATGGAAAGATGTGGACTGAATACATTTCGGTTGGGATATGTGCGAGTGGTGGGCTCTTGTGAATGCGGTAGTGAACCTTAGGGTTCCATAAAATGCAGGAATTGCTGGACCAGCTGACGGCCTGTTGGCTTCTTAAGAAGACCTCTGATTTATGTATATAGGTAGGTGGGTAGTAGGTAGGTAGGTAGATGGGTATGTGGATAGGTAGGTGGGTAGTAGGTAGGTAGGTGGGTGGATAGATAGATAGATAGATAGATAGATAGATAGATAGATAGATAGATAGATAGATAGATAGATAGATAGATAGATAGAT
>Ga0123352_10016328_pt1 | contig 11824 bp, 9 predicted proteins | sample TergutLab28metaG_FD_89700 | JGI IMG/M metagenome (GOLD analysis project Ga0123352, IMG submission 89700) | Labiotermes labralis P1 segment gut microbial communities from Petit-Saut dam, French Guiana - Lab288 P1 | ecosystem: Host-associated > Arthropoda: Insects > Digestive system > Gut ...
GCTCGAAACATGTAGAGAGTGAATGACGACTACCCATGAAAATAAAGGATAGTCTACAAGTGACATCGTGTTGGTTATTTTAAAGAATTACAATGATGCACGGAACAATGAATGTAAAATTTTTTTTTAAGAAACGTCGCAGTTAAATTGACTTGCGGTGTCAGTTCCAATTTTTAATGCCCAAACTTCCTTGCATTTTGTATTTCCATGTTTTATTTCCCACATATTTCTAGAAGGATTTAAAAATTGGTTCAGAAAGCGTTTTATCGTTTTGCAGTCACATCATATTTTTGTTTTTAAGTTGTTCTTGGGCTAGTTATTTACCTTAGAAATGGAGTTACTTCCGAGACGTAAAAACAGTCACAGCTGATCTGCTGTCAAATTTAAAATTTCCGTTACATCAACACTTAGGATAAAGTTGTTCAGTTTCAAATAAATTGGAAATAGAGGAAATCATTCTCCCGGGATACGATCTTAGGTCAATGTATAATGTAGTCCATAAATTTATAAGGGTCTAGAGATACGAACAGTGCCATTTTTATGTGAATGCATTACGTTTCTTCGAAACGTCGCGAATGTATTACCCAGTGACACAGTTTACGATCCGTGGAAGACGGAATCCTCATTCTCTTCCTTGTGAAAATCTCTACCCTCGCATAGTGCATATACTTTATGTTCTAATCGGTAACAAACGCCAGAAATAAAGGAATCAAAGCTAGAGTACAAAACTATTTCCGTTAGTGGCATTAGAACATTGATACATAATTAAAAATCACTGAATTTGCTTTGTGGAAAGAACTTCTTTTCTGGAACGTGGCGGATTTTATGAACAAGTTACAGTGAAACTAAATTTTAAAGAGCCCTGGTATACGCAAAAATGAGAATAATTTCTTTTATGGAGAGACACTTCGTAATCCATTGAACTGGCAAAGATTCTAGAGAAGGAAGGAAAGACATTATTTACCACTAAAACTTCGATCAAGAATAAATTGATTCTGCAGTTTAGAACACCACTTTATCTTGCGCAGGGAGTTACGTTTCTTGAAATTTACAAATTTCGATTTTCCTTTACTTTTCACCTAAATGTAAATTTTTGCAAAAGTTTTGAAATCCAATGTGCAGGCTCATGTGTACATGATAAAAAATTCTATGACCCCTCTTCGTGCTATTTCATTTCTCCTTAACATCAGACATTTCAGCGTCATCTGCTGACCTGCATAAATCAGAAGTTTATTACAGCTGCTGCTTTATTAGCCCTTCAAGTAGTGACGACTGAAAACCCGTGATTGTATTAGCCTATCAAAAACAAGTCGTAAGATTCTGGTGTGACCAGCACCGAAATTGCGTGACTTGACGTACGTTGCATGAGTCCCCAGAGTAATGAAACTTACTTTATTATGTAGTTTTTCTGTATAAATCCTTTAGGTGCTTCATAATAATTCCATGTGTGTATTGGTCTACACGTAACACCAAAGCAGTTTTACATATAATTCGCTTAACAGATACTGACGACCTACGTGCTTAGATGACAGGCTAGGACACGATGCATGGTATGAGAACTGCCCTCTTCTGGGTTATTACACAGCGAGTAATGGTAATTTATTCTGGACGTTTCGGAACAACCTATCGGTCCCAAATTCAGGGGTCCTGAGTTTGGGACCCGATAGGTTGTCCCGAAACGTCGGTAAGAATTCACCACTAATCGTTGCGTAATAATCCAGATGAGCGCAGTTCTCATCTGCTTCACGGCGGAAGTCTGAAATCACGCATGCGTGTCATGAATTTGTGTGTTGCTACACGTTCTGAAAATAAATCCACCATAGGCTTGAAATCTACTTACTAGAAACGCGGGAATTATATTTGCCTGAGAATACAATACATTGATTTCCAATGTGAAGAATAAGACTAAAACTGATAAAATACCCAAGCCAACGATTTTCCACCCACAAAACTTTATCATCAATGGGGGTCATTTATCAAAATCTTTGTATGAATGCACGCGTTAAAGTGTCTACTATAACACAGACGGTATTAAAAATTTCTACGTGATTGATGATATGGTACGTCCATGTATAAAATGCAATATATGCCTGTGCAATACATTTCTGCATATAGCAACCACGAATTTATTCAGCTTGCTATCCTTTTGGAGATCACAATTTTTGCTTAAAAGTTACGGAAAAGCAAGCATGGTCGTAGGTAGTCGTGTGGGAATCTAACAAAATGTGTATTGGTGTCTTGGTTGGATAACCCACTTACCATGGTCTTGTGTAGTCGTGTTTTAGCTAGTCGTCTGTAGCTACCCCAGCTACCAGTACACAACTTCGTTTGCTTGCAGCACAATTCCACATCAATATGATATGACTTACATAAATTCCGGTGTAACATTGTGGTTTGTGAGTGAGAATCTGAGCCAGTCTGTCATTGCAACGTATTTTGTGCCGATATTTCACCGTTTACAGGAAAACTGCTGTGTCATAAGTTACAACAAGCTCTTAGTACTGTCTGTGCTATATTATACCGTAACACACTATGCTGTAGTATGTAAAATCTGAGGCAGAAGATCATATACAATTTTGATTAAAAACCCCTCGATTATACCTATTTTCTCGTAGACGTATTGGAGCATTAAGTTCCTTTTAGCCTGTCGACTTACGCCTCAGCGCCATGTCTGGTGTTTTTGTGTGTTTTATAAAGGCGTCAGCGCTGTGGAAACTGAAGTTACGATGTAATAGAGTAATTTTGGATCACTTACTGATGGAACATAAACCAGCATGTTCTTTGTGTCACACCTTCTAAAATATATGATGGCCTGGCACAACAGCAAAAGGCTTTTCTTTGTAATTGCGACCACGAACACTGAAAATGTGCGTTTGAACGTATTGACTTCTTTGTTCATTTTGATTTCGTGTGTCGAAATCACTGATTTCTTAAGAACTCAAATATCGGTATTAGAGAATCATATTTATTACACCGTGAGGTCCGTAAAAATATGAATTGTTACATGTATCTAGCAAACATTATCATTCTAAATCGAGCTTCTAACATCCCACTGTCTCATGATGTCATCCTCAAAGATAAAAAAGCTTTCTATTAATTTTTGCCGGCATTTGTGGGTGTCAGATATAAACGTTATTTGAAACGCTCAAGTTGCAACAATGAAATGGTAGAATGTTATGCCGTAACGGCGCACTTTGTGGCTGGAAGTTGAAAGTAATGGAAGCTCTCAACTTAGCTGCCGAGTAAATTAATCATAAACTATATTCTATTAGATGAAAGAATCAACGCAGTTTTTATTTTTCTTCTCACCTATTTATTTACCCTAAAGATGAATATAAACCATGCAGTTCCTTTCTAATGACCTTTAGAGATTGACGAAGCAGAGGTTAAATGAAATCACTGAGATATGGAACCTACTAAAGTGTAAGGAAAGTCCCTACATCTGTCTTTTTTTTTAATGATGGAACGAAAAGGGTATAGCGTTGTTCTCTGTTACCGGCGCCGCTCAATTCTTTCCATTTAATTAGTCACACAAAGTAGAACCGGCTGAGCTCGTGTCAATACTACGAAACCGACGCTTCGTAGCCGCTAGCACCGTGCTTTATAAATAACCTGTTTTACTATACTGAGGCTGCAGAAAGAAGTCCCATGGATCGATACCTTACATATGTTCCTCAAGCAGTCGCCCTTCTGCCTGCCAACGGTATTTCCTTATATTCCTCACCACTTAGCCAGCCATTTTTGCAAGAGTATTGGTATTTTTGCAGCTACACCCCGCGGTAAAACAGCGTTCTTCAGAGTGGGTCGACAGAGGCTAGATAGTAACGGAAGGTAGGGGTGTACACAATTAGGCAGAAATTTAGAAGAGACGAATTGTCTTTTTCTGGGGCTTGTACATAAACTGCATGCAACAAAATTCTTACTGCGAAGCTAACAGTTCTTCAGCTACTCAATAAACGTCCCATATTTTATGGAAACAGTCCCTGTCCTGAGCCAGAAAGATCCGGTCAATAACACCTACCTTGCTTCATTAATATCCATGCCGTATTGCCTCTGAGTGTGGGACAAGCATGATACGCCTTTTTACGAATGGGAAATAATTATGTGCGTAAGGAGAGGATATTTCAGGTTTTTAAGCAACATCGGGCGTGGCTTTAATTGATAGTGTAACAATTCCAGGTATTATTGTGGCGGTGTGATATATATGCTGGTTTATTGAACTACGATGTCAAAAATCTTGAATAATTTAACGTTCAGGTGAGAGTGCATCGTGATTAATTCTTATAATAAAACCAACTAGATGCACTAACTTTCTCAAATTTATTTTTGGAATAAAATTTTACATGTTTCGGATAGTTTCTCTGTCCATCATCAGGAGTTTTTCACTTTAAACACAGCAATGACAAATACCATTGCTGTGTGTACAGTGAAAATCTCCTGATGATGGACAGATAAACTGTTCGAAACATGTAGAATGAATGAATCTTCAATAATGTCAGCACATTTTCTAATTGTTATAAGGACCTTAGTTTTGAATGAACTGTAAGAGTAACACGAACTTCTCATATTTTGTGTCATACAGTAACAAATGTTTTTGTTAGAGACTAACACTGTCATTCTTCAGGGAGGTACTGCGTTAGACTGAGTGTGGGACAGGCACTTCTATGAGAAAACTGCTTTCCGGAGAATTATTTTATGTATAATGCTTTGTGTTGATAAAAAACAGAAAGTAAAGTGGTTACTAGATTCGGCCACTATTCAGGCCGTCACCAGACCAAGCATTATTAAAGGTTAAAAAAAGACTATACCGCTGTCTTTGTGTCAAAAATGGGAAATGATTTCTCCCATTGTTACATGAAGACGACTGTATAGTTTTTTTTTTAGTCCTCAATAATTTACGGTCTGATGATGCCCTGAATGGCGGCTGAAACTAGCAATCATTGTAAATTAGTGATGGGGTTGTTGCATGTCAGTGTATTCCATAAAAATATAAAGAATGACTTGCGCAACTGGGATATGTCACTTAAAAATAATAATAAAAAAAAAGAATTCTTATTGGAACTGCCAAATTCATACTTATAGAATATTATTTTTCTTTATTTTCGTAAAACATTATTGTAAAGATTGTTGAACTACTACTTAAAATCGTAATAAATGATACTGGCTCTAACTTTGACGCGGAAGTCGCTTGAGTTATTTCATGACGTTTCACCCACAGTGAGTTTTATATCGTACACATCTCTAATAACTTTCCTTAAAATCTATGCATTTGGTTACCTGATCTTTTCTGAATACTGAGGTCTCGAAGGGATAAACTATTTCTCCCCACTAATGTCTCCTCTACATCTATGACACGCTTGCAGTGAAAATAATATTTTTCTCCAGATTAGTTTGCGTCTTTCCATTTCTCCTTCATTTGCGCTAATCAGATATATCCTGCATATATTCTGCGCAGATTTTCTAAGGAACTGACAAGCCATTTGTGCGATTTAGAAGAGTACCGTTATACAGACAAAGTAGACTGTCAGGAACTGCAGTAGTTTCGGCAATACCGTGTCATTGATAGTTCACGTGCTACATGTTTCGTATTAAATGAAAGCTATCATCAGTCAACAGTAATTTTAAAAGTGTAATTAAATGAAGTAAGAAGACTTTCATATGTGTCCTATTTTTAAATGAAGTAAAAAAAATGCTTAGGATGCGCTAAACACGAATTATAAACAAAAGCGAATACTTTAAATATGGTCAAAGTTTTGTTCGCCCAGATATTTGGATTATTGCACGGTACGTTAACAGAACATTGGGTGCATCCAGTACGGTAGCGTGATATTACAGATGCCTTTGAAGTTTAAATAAAGCTTTGAGGAAATGACTATGATTCGGTTATGTATGGGTTTCACACACGTTAGTTGTTGTAAGCCCATGAACACTTTCGGATTACTGACCCTTTCATATTCCCCAGAAGCATCCTATTTATACACCACTAGAATAATTCAGGAAAATGTGCCATCTATCTCAGTTTCTAAAATTATGCATTTTTTTTAAAATTTGTAACTTTGGGTACTCAGCGAGTGAAAGTAAGAACACTAAAATGTTGAGTGCCTCGTACGTTACACGCAAGAAAATGTGCGATGTTTTTATTTAAGTTACAAGTATCAAATATCAATAATCTTTAGGGATACGTCTCAAAACTTGGTTTTACAAAAATACTAAGAATTGGTTATATTCAGACTTCTTGTTACAGTGTAATAAATAAAATTATTGCATGCTTGTAACGGTAGTCAAATTTTATTCCATTATATTAATAGACACTCGGCAAAGTGAATACAATTAAAAAGTAAAATCTAGGATTGTTGTGTTCTGGTTGTGATGCCTTATAATTCGGTAGTTAAGTACCGACGTTTCGACAAACCTGCTGCCCCTATCGTCGTTGAATTGTGCGCAACTTCAAATTCAGCTGCTGTTTCCTTTTCTGCCAACACGCGATTTATGATAATCATTCACCCTCCTTATGCTCGTAGCGCAGATTTCTTAGGTGATATAGGCTCCTCAACTACTAAAAGTACTGTGCGATCTACGTAAAAGTATGTGTTCAATGGGCAAAAACGTAGCTGCCAAATATAAGTATAATTTTACTGACCCATATGTCGGAAAATTTTTCATTTATAATTTGGTAGATATATATATATTTTTTTTAAACTTTGATGTACAACCCACTGCTGTGTGGCATATCAAGCAACAGAGTGAAGTCAAGTGTCACTCATCTGGTCATAAGTGACCGCACTACAGATGCGTTGGAATCCAGAGGCCAGTCTTCTTGGAGTTAGGCGAGACGGAGATGAAATTACTGTTGGAATACAACGTTGATTAGTTGTAGTGGTAGTGGTAGTGGTAGTAGGAGTAGGAGTAGTAGGAGTTGTAGTAGTAGGAGTAGCAGTAGTAGCAGCAGTAACAGTAGTTGCAGTAGTGGTGGTCGTGATTGCGGTGGTAGTTGCAGTATTGGTGGTGGTGGTGGTAGTGGTAGTAGTAGTAGTAGTAGTAGTAGTAGTAGTAGTTGCAGTAGTAATAGTAGTAGTTGCAGTAGTAGTAGTAGTAGTTGCAGTAGTAGTAGTAGTAGTAGTAGTAGTAGCAGCACTAGTAGCAGGAATTGGAGTCAGGAGTCGCTGCTGTGTGTCAGCCCTCACACGAAGTTAACTGTTTGGACATCATTGGCTTAACATCGCCGGTGAATTTTGGAACTCGGAGAATAGAATTCCGTTTGGGTCAATGGGGTCGTAAGGCAATTACTGTTCAGGTTTGTGACTTTCCAAAGGGGCTGAAACTGGAATTTTTCAAGACGCACGAATATTAAGAAACATATTTTTTGTAGGAAATGGCACTCCCTAATTTTGTCGTTTAGACGTGGCATTGCTAGCTAGAAGCCGCTACTGAGTCGCAGGACTTGAAAGAGAAGGAATATACCGTTCCGACGAAACTCAAAGAGAGGAGGCAGAGTTACGAAGCAAAGTATTCTAATTTAAAATTATGCGTCACTTTGTGTTAGCCATGCAACAAGGAGTAAAAAAATAACCGTCGAACACAGCATTGTAAAGTGTTCAAACGGTTACATTTTTCGACCCCATAAGGTCATCAACAAGATGACTTTTAGATTTTATTAATAGAAGTACACATGTTGCGTTGTGGAAGTAAGATCTCACTTCTTTCAAATTAGGACTAGGAAACAAAGAGCGGATGTTGGGAAATATTCTTGCACAAAAAGAACCATTAAAAGTTGGAACTCATTACGTGCAGGCGTACTAGCGTCTTTCCCCTGTGAACTAAACACGTTTAGAAAGAGGGTTAAGAACGTAGTTACAAGCAAGGGAATTCCAGTGGTGAGTGAGTGTAAATAAGTGACGTGATGTGAAATGTAGTGAACTGACGTGATTTATGTGAAGTAATTTTGTTTTGAATTGAAGTGAAGTGAGTTACGTTGAAGTTCTTGAGGACGAAAGTACCATGAACATTAGGGTTACCTTATACCGAGGGTACTTGATTGTATTTTATTTGGTGTGTATCTTGTACTGTGGTTGTTTTAAATTGTTTTGTAATATGTGGGTGTGTGTATGTGTGGGTTTTGGTAATGCGTGAGTGTTTAACAATTGTGTGGGTGTTTTGGTAATGTGTACTTGTATTTACTGTGTTTTGTATTGTTTGTGCTGTGTTTTTGTATTGTTTCTTTCATGTATATTTGTTCTTGTTACTAGTGTAGGGACTACTACCACCGAGTGAAAACTCATTTCAGTAAATAATAATAATAAATATTTATAATTAAGTCTTTCTTTTATACATTCTATTGTCCTAATAAAATAAGGTGATGTTAAACCGATAAAATCTTTTAGAATGTGACACGTCGGTGGTGGTTACGGATTGTTGATACTGTATGCTGCTTTATTCAATATCAGGTACCGTGTGGAGTTTCCAAATTTGGTGATGCACGAGTGACAAGGTCTTAGGTCACTTGAGTAGTGTATGTCTTGCTTATATCGTGGCTTACGGCGTATGTCATCTTATTTTGTTACGAATATTGATGTAGTAAACAAAGTCTGAATTGTAAATATGTTCGCAAGAAGTAAGGTCTTACTGCTACAATAAAATACATACGTATTTATTGTGGCAGTAAGAACTCACTGTGTTCTAAAATTCAGCCTGATGAGGACCCTGTAGTTTCGAAACATGGAGCTGGATGAATACTTGATAAAGTTGTGTTGGCTGGTTATTTGATTAATTTTTATGTTAAAAGTTCGACTTTCAAGCGTCAAAAAGGACACAACCTTCCCATTTTTTAAAGATATGAGTCGTTAGCTGTTCTAAATCTAAAGGTCATTTGAGAGAGAGAGAGAGAGAGCAGTAGGAACCCGCTTGTTTTGCTTCCACAGCGCGCCATGTTAGTCAGGGTAAATGCTGCATGGTCGCTATCGTTCACCTCCATTACTTTATCAGTCCTTCTGTCCATACACTTAAAATTATCATGCCTGTTCCTTTCCGCTCCCCTGAAACTCAATTTCCAGAAGCCTAGCTCGCAGATTCGTGCCGGCTACTGTAAGTACCGTCGACTGCGTGATAGGGGAAGAAGTGACGTCAGTAAGGGAGATCGTTATAGAATAGCGTGGCTTTGCGTAATTACACATAAACACACACAAACGTGCACACTTTGTTTTAATGTCCATTCCGTGCATTATAATTCAATTTTTACAATTTGAACCAACAACGCACACGATTGTCTTTTGATTCACAATCTTATCTTTAAAAACATTAAAATCTTACATGTTTCGGACTGTACTGGACCACTACCAGGAAGTAAATTAGTTGTTGTTGTATAAAAACTCTTTTATGCAACAACAATTAATGTATAAGCTAGTAATGTATAATGAAGAAGGAATTAGGAACAGGATTCGAAACTTCTTTTAACTACAAAATTACACTACGTCATAGCCTAGAAGATTTAACTTCTTGATCATCGTTGTGAGATACTTGAAATCTTGCAAAGTTGTGCATACTCTTCCGAACCTGCAAGATACCGAACAATCAATAACTATGAATCGCGATCGTCAAGCCTTCATCATGAAAACCAAGCAAATTCTTGGTTACCTTCAGACTGCCATGACATTGGTTTTGTTTTGTCTTTAATGTAGTGCCTATCAGAATACGACCATCGAACCCGTGTAAAACAAGATAGGATGTACACATGTATGTTTGTTTAATTATGTAGTTTTTTAAAGCGTGGTGAAAATAAAATATAACCTGTTGCAGTAAGTAATCTGATGGATTTTGTCATGTACATTCATAATTCCTTCTGCAGAACGCGCCCTTTGACTGCGGACTGTGTATTGTTACAGGGATATTTACGTGCAGCCTGACGTTAATACAGTCTAATCTCGGCGTGCAACAGTTTTATATTAATATTTTACATTCACACGTAATAAACTTTATAAAATATATCCAGACATCTCACCCTCTTACCTGACTGCTAGAAATAAACAAGAAATGTTCTTTTGCTTATATGACAAACCAACCAATGCACATTTTTGGACGTTTTGCTGACCGTGTATCTCAGTATATTTATCTCAGTAATTAACCAACTTTATGCGCAAAATTTTTGTTTTACAATAAGTTTATCTTATGCCTCTACATGTTTTGAGCACATGTGCTCATCATCAGGAGGTCAAAATTGCGTTACACAGCCTCTGGTATCATCACGCCTGTAGGTGTGATGATACCAGAGGCTGTGTAACGCAATTTTGACCTCCTGATGATGAGCACATGTGCACGAAATATGTGGAGGCATGAGATAAACTTATTATAAAGCAAAACTTTTGTGCATCAAGTTGGTTAATTACTGAGATTAAACAACCAATGCACGTTTACAAATATGTTCAATCACATGTTATCATTTTTAACCAGCATGTTTCGGTCACTCTTGTGACCACTATCAGGGTGCGTTATAACACGAATATTGTGTTCTTGTTACAAAATATATGATGGAACATATTTATAAATGTGCACTGATTGATTCATTATACAAGTATAAGACATTCTTTAATGAACGGCCATGGAACAAGTAACAAAATTGCTCTTATTTATTAACATCAGTTTCAAGCAACTAAGGGGGTGACATCCCGCGTTTTTCCGTCATACAAGCGAGGCGTGCTATAGAGATCAACAGCCGCATTAAGCCGTATATGATTGGCTAGTAACACAAATATTTATATATGTTACAGTCTATGGTATTCTAGTAATTACCAGGTAGACCGTGCAAAATGAAACGAGGCAGACAAAAGGAATTAGTGTTAGAGGCAAACACACAAAATTCGAAGCAATGTCAGCACTATCAGCGCTGTGACCATCTATATTTCGTAGTTTTTGCGTCTTATAAATAAGTGGCCACTTAAACAGCTAGCATGTCAGACGGTTCTATTTTTGCATTAAAATTATGGTTTGCAGTTATTTCTACACTGGAACAATCTATGTAATTCGTATCTTGTACTGTGTGCCTTTGTTAATTACGTACCTGTAATAACTTAGTTTATGTGTAATATGGTGCATTCTCATACAGTTGATTCTCAGTATCTGCATTAGGAGATGCACTGTTGTGTGTGTGTGTGTGTGTGTGTGCGTGCGCGTGTGTGCGCGCTCTAATAGACAGTCTTTCGTTGAAATTAGTAGCTGGTTGTGAATCATAAACCAAAAGTATTTCATGAGTTCTGCACATAACATAAACATGTATATATCTATGTGTAACACTTATTGTAATTATGCTTAAATATTGTCCATGAAACGTTTTATTGAGAATTTTTCGGGCAAGTTATTTGTGCTTTTTTCGGTGAATTTGAAATGAAGAAAGTGAATTAATATTTACAGGTTTTTTCGAATATTGGATAAATGATAAATCTGCGTGACATGATAGAACATTCTGTTAATTTTTGTTTAGATTCTTTTATGTTTAAGCCACTTGTATATTTCAAGCTTTTAATTACGTTAGTTTAATTTCGTAAATATTACATCTTCAGTGCTTATATTTGTCAATGTATAAACTCGCCTTTATTCTCCAATTAATAACATTTAAAAGGAATCACTGGGTAGACCTAGGCGTAGATGGGTGGATAATATTAAGATGGATCTCCAGGAGGTGGAATGTGAGTAAATGGATTGGATTGGGCTTGCCCAGAATAGAGACAGGTGGCGGACGCTTGTGAGTGCGGTAATGAACCTTCGGGTTCCGTGAAATGCGGGGAATTTCTTGACTAGCTGCAAACCAGTTAGCTTCTCAAGAAGGACTCTGCAC
>Ga0123352_10016329_pt1 | contig 11824 bp, 6 predicted proteins | sample TergutLab28metaG_FD_89700 | JGI IMG/M metagenome (GOLD analysis project Ga0123352, IMG submission 89700) | Labiotermes labralis P1 segment gut microbial communities from Petit-Saut dam, French Guiana - Lab288 P1 | ecosystem: Host-associated > Arthropoda: Insects > Digestive system > Gut ...
GCAGAAGCTTTAGTAGCTGCTACTAGGGAGACTGGACTGGAAGCAAGTGCTGATAAAACTAAGTACATGGTCATGTCTCGAGATCAGAATGCAGGACGAATTCAGAGTGTGATGATTGATAATAGTACCTTCGAGAGGGTGGAAGAGTTTAAATATTTGGGAACAACTTTAACAAATAAAAATTCTATTCCGGAAGAAATTAAGAGCAGATTGAGGTCATGAAATGCTTGCTATCATTCACTGCAGAATCGTTTGTCTTCCAGGTTGCTATCCAAAATTTAAAGATTAAGATATATAGAACTATAATTTTGCCTGTTGTTTTGTATGGGTGTGAAACTTGGTAGCTGACATTGAGGGAGGAAAGGAAGCTGAGGGTGTTTGAGAATATGGTGTTGAGGAGAATACTGGGACCTAGGCGGGACGAGGTAACGGGGGAATGGAGGAGATTGCATAACGAGAAGCTAAATGATCTGTACTCCTCACCCAATACTGTGCAAGAGATAAAATCGAGAAGAATGAGATGGGTTGGGCATGTGACGCGTATGGGTGATAAGAAAAGGGTGTATAGGATCTTGGTGGGGAAACCGGAATGAAAGAGACCACTAGGAAGACTAAGGCGTAGATGAGTGGATAATATTAGGATGGATCTCCATGAGGTGGGATGTGGCTATATGGACTGGATTAGGCTGGTCCAGGATAGAAACAGGTGGCGGACGCTTGTGAGTGCGGAAATGAACCTTCGGGTTCCGTGAAATGCGGGGAATTTCTTGACTAGCTGCAAACCAGTTAGCTTCTGAAGAAGGACTCTGCACCATGGAGTACGTATGTAAGTAAGTAAGTTCAGTGGAGCATGTTACTCTGTTAGATCGATGGTCCATACCGGTAACACTAACATTAACACTCTAAAGCAATTTACTGTGCATACTCTCATTCTATCATAAAATATGGAATAATTTTGGAGGGTAACTCTTGCAAACGTGGGACGATATTCACGTTACAAAAGAAAATCTTTGGAATTATGGCTGGTGCACGATGCAGAACCGCTTGTAGAAGTCTATTACAACAATTACAGATTCTACCTGTTCCATGCCAGTATATGAACTTCATTATCAAAAAGCAGGAAATTTTTCAGACTAATTAATCTATACACAGTATTTACACAAGGAATAAGCACCATCTTCATAGACCAAATGCTAATATACCTTTTTTCCCAAAAATTATATTTTATGCTGGTAAAAATTTTTTTCAACAATTTACCACCTGGTCTAACAATCCTCAAGAATGACAAGGAAAAATTCAAAACAGCTTCAAGAAAATACTTAAATACAAACTTCCTTTACTCTCTTGATGGATTTTTTTTATGTGAAACAATAATCTACAATATTGTTTTGTAAAAGGTTGGTAATATTCCACACTATCAAATTGTGTATCTTTGTGTACTTATAACTTGTTCCACATCCTACTGCTTACTTATGGATCAATGTTATACATATGTATGTATGAATATATGTATGTATGTATGTATGTGTGTATGCACGTATGTATGTATGTAAAGCAGTCCCATTACAGGCCTGGCGTGGCCCAGAGGGTTCCAGGAAGTTAAGGTCCCCAGATTTCATGACAACGGCACAGGATGGTGGTAAAGTTGTCAGTCCTATGCACCGGCCGCCTTTACCCCCAGGAAATATTCCTGGTACTCATTTCTGTTAAGGTTGAGTCGACGCCAGGGCCATAGTGCGATCGACAGGATTTTATGTCAATGAAAATTTCCAATCACACCATTTGGGATCGAACCAGCGACCTTCCGATTTGTTCCACAGTACCTTAACCACTGTGCTACCGCGGTCCCTATGGCTGTATGTATGCATGCATGTATGTATGTATGTAAAATTCCGAAAACAAAAATTACCCGGGCTGCGCTGATGATTACGGTCTCATTTCAGTATCAGATATAATTTACTAAAACTATACAGTATCAAAACCTCAGAAATTAGAACCAAATATATGCGAATATAAGGACGATACTGATATAAAAGTAATACACATGTAAACGAGTACGTTACTTCCCAGTTTTACAATTGTAGAATATCTCGAATGCGACTTATCCAGCCATTCGAAAGGCAATTTATCTCAGCAATTACACATTCAAAATAAATTAAACAGAGCAATGAAAGTGCATTTTAAATCAAATGGGAAGAAATAAGTTACTAAATGTGCTCTATGCTGCATGCAGATAGAATGTTAAAACCAACACGGGAATCACTAGAGTTAAAATGAATAGAATACAGTTTTGTAAGTACTGTACACCCCTGTAACACAAAGCAAAAATACAGAATTAAGTCTCAAGAAATAGACTTTAAATCACAAATTCATGAGAGGAAATTATAGATAAATCAGCCATACCATGCGGGTGTCATGCAAGAAGACAGGATCCCTAAAAGACATGTTGTTAGAAGCACAATGGATGTATATGTATAGTTCTACAAGTAGCACGGTGAGAGGAAGGAATAGCCCTTTGTTTCTCTCAGGAGACTTACAGAAACAAAATATAAGTATGGAGACTTACAGAAACCAAAGAAAGTAAATATAAGTATGTAAGTACGTATTTAGGCACACCAAACACTGACTAGCTTAAAGTGAACACTTCTACTTAGCGGAGACCGCGGTGGCACAGTGGCTAAAGTGCTGTGCTACAAATCGAAATGTCGCTGGTTCGATCCCAACTGGTATCATTGGAATTTTAATTGACGTTGGCCCTGGGGTCGACTCAGCCTCTAACAGAAATGAGTACCAAGAGCATTTCCTGGGGGTAAAGGTGGCCGGTGCGTAAGGCTGACAACCTTAACATCATCCTGTGCCGTTGTCATGAAATCTGGGAACCCTCACTTCCTGGAACCCTCTGGGCCACTCCAGGCCTGTAACGAGACTGCTTTTACTCCTAGTTAGCATAATGTTATGATAGGAATGCGTGGTTCTCTTCTATATCTACAAGCGATAATTCGCTCATTGAGAGAAGTATACCACGTTGGGGGTCTGGCTTGGCGATTTGGGATTTTCGCGAAAATCCACTACCGATGTCAGAATATGCTGATTAGTTTACTGAATGCTCTGACGCAAAAAAATTCGTCGGTAACACTAGAAGTGTGTGCATTTAGTTACAGATCAGTGCCACTAGGATCATAAACTGCACCGCATGCTTACAAAGCCCTCGAGTCTTCCTTCTTCTACGATACTTTTGTCACAACTACTCTTAAGTAGCCTACTTATTTGGATCATTTGCCAGAAAATGTTCCTACCATTCGTCTACTTATTTGGATCATTTGCCAGAAAATGTTCCTACCATTCGTCTACTTATTTGGATCATTTGCCAGAAAATGTTCCTACCATTCACCTACTTATTTGGATCATTTGCCAGAAAATGTTCCTACCATTCACCTACTTATTTGGATCATTTGCCAGAAAATGTTCCTATCATTCACCTACTTATTTGGAACATTTGCCAGAAAATGTTCCTACCATTCACCTACTTATTTGGAACATTTGCCAGAAAATGTTCCTACCATTCACCTACTTATTTGGAACATTTGCCAGAAAATGTTCCTACCATTCATCCTCTTCTCCTCAGACTCCCCCTTCAGAGTTAGAAATCTTCGACTCACTTGGAACTCTATCCTTACGTACACACCTATATATATGTCTGGAAACAAGTTTTGTGGATTTAATTTCTGCTATTTCAGTCCTTGCATGTTAGGACTATTTACTTACCTCAACTAGTACACATTTAGACTATCACAGCTTTTGTAAATTTTAGATGCCTCTCTTCCAGTTCTACTTAAACGTGGTGTTCTATGTAGATACGTCGAATCAAATTAAGCCTTTGCTTTTCCTTTAGGTAAATTAAATTTTAGCTGCTAAAATAAACTGTGAAATGACATTTTAAACGTCCTCTAAGCCTGCCTAAGTTCAATTCCTTAACATCGTATGAGTGCATCATAAAAAGAGAATACTACAATTTCTGACATAGTTAAAATAAGTTTCGCTATTCAATTTAGCGTATATAGCTACTGAGTTGCAATGAGTTCCTTATCCGTGACATTTCAGTTTACTAAGTCGAAATATACCCTACATCCGCTCGGATAAGTCTTTGAGTTAAAGCGACGCCCGTCTCGGAACAGACAAGCCCGGTTCTGCTTCGTGCATACGTAACATCCAGGACGAGCAAGGCTAATTAGATAAACAGAGCGTTCATTGATCGCACACCGGAATTAAAAGCACCTCCTTTTGGCGTGTACATTTATTGAAGTCCGGAAGCTATTAAACATTAGGGCTTAAAAAATTTTGCGGATGATCTACAACTCACCTCAAATTAACAACTGAACCATAATTGACTTCCCAAGCGCAACAGTTCGTCAGACAAACTAAGAGCGTCACTATAATTTCAAATTTTAAATATGGAGCCTTTTTTATTTCAGTCTTCCACCGCGGTGCAATTCAGGTCTTCGTTCTTCTGGGATGTTACGTAGCGTTGACTGGTAGCTAGATTACCCACGTTTGGAAATAGCCAGTCGGTCTCATTTTGACGCGAAGTTTCGGGACACCCTATCGGTCCCATCCTCAAGTGACTCTTAAAGATGAGACCGATAGGTTGTCCCGAAACGTCGGTGAATACGAGCCAACGCTACGTAGCATCCCCCAAGAGCGAAGATCCCACGAAATCGTATCTTACGTGCACCACACAGTGACTACACAATCACAGTATTCTGGTCATAATGTCTTGGTCACCAGACGGTTTCGTGCACTATTTTAGATATTTCTCAACAGCAGGAACTTTCCGGTCCCCTAGTTCTACTAATTCGTCTTCTGAAAAATCCTCCGAAAATCATATCTGTTGTCGAGGTTTTCTGAGTTCTCCCTCTGTTTTGTACTGCACGCGCGGCATGTTCCATCTGAGGTCACTTCCACAAAATTCATGCCACGGAAGAGATAGGAACACTCATCAGTTTCCTTTCAAATCCATTCCACTTCATCATTCACATGATCGTCTTACCGTTCAACGCCTCTTAAAATTTATGCATCTTAAAGCAACGTTCAACAAAACACAGAACCTAGTGCAGTAAATCACTAGTAGGCGCAACACCCATTTGTCAACTAGTGTCATTCTAACAGGAAACTGAGAAAATATTGTCGTTCTGTCTCTATTTATATGTAAGTTATTAGCATCTAAAGTGTGAATACATATTGTGGACACTCCATAATTATCCGTGAAGTGTGTGTGTGTATACGTTTAAGCATGGGGATGTATTATTTATAAAATATACGCTTCTAAACGATACAATTTTTGGATAATATATTTCTTGTATAACTGAACAACCTTGAGGGATATAATTAGGTAGAATTTAACAAGCCCTATTTAACCTTAAACTGGTCAACACCCGCACAACGCTATTCGAGACTCATCGCAGGAGGCGTTCGACAATTGACTTAAAACCAGATTATAACGATTAGGTTTCCTCATAGCAAAATTACCAGGTGAGACCTAAGAAAGACGCAACTTGAGGTCAGAATCGCAAGTTTGAAGGTAAAAATATAAAAATTTACATAACCAAGGCAGTAGATTGTGGAGATTTTAGAGCACTATAACCATGCTAAATGAATTACTCGTATTCTTAAAAAAATCTCCTCCAAGACTCCACCATATCTGTTTTCCGTCCTGTAAGATTATACGTAATATAATTTAGGGTTAAAAGGCATTTCACCTTAAGTATTGACGTCAGAGTCTCGCTCCCAGCGATCCATTTCGTCACGTAATTGTTAATTATTACTTGCCTTATATTATATTAAATACGAGTAAAGTATCAAAAGAACTCAAACTATTAGGGCATAAATAATTGGTTCAGCAATTAGAAAGGAAAAATGTTTCATATAATAATGTCTGTAGAACCTCCATTCTCGATATTATCTTTCAAGTGCTTTGGTCTTCTTCGTTTAACTCAAAGGGACTGTGCGTCTGAATCAGTCGTCTTCTAATCTAAGTCACTTCAGCTATTCTGATTCAGTAACTCTAAGGAAGATATCATCAGAAGTTTCCGAATTTACAACGTACGATTTCTTTCATCGCTATGACGTTTCAACGCATCATATCGATAAATGAGCAACTTTGACACAACAAATTACATTCATCAGTTGAAAAAAATATATCGGGATAACCAATAACATGTGATCTTTTACTGATACCGTGGCCACCAGTAGGTGCAAACTCTCGCAATTATCAGTTGCACACACGGCATTAGTAAAATACTATTCCGTGAAAACATGAAATGGTACAGTAAATTCACAATACATACAAACTTCAGTTCGTACCTCACAGACAACACATTTTGCCTCAACCAAAGAGTCAAATCGGTGAATATTGTATACAGAAATGCTCACTCTTTGTGCGAATCTTAGAGAATCATAAAATAAGACAGCAAAAGCCTGGATCTCAATATTGGAGCTGGTGGCATATCCATTAATCGCTAAGGTCTCAAGGGCTAACCTGTTTTGCATGAGTGGATCCCAATGAGTAAAAAACTGCAATACAAACAGACAAACAAACATACATACGTATCTGTCGTATTAAAAATTGCGAAGTACCTAAACAGAATATACTGAGAACTACATTTGGAAAGGAGAAAATTCAGAAGACTCCAAAATCCGGCACAAATTAGTCCTGGAATATGCATTCGTCACTGTTCAGACAGGGATAATCCTCGACATCTCCTCCCCGCGTCTGAGGCGCTACAGTTTCGGACAGTAATCCACAGGGGAAGGCGGCGTAATTAAAGTTTTATCCTCCCAATCCACTCCGCCATCCGACTAGCTACTCCATTATTCCTGACGCACACACGTGCACCTGACCAGGCAACGCTACGTGCCCTAAACAACTTTAAAATTATCATGACAAGTGTAATCGGAACTGCCTTATTCCGTTAAAACGACTCCACTGGCGTCAGTTACAGTGTTTTTACGCATACCGGCAGTTGATTTGCCATACAGGCCAGTGGCTGAGCTTGGTATTCCTTCACCCGTCTGTCAATGCGTTATCTGACATTAACTTACTTCAAAAGAAAGTATTTCTTGGCTACACGGTGAAGTCAAGGATTCGGTGCCCGAGTCTCGGGTTCAAGGCCGGCAATCTCATACGACAGCTTGCGTGGTTTATATCAGCAGAAGACCAAAACCCAAATATGACACCCCCCCCCTCAAAACACACCACGAATGTTTTCTTGCCCACTCTGTTATTTACTCACAGACAATCCCATCATTCAACTGAACACAAATGTGATATGTGAAGTATCTCTTAAAACAGCGATTCTAGATGCCAATACACAGCCGTTAGTTTGACGGCGACTCTGATCGCTCCAGTACCCACACGGTTTTTGGCTAAACATGCAGTCACCGCTATTGGACGATAAACATTTCGGCTGAAAGTAACCGTAAATTTCGAGTAAACAGTCATGTTATCTCTCTTATCGATAGCCGCACAGAACCCTTCTTTCATGTGGACCTGACTCCTGATCATGTATATAGATGCGCCTCTATTCAAAACCCTTCCCTGTACCAAATTCCCGTGTAATTTGTAAAGCCACTGTCAGCATACGGCACGAACCTTATCTACAGGTGCATTTACACTACGTTATGAACTACATACATGAATAATAAAATTTTATCTATTGAGAAAGTTCCGAGTTGTCATTAGTGTCCCATTTATTTATTTTACTTGCTGCTTTTATGGGTGTGGAATTTATACGCTCATCGTTAAGGAAAGATCACAGAAGCAGAATAATGGACTCAAGAGTCCTTGGGTGAAGACTGTAACTGCAGCATAGGAGAAAGAGAAGAATGAAAGAAATTTAATATTAAAGAACTTTATAGAAATCAGAATTCTGCTGACCTGAAGTTAAAAACTCCGCTCCTTGTACTTACTGTCCAAAGGCCCTTTCCAGTCGTAATTTAAGAGTATCACAAAAATCATTTTGAAGTTATTTCCCATAATGCAGCGCTACTAGAATACTACCAAAGCTACTCATTATTAACTACTCATACCATGGTTACAAAAAAGTGCACAACCGAACATATAGAAATAATTGCTCCGGTAGTACTGTCTACATTGGATGAAGTGAATGTCATTTCACTTAATGTAGGAAATGTAACAACATGAATTCTCGTAGCACTTATACCTCGAAAGGAATAATAATAATAATAATAATAATAGATCCTAATGAAGTGGGATAGAGGGAATGGACTAGATTGATCTGGCTCAGGATAGGGACAGGTGGCGGGCACTTTTAAACGCGGTAATAAACTTTCGGATTCCATAAAATGCGGGGAAATCATGACCACCTGAGAGCGGGTTCACTTCACAAGATGGACTCTGCTCCATGGTGTAAGTAAGTAAATAAGTAAGTAAGCAAAAGATAAGAGGCGCGTAGCTTGGGAGGAAGAAAATCAGGAAGATATGAACTAAAAATCGGCATCTTAATATCGTACGCACGGCCCGTCATGTTCTGCATCACCATTTGTTAATCAACTGCAGTGCACTACGCTGTGTACAGCAAACCACATCCTAGTTTCCGCTCCGACGCGTTTCGGTGTCTACTGACACCATCTTCAGGGAGTCCAGTCTAACAGACAATGTGTGTGTGAACTACACAAACATAAAATTAAAACTGTTAATGATCAACGCATCAATAAAGTTTAACAGGCAATGTACAGCACTTCTATCAACACCTAGATATGCGCAGATACACATAAAAGACAACAACACGCGCAACATAAAAACAAAACATATGATATTCAAAGTTGTGCAGCTGTGATTAACAAATTAGGATCTTATAACGGACGGTTAATAAATCCTTATAATCGCTTGATACGTTGTGAAGAAATGGCAGTTAGACTGGACTTCATGAAGATGGTGTCTATAGATAATGCAAGGCGTAGGAACGGAAACGAGGATGTGATTTGGTATACTCAGTGCCGTGCAAAAGTGTTGGTTAGTTAATGGTGACACAAAAAATCCCAGCGTCCATGTTTTGTTACTAACATAAACGGCCAGACAAACTCTCCATAAAGCGCGCAATTATCAGAACATTTACAACGTAGCCGTCGAAACTTCAGACATTACGTGTGTGTCTTAAATCCGCTAGCAGCCTGATATTAGCTGCAGCGCAGTTAAACGAAAGGGCGAATTTTGATTTTTTTTCTTTTCTTAGGGGTGTACCATGGGATACGGATCGTTACTGGGCCGTCAGAACCCTAATTTTCGAGTGAACGTACCGCTCGTATGTTCAAAAATGGATACGTCTTAGAAAAATTAAAGGACGTCTGTGGCTCCTTAAACGCACTTAAACACCATCTCATTTATATAAACGTACATATTCTACAATGGCTGCATGACATATGCCATATGACCGAAAGCCAAATAAAGTTGTTACACTGCCCCACGTTACTGTACAATTTGCAAATATATTGCCTTATACAATGCTATATAATTTAGCAAGGTCTCTCGCCATTCAGGCTAGCATTTTAATATTTTAATTCAAGTATGATATTTGTATGACCGTGCATCACTGACACAATACTATAAACAGCCAACTAGATGCAACAATAATAATTTTATTAATAATTTCAATCAGCTCAACATGTTTCGGGCGATAATTTCGCCCATCCTCAGGAGCGCTAGACTGTGTTTACAGCTTGGGGCATAATGCACGGACGATGCTGTCTGCAGGCAGAATTATCCTTGCATTATACCACAAGCTGTAAACACAGTCTAGCGCTCCTGAGGATGGGGGAAATTATCGCTCGAAACATGTTGAGCTGATTGAAATTATTAATAAAATTATTATTGTTGCATCTAGTTGGCTGTTTATATTATTTAAATTAAGTGTCGCTAGTGTCGCTCACCGCCCACAGATTCGCATGCACGCACATGCTGACGTAACTCAGTGTCTAAACTTGAAACGACGTGGTTTTGTTTTCCTCCGATATCATAATTTTCATGCCGAGTTTCCAGAAAATCGTCTAATTACTCAAAAGTGCACACGAGACGCGTGCATATAAACGTACACACTGCATGACAATCGCAAAAGCCTAATTCCTTCGTTTTATCGAAGGAATTTCGTCTAAAAATATTCCACAAAATAAAAAACTACTCCTACATAAACATAACAAATGTGAAACACTGGCGAAGAACTGTTTCATTCCTGAACATAAACATTCACCATCTGCCAAAATTAAAAACAAAAGTGCACGAGGTCAGAAGTTAACAAATAAAGACAACGTTGTTAGAAGTATGGATGATTGGTACTTTGCTAGCTTCCATCTCTCATCCACCAATAAGAAATTTCTGTGCATATTACTGTAATTCGAATCGATTTTACGGCTTATGGAAGTATTTACCTTTATCTATAGTTCTAAACTGAATTTAGCTATAAAAATGGTGCTTCCACCCACGCTCCATCTGTTATAGTTTGGGTTTAAAAGGCAAGCGTGCATTCTTTAAATTACTACCAATAAACCTGAAACGGTCTACATCAGAGAATCAAAGAAGGAAGCAAAGTGAATCTTCCTACGTACCATAATAAAACTGGCGGAATATTGCCTTTCATAACTCAAAAGCAATTTCTAAGGCTTAAAGCAAGATTTTAGAAACACGGTATCTTTCCCATACTATATAATTGACTTCGCAAATATTAACATCAAAGAGAAGGTAAATTACTAAGCACTCACATAAATGGATTTGCCTAGTAATATGTCAAATTTAATATCTGAAAGTAAACAAAATAACAGTTATTTTAATGTTTAATAGACTTGTCGAAAAATGAAAACTCTGTAGATGACTTGTCACAAAGTTTTTCTAATTAACTGCAAAATATATGAAAAAGGTAAAGGTAAAGTGATGCCGTTAGAGACTCGGTGTGGCCCAGAGGGTGGGTAGAGGTATTAGCCGTAATCTTCCATGACCGCGGCACTAGAAGGGGGTGAGTGGTCATCAGCACGCCCTGGCCGCACTTTACCCACGGGAAAGACCCAGTACCCATTTTACAGGAGGATAGGTGGGCCCAAGGGACGGTCTAGACGGGCGGAAAATCTCGTCCCCACCGGGATTCGATCCCGGACCGTCCAGACCGTAGCTCAGTCGTTATGCCAACTGAGCCACTCGGCCCACAATGCAAAAATGTACGCCTTCTATAAACGACAATACAACTGCAAACAAGAATAGAATATGGTAGCGTACACCGTTTATTGCACAAAATAAATGCACTGTCTTAATTAATACAAACCTTGACTGAGCATAGCCAACAAGCTTCGGTACAAATGTACCATCTTCAAGGAGAGCACAACGCCATTTTTTTAAATACCAATTTCCATTGCGAAGCTGTTATTTAAAGGTTCAATGCTTCAGTCTTGTCACAAACCGAAGCAACTATAAACAACAACTTCGCAGAGGCAACAGATTTTTAAGAAATTGGTATTTTGTTCTCCCTGAAGATGGTGAACTTGTACCGTAAAATGTTCGTGATGCTCAGTTAATTTTTTTTTATTAATTAAGACGGTGCTCTTAATTGGTGTAAAAAACGATGTAGGCTGATATATATATATATATATATATATATATATATATATATAATGCACGGAATGGACAATTTTAATGAGGGCCTTTACGTAATTGACGTCACTTAACACACGTAGCTATAGGCCTATCATAGGACAGTTACAGCTAAGTCTCTTTTACTGTTATTATTATTATTATTATTATTATTATTATTATTATTATACAATA
>Ga0123352_10016330_pt1 | contig 11824 bp, 6 predicted proteins | sample TergutLab28metaG_FD_89700 | JGI IMG/M metagenome (GOLD analysis project Ga0123352, IMG submission 89700) | Labiotermes labralis P1 segment gut microbial communities from Petit-Saut dam, French Guiana - Lab288 P1 | ecosystem: Host-associated > Arthropoda: Insects > Digestive system > Gut ...
CAGCTCAGACACTCTCACCCCCCCCCCCCCCCTCCTGTTCAGTGGGCACATAAGAATGTTTCTGCGGGTTAAAACGACAGAGGCGTGAAGCTGACCACTCTTCACCATACAGTGCCGAAGTAAAAAATGCGTGGAGCTTTATTTCCATTTCCCCATACATCTTAATAGCGTGCGCAAAGCAAACTTCATCTTCTGTTATTGGGGTAACAATTTCAAAGAGAGGGGGACATGCACTGCGCCTCGGTCGGTTGACGAAGGCGCAAATGATTAATCGGATAACGTACAGGAAATACCACTTTTGAGGTCAAGTCGTAGAGAAGAGGATAATAATATGAAATGGGTCTGAGGTGAGAAGGTAGCGAGGAAGTGCAGTTGACTGAGTTACCTCAGTATAGGTTACAGTTGCAAACTCATGCCAGTTAGACTGTGAAAATTTGGTTTTCACAAATATGGGGATTTTCTTCTCCAAAACGAGGGACTGTCGTCTATTGCAGAAATGACTGCTCAGTCGCTATAAACCGTGTAACAGTTTTGATGTCATGAGATGGAAGATTCAGATATTCTACTTCGGTACAAACCAGCAGGTGTGCTTGTAATTTACACCATGACCTGCACACTGCCATATATTACTCTGTGTGTAGAAATTCATTATACAGCACACACGGCCGGAATATAACTGGACACACAACTGTGTCAGCTCGGCAGAGACATGCAGCTGGTGATGCCAGTTTGGACAATATGAAATGATGGCCCACCTGCAGATGACGCTAATGTACTGAAACACGTAACGGGTAGTTCCGACAAGACACAGGGGATATTGTAAAACTGCTTTGCTTATCGGTACACAAGGAGGATCAAAACGTCTATAATATGGAATGGAATTTGTGCGCTGTAACCTTTACATAGTCGTGGATAGAGATCATTCTAAAATTCTGAATCGATTTGTCGCATGTTGCTTCGAATATAGAGATACAGACTAACTCATAACAGTCGGCAAAATCAGAACCTTTTAATAAGCAGTGATAAAATTTCGCGGATATGCAGATATGTAGTCGTTGTAGGAAATGAAGCCCTGTATGAACATCATAATCACCTAAAATGTTAACATGGATATAAAAATGATGTTAGATTTTTACGATTCTTCAGTAGTAATGTGGATTCTAGATTGGGCGATGGGACTTGTATCAATAGGCTGTGTTGCCGACGTGTTCTGTCCTATTTCAAGACTCGTACTGAATGCTAATTACATATTCATCATCCTGTGCCAAAATAAAAAGAGACTTAATCATTTGTTGTGATCATCTTTCTGTTCAAACTCGGATTGGTGCATCCCTGAATAGAGTTTGGTGGACTGTAGTTGAAACAAGAAAATGAACTCAAGAGGGGATGTGTTGGGGATGACATTTTCGACGTGCTTAGAACTTGTATTTTATTGAACTTAAAATATTATTTATATCATTCTCCTTATACTGTAACAACTGAAGTGGCCCGGTTAGCTGTAAGTTAATTTTAAGACGTGTACTGGTTTTGCTTGAAGGAGCGGGGAAACGTGGAATCTATGTTCGAATCAGAAATGTTTCTTTACCAGTCGGCACGACGTAACAAAGCAGAATACTTGAACATTGAACAAGAGAGTCTGAGAAGGTGAAATCTTAATGTACATACCGTCTACACAGTAGGTTTTACTTTAGTCATAAATAAATAAATAAATATTCACCGACTGTTTATGGACTGAAGTACCTTCATATTCTGGATAAAGCAGTCTAGTCCAGTCCACTTTTCTTGGAATTGATGATCCTGAAAATTAAATTACTACGAACCTCCGAAACGTCGGTAAATTTCTACCAGTCCACACGTCGTAATATCTTAAAATACTTCCATCCCATGTACAATATATTTATATTGCTCTGGAGTGATTAGTTTGTTTTGTTTTGATAAATACCATGCTGCTGCAGAATCTTCCTACATAAGTTAAAAGCTATTTATCTGGTCCAGAATTGCCTGGTCTTCGAACATGAATTTGTTTTTTACATATTACACATTGTCTACTTACTGGACTTTACCATGAATAAATTCTCTCCAGTCCATATCACAAAAAGCTTTATGGCCTATTTTAATATTACTTTACAATGATGATTATGTCTCCCAGGTGGTGGTTTCACATCTGATTTCGCGGCTAAGATTTTCTGTAAAACGCTCCATGCCCCATGTGCTAAACGTTCTGCCCATCTGATATTCCTTCACGCAGTCACCTTAATAGAGCAGTCTTATGTACATATCAAGAAGGTCCCTTTGTAATTATCTCTTTACTTTTCTCAATACATCTTTCACAGTTCCAGATATCCTCCCAAGCACCCTACCCAAACATTCACAGCGCCAGACTCTTTTCATAGCAGTTACTCCAAAGATGAGAGAGGAATTTTCGTACCCTTTTAAAGGGGGGGATTAAATTAATGAGCTTGTAGGGTCTTTAAGGGTCGGAAATTAGATCATACAATTTTGGATTTGTGACACTTTTTAGTTTATTCTTATTCCCGAAACTGATTACAACTTCTTAGGAAAAGCTGTGAACTCGTACGAAACTACAGGGTGTAGTAACACGGAAGACCACAATTTTAACAAATAAAATTACAGTGCTTTTGTAGCTTATTTACTTTATTATTTAGCTGTTAAGTAGGAGATGGGAAGAAAAATATTACAAAATGAATTACAGGCGCTCCTTTCTTCGTTCTTAATTAGTATATTGGCAGTGTTATTTCCATTAGCTATTGTCTTCCCCCAAATATTTTAGTTTTTTAGCCCTTAGAAGGTTTTTCAGGCTACTTTGTTATTGCAGGCTACAGTGTGTGTATTATGTAGCAAGAAACCATAGCAACACTCAATTCCATCTGTGAATTTACCTCCACCAGACTGCACACTGTCTGACACGATACACAGGGGCAGAATATCCTACTAGGTTGCGGGATCCTGTACGCTAATACACTGGTTTTGAAAATTGTGGGACTTACCCGTAAGGCTGCCACCGTCCTTGTGTGCGGCAGGAGAACTCAAGCTGGTTGAAAATTTACTCCTTTATTTTAAAAATCACCCTTTGAACTACGTAACGTGTTGTAGAAGCTGGAATGCTAATTGGCGTGTTCAGAGTAACCAGTACATTCTGTCTCGTATTTTTGCTATTGAGAAGACTGGACAAATGTATAGGATAGTATCAAGTCCTTTATTAGTCCTAACTAATGCACACAAATTATTTTAATTGTTAAACTCTCAAAATATTTAAAACTATAATATTTACTCCGACATGTTTCGGTTTACATAAACCATCATCAGGGAGCTACAGCGTGCGTTTTGTCAAAGTTACAATATTGATTGTAATATACAAGGACCGAACGAAATATGCAGCCAAAATACTGAGTACTTCAACAAGGACTTCCATATTGCAATCAATATTGTAACTTTGGCAAAACGCACGCTGTAGCTCCCTGATGATGGTTTATGTAAACCGAAACATGTCGGAGCAAATGTTATAGTTTTAAATATTTTGACAGTTTAACAATTAAAATAATTTGTGTGCATTATTTGGGACTAACAAAGGACTTGATATTATTAATACACGGAGCAACTACGAAGACCATGAAGATTGAAGATTATGGAGAGTAATTCGCTCCATCTGATCGCTAAGGTCGCGAAAAATGGTCATTGGGTTTAATGACAATCTGAAGATTAGGAATCAGCCATTTTATAGGAGGCATTTTTAAATATCATATATTATTGTTTATTATCACATTGGTATGAACAAATTAAGGACTGAGTTGAACTTGTCCATTTATGATATATTTTATACAACATAAAGGCGTTGCATGTGTTGGATGCACTCCTGCCTTCCGGAGACTGATCTGGTGTTACGCGTACAAACCTGTTGTGAAGACGGTCTGCAGTTCAATCCCAAAAGTCGCAAGTGTTCATAAAAAGTAATTTATCAATATAACTCAGGGAAGGCCATCATTTGAACAAAATAGCAAACAGCCGAAAATTCTTGCATGTCAAATGTACCTCAGAAAACGAACAGTGTGAAAAATAGTATTTGCATACTGATTAATAAGTATTAGTGATTTTACCAGCAAAGAACTGATTTAAAAGTCTGTGCCAGTTCATTTGAGGTTTGTTGTGGAAAATGTAGAAACCGTTGAGCCCCAGGCTCTAACGGTTTCCGCCTCTTGGTATTATTCCACCATTGCCCTGTACTTATATTTCATTCATGTATCACAGACGCTACATAAACTGAGTAACTGGCATCGTCGTTGAATAAAACATCTCTCCCCCTCTCTCTGTGTCACGCACAGGTATTTTTTATCACATTATGTAATTTTTATTGCATCGCGCTTACAAAACTCCCACCTGCGGATCACATGACTACAAAGAGATAATTAATCTTACGTACCATTCATTAGAGAGAGTGCGGGCCCTCGATTTCTGTATTCTGTTTATACCGCAGAGGGTGACAGCCGGAAAGTCGATGTTCCAGATCGGGTAGTATGATGTGTCCAGTGCGGTGAGCGTTGGGCTGATGTCATTTCTGCCCCACTCAATCCATACCATCCCAACTGCTGCAACGAAACATAGCACCAACACGACAGCCCACAGGGTCCTGTTTGAGACAAACAAGCGCAATGTACACTGTCTCAAGAGCTTGTCTTCACCTGTGAGTTTGAATTTTAAGGTACAACCATAAAGTTATAGCAATTTCCTCGCTGTTTCCTTACGATAATCTCAAATCTGATCGATACTTTATGTTACTGTCATAATTCAAACGTATTTCAAGATAAAATTCTAGGGAAAGTATCTTAAGCTAAGGCGTAATGTCAGTGGAAAATTGAATAGAACGAAATGAAGGACTTCGTAAATTTTACAGTTTGTTTCGCCCTCTGTGCATAAGATCCGCTGAACGTATGTGATGCGAAGCGCATATGGGAAAACAAAAGACACTTCTAGAGTTTAGTATGGAGATTTTTTTGGGGGGAAAGGCACTTCTTTGAAGACAAAGAAGAATTTGTGAGCAGTTGATCTTCTTGTTAGGGGCTCTTAGAGAATAGTTTCGATCGTTTCAGAAATCGAGCTTTAATAAAGGTTAAAAATGCATGATGCTCTACCTTAAATACTTGATGTGCCAGCATGACGTAGCTTTAGACTCAGTGGCAGTTCTAGTCTTATGTTCAAATTCCGATACCATTCGGTATGTACGTAGGTACATTAAAGGAGAGAGATCCAATGTACCTACGAGCAGTTAAACCTTAAGGACTGAGATATGAAAGATATATTTGCATTGGTGCCGTCCGAAATGGAACACCACGTGGACTGATTGTTGGTGTAAACGTTGCGGAAGAACTTGCTGCATCATTTTTCCGGCTAAAAGAGACTTAATGCTATTGTGCTATGAAAACGGAGAGAGTAGTTTCGAAAATCAATGAACAATTAATAGTAACGAGGATTTAAATGAATAAATAATGTATGAGGTAGCAGACGAAATTGGAGAGAACTCTGATTGTTGGCAACAGCAAGACATTATAAATATAGCAGTTATGGTGTGTGCAGTGTGTTAAATGACGTTTTCACTGGTGATACCGTACTCCACAAACACAGTCGATATGGCAGGTTTTGTTTTAAAGTAAGTAAAGGTACAGCAATTCCTGTACAGACGTGGTCAGGCCCAGAGGGTTCCAGGAGGTTGAGGCTGCCAGATTTCGAGACAGTCTGCTCATGAGGGTGGTAAGGCCAGCCCTACGCACCGGCCGCCTTTATCCCAGGAGATGTTCCTGGTACTGATTTATCTTGGAGGCTGAGTCGACCCCACGGCCGTAGTGCCGCCGGAAGGATTATGTACTTCGTAGATGAGAGATTCCATTGACACCATCGGGAATCGAACCCACAAACTCCCGACTTATAGCGCAGTGCCTCAACCAACTGCTCCACCGCGTGCCCCTTGACCTGCCAAACTAGTGTTGTCTATACACAATTGGGGTCCACTTTAATATTATCCCACTTATGTCTTCAGGCTTTCCAATTAAAATTTTGAATATGAACTGAAGTAGACCATTCATGGCAGATTCTTTCAATGTGCAACAGAAGGGGACATGGTCTAAACTGAAATTTGGGTTTGCCTGTCAGTATTGGAGCTCATTCTGATGCGATCAACACTAGTTCTGTGCATTCCTCTCAGCAACTTGATAGACAATGAGCAACCGGTCATCAGAACATTGCAGCGTGCAGTGGAATATTAATGGAAACCTCACTTCACTGCACACGTGATGATTTCACTGATATCCTTAACATGTGTAGTGCTTCTCCAATTGCTTTCGAATTGCGGGCAGTGACACGCGAAAAGCAGATTAATTAATTCGTATTGATTCCTGCAATCCATATTGTTGAAATATTTACCAGGGAAATCTATTATACAGAACAAAATAGCACACCTTATTGTTCTAGGATTTACTTTGACGTTGTATTCATAACGAAGTTTAGGTCTTCAATGTAATCTCTTCCCTGTATGTTTTCAATCAAATTGTCCAAGCACTCCCATTTCCCTCCATTCGTACTGTACAATACGTGTGTATCCCATGGACAATAATGTGCTTTCAAAATTTCATAAAGCCTCCTGAGGCGTGACAATTTGTAGATTGGGCAGTAGTTACTGACTTTTGGGAAGGATTTATTGCCTCCATCTCTGCTGTTCTTGCGCTACCCTAAAGGAAGGGGTAGAATTTCCGTCCTATACGTAACAATTACCAGTCTACACGATATCATATCCCATAAGACTTGAATATTTATCATTACTCTTCTGATAAACTCAAATTTCGCATTATTATAATGCGTACTCATTGTAACAACAATAAGCGAATAATTTAAATTATGTATTTTATTATAATTTAAATTATGTATTTTATTATAATTTAAATTATGTATTTTATTATACAATGCGTAGGAATAAAGACAGTACTTTTTTGTCACTTGGTTCACATATTGGCCGGGATAGTTCGGTCGGTATAGCTACTCGCTACGAGCTGGACGGTCCGGGGATCGAATCGCGGTGGAGGCGAGAATTTTCGCACCCGTCCAGACCGGCCCTGGGGCCTATCAAGCTCCCTGTACAGTGGGTACAGGGTCTTCCCCGGTGGTACAGCGGCCGGGGCGTGGCGTTGACCACCCACCCCCATCTAGCGCCGAGGTTAAGGAAAGAGTAGAATTATACCTCTACTCTCTCTTTGGGCCTTCGTGAACTGTTCTAGGGTGAACTTTACTTTTACCTTTACCTTGGTTGACGCAGTTTTAAAAGCGTTTAACCAAAACAGATACAACTACTCGGCTATGAAAGGAAAATGAGAACATAGCACGTTAAAAATATCCTACTCTTCGCTTTTTCGGTATAATCTAATGTGACTTACCTTTCCAGTAGTGTGAAACTTGGAAGTGCGAGGAATTTGTACCCATGTTGACCAGTGACCAAACAATATTCTCTGACCCATTCCACTATTGTAAATTCCGTCTTTTGCGGTTTCATGATATTTAGTGTTCTAATGCACTTCGCATGAGCTAACACAGTAGTTGCACGTAGAAAAACTACACAGTGATGACGACAAGAGTTTCTGAATTTCTCTGAAGATAACTAATTACATTTTATACGGGCCATTAGCTTTAAGGTTCCCATTACGTTTAATTTATAACAGGATATCCTGCATATTGCTAAATAGGAAACAATATGATATTCTCGTATTACGGTTGCCCTAACAAAATTATGCACTTGGTTTTAACCACTTCCATGTCGCATTGTCTGAAGGACGGAATGGATTTGCAAGTTAGTTTGTGCGCTAATATAATTATCAAGTTTCAATTGAACTGTACGTATCTGATTCGGTTTCCTGAAAGGGTGTTGTTTTATTTGAAGTCTATTAATTATCCATCAATTTAGAGCATGCCTTAATTTTTAGTAAGTATTACCCACTGTTCGGAACATTTAGTGACGTGTGGGTACTCGTACAAAAATTGTAAGTGTCTAATCTGGAATCTGAAGAAATTTGTAAAACGACATGGCATGCATAATACTTGGTGCTTGTCACAAACTGGCGAAATTGAATTTCAAATGAGAAAACGTTGCTTATGGCGCATTAAACTGGACCACTGAAATTTCACACGTGTATTTTCACCAACTTTTTTCTTTGTAAGAGAGATACTAAACTTGAATTTCATGTGGTCTAGAGATTTGATTTAATGGAGAGTCTTTTGTTGAATATGCTTTAACGATATTTAGTCCAGTTAAACGACACTTGTATCCAGCTGCATTTATTGTGTCCCAGTCCACTTCAAATTAAAGGCTGTCTGCTACTGGCGTAGCGTATTGTTAGTCTTCTTCTGCGGTCGGCTTCAGTTTGCGCTGCCCTGCAAGTGTTGTGCTGAGCCGATAACAAATCAGGAGAAGCCGGCAGCATATACCGTGCATGTCAGAAGGTGGCAAGTGCTGGTTGCTGCCGGTTTTATGACCTATTACCGCCGGAGTCCGGACACTACTCGCTTATAGCATAGAATTGATCGCCTGCCGTACGCAAGCTGCAGAGTTAACGTGTGACAGGGTCATGGCGTGCTGCATGGAAGCTAACCCGATAACTTTAGATTAATGTACAAGATGTTTAATAGCCAGTAAGAGAAAAACTGTATTTTTAGCCGTAAAGCGTTTATTGTGTGGTTATTTTGCGATGTTGTCTTCTAGACAGAACATGACCTCGGAGACAGCACAATTGGCAAGTGATGAGTTGGAAGGAATTTGGAAGCAACCGGCTAGCGGAACTTAAGGAAAAACAACAGAAAGTTCTCAGTCCGATTATCCGATATCTTAGCCAAGATTCGAAAAGACCGCCTCTAATAATCAAGTCTGGAAACTTAGGTGTTTAGACCTACCAACCTGTCCGTTTCATCTACAAACGACTGAATATAAAATGCATGTTTTTGCTGACAGTGGTTAGGTCCTTCGTCTCTGTCTCTGATAAAGCAATCACTGAATAAGAACAGTTCTGCTTCATTGATTCCTGATCCAGTTACTCGTTGTCAACTGCATAGGCTCTATTGTGTGGAATACTACAGTGATTTATGGATGAAAAATTGGAGGGGATTTGGGAGGATACCGTTGTGGCCCATCTTTACACAAATATCCCAGCATTTATCAGGACATATTATAGGGAAGAAAGAAAAACTCAGTATGGGTATATCCGTTTTTAAGCCAAAAATTGAAACCTACACTTTTCCAAATACGAATAAGAAGAAGAAAAAGACCTTTAATTTCTCTTTGCTTTAGTCAAGATTTTCAACCCGATGGGGTTTTTAATTGATACGGTTTTACTGAGCAGTTCTGTCTGAAAGCAAACCAAGTTCTTGGCGAATAAACCGTAAGAAAGGCGATGCTCTGTTATTAACAATTTTTCTCTGTCAGAAAGTTACATCATAGTTACTCGGCCACTAATAATTCTGAGATGTGTCATCCCCGTTGTGTGTTTAAACTATATGGTGAGGTAAATTCAGTCAAAAACACAACTAAAAATATATGGCTAAATGATGGTGTTTATTAGCAATGGAAAAACTACATGTTTCGGCCTATAGAGGCCATCTTCATGTTTTGACAACTTTCTTGCTAAAAGAGTTTTATATAATATGTCCAAACCGCGTGGCGATGTTGAGATCTCATCTTCATTTTACGTACTTTTGTTAAGCTAAATTTTTGGTGGGATGTCTGTTGGGTCAATGAATTTGTACGTAGCTGGGTGTGGATCTTACCGGTTGGGTAGGTGTAGGGTTAGGAGGAAACTGTGATTACAGGTGTGGTATCTTAATGCTCCTATGTTGGGGGGGGGAGGTAACGGTAACGGTCTATAGAACCTCAATGTGCTACAATAAATTTAAGATACTTTGTATTGCGCGTTACAGTGTCATACTCTAGCACCGATCACATAAGTTTCTTGGCAACTCTACCATTTTATAAATACGTACAGCCTTTACGTAGCTGTTACTGGATACGGAATTTAAAAGAAGGCCCTAATTAGTGTATGTTGATTACGTGAAGATTCATGAAGCTTTGTACATTGGTTTGTTAGGTATCACGCGCACATTTGGGTTGCTTTCGTATATACTTTACATAAAATTTTTCCTAGACGGCCCTTATCCTGATTTACGTTTAAAGACGCAACCTCTGTTATAATATCCAAACATTACTGTTGCAATGGTTAATAATCCTTCTTTTCTGTTATCCTCACAAAGCACATAAATGCTGTTCGTGGGCAGAGCGTAAACTTTTGATGTTAAACCTGGTGGTTCATAAAGCAACCTTTAGGCTGCAAGAGCTGAAGACACTATCACAAGCATAGAGCATATATCGTCGAAATATTAAATGACACTGAAGACTGATTTGGTAAACTGGAAGTAACAGTTTGGCGTAACTGGAACAAGTGTTATGGTGTTGGACTGAACCGACCGAAAAAAAACCACAAATACCCTTAGCATATTTGGTTTCCTGGCCGATGTTTAAACCTGGAGCTCCCGAGACACAAATCAAAAGTTTCACTAAAGTGATATATTCGGCTTTTATGGCATTATTTTCAACGAAGCGAAATGCAAGTGACTCTGACGTAAGATTTTCTGGTGTGCACGCAGAGATAAAGGAATAACAAGGCCGTGAGGAAGAGAGAGATAAAAATGATAAGAAATAAAGAGTCAGGAAGAAAACAGAAGGGAATCGAAGAAACCCCCCATTGCACACCTTACTATGTTAATTTAGGCCTGAAATCGATTGGAAACCATGCACTTGCTTGATCGCACCATTTGTTTCACGTCATATTGGAGTCCGTATTCTTCATTTACCCTCATCCCATCCGTGTTGTGCTTCATTAACCACCGGACATATCTTGGACCTGGGACCATTCTGATCACGAGAGGGAAGAACTGAGTGGAAGAAAAACGTAACTGTGGAGGAGTAGGACCACTCAATTATGATCCCGGCAATAAATCCATGGATTCCACCAATTGTGGATGAAATTGAGGTAATTGGATGATATTTTGCTCTAATGTTATAAGTTTGTAATTAAAACTTGGTCCTTCAGAAGAATACGAAGCTTTTATTGACATAGCTTCAAAGACGAGTTGTCGCTTGCTTCCTCAATTCAATATCCTGACATTCCGCACCGAATTAGCAGGCTAGGAACAACAGCGTCTTTGGGGACTGGTCTGGTCTCCAGAAGAGAAGTGTCGTGGAGCTTGGTAGAATGAGAAATTGAACTTTCCAGTTAATGTACACAAGCTGGTCCATCACTATGCAGTCAAGCTAAGTATGGCTTGAATGTGTAAGTATGTGCAAATTTATTTGTATAGTAAAACCAACTAGATGCACCAAAGTATCGAATTTATTTTATTTTGAAATGACTCACTACATGTTTCAGACGGGGTAAAGCCGCTGGAGCGTGGTGTTGTTTGCCGCTGTCGAGTACAAGTGTGCGTCTGCGTCTGCTTGGCATGTAAAGGGACAGCCTTTTTCTAAGAGTCAGATATCTTCTTCAGCACCTTATTCTCGAACAGCTTCAGACTTTACTATATCCTAACATTCAAGGAAATGTAGTCCGAGATTGAAATAAATCATAAATAAAATATAATGAATAAATTGAGAAAAGAATACCAATGTTAATAAAAATCCAACCAGATGCAAGAGTATGCAGATATTTATTTACTGCAAAGTCACTCTACATGTTTCGGGTGTCACAGCACCCATCATCAGGAGTACTAAAAACTGTAACCGCAG
>Ga0123352_10016331_pt1 | contig 11824 bp, 5 predicted proteins | sample TergutLab28metaG_FD_89700 | JGI IMG/M metagenome (GOLD analysis project Ga0123352, IMG submission 89700) | Labiotermes labralis P1 segment gut microbial communities from Petit-Saut dam, French Guiana - Lab288 P1 | ecosystem: Host-associated > Arthropoda: Insects > Digestive system > Gut ...
GATTGTTTTAATTTTGAAATTTTTTGGGGGGGGGGGGTCGCTCTCGGCGCCAAAAAACCTAGCTATGCCACGTACGCTATCAATACATAGAAATATATTATATTTTTAACAATTTTTTTAATATTGTGTGTTGTGTGGATCTGCTTGATTGTTTTGATTTCTTTGTACATATGTACAAAGAATTATTGTTAGAAAATAAAGAAATCTTTGATGCCGAGAGCCTTATTGTAGCTGTGATGTATTAATTACATACGGGTAGCAGATGGTACACATCAGACGTCACTTTAATCACCACTGACTTTCAATAATTTGTCTCACCTTGACATCTAAGCTTCTGTCCTGGCGTAGAAGGAATAATTGTCAATTGTCCGTAGTCGGGAGGTGACGGCTTGCTACACGCCGGAGTATATTCCAAATCGCTTGCAAGTCAGGTCGTTCGTTAGGAGCCCGAAGAGACGAAAGTCACTGGGCGGGAGTCTTGGCTCTGGGGAGTGTGACTCGTCCTTCCAGACGCAGCTCCACAACAAGTCACCAGTCCGGACGACAATAAAAGACCTGGCTTCATCGTGCGATATGACGACACCTTGGCGCAGCAAGCCTGGACTATTGCGACATGTTTCTTGCTATAACCTCTCAACTGTACCGCATTAACTTTTAAAAGTTAACAGTAGCAACACAGCCGAGGAAATTCACAAAAAGAACAATTTTTTTGTCCCAAAAAACTTTGCCGTTATGTTCCTTAATCATGGCGTTGCTCTGAATTGCTATACGGGATGAGATGATTGACGTTTTCCTCGTCCTGGGTGTTCGTTTGTTTTCGGGTGGTGTATTGTTTGTTAACCTGCGTTTCATCCAGTCTGTCATTCCGCTACAACAGCTGCTTTCCTTGATCGACGGAACGTGTCGAATGCGTGACAGCTCCTTACATACTACGGAATTTGTGATCGTCTTTATGTACTTGGCCTGCAGCCTGCGCTACGCACAGCGCAACATCTGGACGTCGGTCACTGCCAGTCAGCTGAATGCATCTGTACTGTCTGATAAGCTCAGCACAGATTGCCACGCATAGCCGATATTTTGGGGGTTCCCTGTCCGTGATTATTTTCGACATCCCTACTTCCTTCTCCCTTGGCAGTACACGCGTTTCCGACGCCACCAAATGAAGATGAATTTCCCCTGGTGCAAATCATTTCACACATAAACATCATATCGGACTGCGTACTTCGAAATTTGACCATGCTTCCAAGAATCCTGCCGTGTTTACATGAGTTGTATGGCTATTGTGAAGGCTTGTCGTGCCCTCCTGAATCTGTTGGACCACACGCACCACCTGAACGTGCGCGCCACACGATGAAATCCGCGTTTCATGATGCTGTTTATTGTGAGATATATCGTTATTTTTATTTTTTGAAACTTCCTTCCAATTATTAGTGACTTTCTCTTTACAGGCTCGTTACAATAACGTCTGTTGTTGGACGGCCTAATGTTTTATCTGCCTATTCAGTAGAGTATTTTATTTAACTTCTTTGTGACATTACATTGCCATTTGTGTCAGTCAGTTTTTATATTTTATCCAAGTATAGCCTACTGTAATCCAAATTAATTCTTTATCTATTGTTATATTTTAATGGCATTTTCAATACATGTTGATATCACTATCTGTTAGTGTAAGGGTGTACTCAAATTTACACTTTTTATGTGCGAATACATATATATATATATATTTATTTATTTATTTATTCACACATAAAACAAAATATCCGAACTGCAGACCGTCAGGCGCGTGGCAAGTCGCTTTACTGAATACATTATTCCGGCCACCATATATATATACTCGTGTATATGGTCCGGAGTTCGAACACACATACATACATACATACACACATACACACACACACACACATGCATACATACATACGTACACACATACATACATACACACGTACGTACATACGTACATACATACATACATACATACATACATACATACATACATACATACATACATACATACATACATACATACATACATACATACATACATACACGTATATACTTATACACCGTATCATTACCACTTGTACAAATCTGTTCAATTTTCGCGTTGTGTTCCCATAAATACACACGCTCTTCTCTCAGTGTGCTTCGTCTTCATTGAGGTCCATTTGCTAATTCGTGAATCTTTATTTCCAACGAGAGGTTCTGAGCTTCTGACCTGATCTTGGAAGCAGCAGATTTCTCTGGAACGTTGGTATCTATCTGTCATACAACATGGTGTGCTCTTGTAGGTCTAGTCTTACTGTAACTAATGTTGCTTCTGAAACATACCCAATCAGGAACGTGATTCGTGGTTCTGATATACGTTTTATGGCTAGAAGTAATCTTTGATAAAGCGCGTTACAATTTTTTTTTCAAGGAATTCGGCTGGACCCATCTGTATGCCGGTAACTAGTTTCTTTCATAATACATTTCAGTCGGGTCAGGGAAAGAACTAACACAGACTATCCGCACTTCTTTTCTAGCATCTACCGCGCGTTTTTATATTGCTTCTCATTCTATATCTCTCTTTACTTTTCCGGTTTTTTATGCCATTGAGTGCGGGGAGGTGTGCTGTGTGTGGTGAAGGAGATGAAGAACGATGAAGGGTTTGGAGGATCCTATATTACGGATCCTAGCCAAAACCTAACAGTATAGCCTAAGTCTACATCTCCCCTCCGGCATAATGCCGATCTGTCTGACTTCAATATTGCCGCTCCCTACGTCCTAGTGTACATACATTCTTGTATCAAACAGTGAAATATATAAAGAGCAAAATATCAAAGGGTTAAAATATCGAAGGGTGAAATACTCTAGTCTCTTCTCCCAGCGTGCAGTTGGCGGTTTTCAACGTAACGGTGTTTTTAAGCGACCCAGTTCTTTCTAACCAAAGGGTACTTTACAATATGCAGCTAAAACACTTAGAAGACTTAAACTCGCGACTGTACTGCAGGAATTGATAAGAAATAATTTTATCAGACATCTTGTATAGTCATAAGAATTAGAAATGTTCAACTAAATCAACAAAATTGGACCTCGTATCTAAAAAAAAAAAAATAATGAAACTGAAGTGCAGATGTAAGGTGGGGGGGGGGGATCAGAGAGCCGAATTAATCGACACCTTCTATTATAATTCTATCCCTGACCTTAGGGTAGTCAGATAATTACTAGATATTACAAAGAGTTAATATAGGCTGTTGTTGCAAGAAGAAAACATTTTGGAATATTACTGCTGCTTCTTTATTTTAGAGGGGAATATAACATTCAGTGCTTATTGCTACCTTTATGTAGGATGCAACGTGGTTCCATTTTTTTCTTTTTTAAGGTTTTACGGCCTTTGGAGTGCAAAATAAAACATACTTTATTAGCTGTTCTTTGAAGGAAAACACAAATAAATTACGAAAGCAATTCACGGGGTCTAATTCCGATTTACGCAGGTTTTCCCCCCCCCCCAATAGCCCACCTCTTTTACCGTAGCTGATAACAGTAACAAAATTGCATTTCTTTGTAAGCAGCACTTGTTATGGAATTATACCATAAGTGCCATGACGCAAAAATAAAAATTGACGAAAAATAATAATTCCCCCCGAATGACATAAGCTTATGTGGCTCATTAATTACAGTTTATGTGGCACATTAAAAACACCAAATTCTTCGTAAATAATTAAATGTGTAGTAATTTGGAAAGGCTCTTTCTGTTGGACACCACGTGTCCACCACCGTCATTGAATTGAGATTGTGCGAATGACAAGATACTCGGCATATGAAGCAGCTAGATGTCACCATTTGTTGCTGAAGCCAGTAGCAAATCATTTAAAACTTGATAAAAGAAACATATTTTCAAACTGTCCATATACACTCCACGAAGTTATACAAAGACTATGGATTTACAGCTCCGTTTCTTCTTAACCTGGGCACTAGATGGTGTGAATGATCATAGCTAATGTCTCTGCCTCCAGAGAAAAGCCCCCGATACGTCTCCGGTGGGAGGCTAGGTTGGCCGCAGGACCGAGCGCCACGGTTCAGAGGAGAGATAAATTTCATACCCCTGCCGAGAATTGAGCTCTGTTTCGTCCAGCCCCTAGCCTAGTAATAAAACTGATTGCACTGTCACTGCTCCCAAAAGTGTTTTAAATCTTTTGAATTTTTTTATGTGCTTTGAATTACGTTACAATTAATAGATTTTCACACAGGTGTTGGCACAAAGAAACATGAAGGACTTAAGTCTGCAGCCTTATATATCAGCACCCATATGAGGTGCGAAATATTTTCGACGTGGTATCTGAAAAATCTATTATAGGCATGGTAACAGATGAATCGATTTCTTTGAGACCCGCTTAAACACGTTTGTTTCTCCTCTTTTAACTTTTAAAGCACACCACTTCGCAATTTATAAATTATTTGTAAGATTTATGCAGTATGATAGGATTTTATAATTCAATTTTACAATTTCCTCTCATGATTTTACTTATTTGGGTTTTCGTTTTAAACATTTCTCTGTAAGGTTTGGATCTCAACTGCGTTTTTAAAGAACTAATATTTTGTATATTGTACAGGAATAAATTTCTTTGATTAATTCGTATTGTTGGATGATTGCTTTGAAGAAAACGCCGAAACACGTAGCATTAAATAAGGTTGGATAAACGGCATAAAGTATCTGTGATTGACGGAGCTTCGAAGTTCCTAATTTTATCGCTAAAAACAGCCGACATGTTGCTTACAGTTTTACACTGTATATAATTCTAGTTTGTGATGAAGGTGACAAAATGAAAATAGAAAGAAAGTATTTCTTCCTGTTCAACAGAATCTTTAAACTTTAAAAGGGCTGTACAAATAAAATCGAAGCAAATGTTTGCGCCCGAATTAGAAGTGGGACGAGTTAGATTTGGTGAACTCATTATCCTACATTTTTCTTAATTCGACTACATATCGGTCCATTTTGTATCGGACGCACGTGTACACCCACATATACAGTCTGCTTACCCATACCTTTACAATAACACGCAATTTACCTGCTGTTAGGAGCTGAAGTTTGAGACGAACGGCCACGAGGGGACTGAGGCACGCTGACATACAATGAAAACCGATTTTAGTAATTTTGCCACCCAAGGAAACTAAACTCATAACGTAATTCTAAGTACGGCTACAGTACGGCCCACATTATCTGCGGTATATGAACCAGTTCACCGACGTAAGTGTTCTGACCTTAGCAGTAAGCCACCGCGTCATAATGCATGTTGAAGCAAGCTGTGCTTCTTCATACATAAAGAGAAATTCCAGCAGTGCATGGTTCGCTGGATCGAGACAGCATCCAATAAAAGACCCACTCGAATAAGACAAAAGGCTGAATGAATCAAAAGTTAGTATCAGAAGCTTAACCTAATGTGCTGAGAGAGGAGTATTTTGTCTCATTTGTTAGGGATTTGTGTAGTGAAGGAAACCTATTCCACCATGAGACAACAATTACATTTATTCTTACTTTTTGAACAAGAAAAATCAGGCATTATTTAATCATCAGAGTATATTAACAGAAGACCATTTCTTTAGAGAAACGCAATCTAGCAGTGTTAACCTTAACATCGCGACCACAGTTACTATATTCTTGTTCAATACAAAGAGTGTTCTTTTTTTCTTATGTTTATTGGACCGTGCATCATCTTGATAGTTGAATAAAGACAGACCAACTTGATGTCACTTGCTTGATTATTTAATTATTTACTGCTCAACATGTTTCGGATGTTAATACATCCATACTCAGGAGCTTGCGACTTATTTGATGAGTTATTGCATGGCTTGTATGGTTCTGGTTCGATCGTATGCAGGCTTCAGCCTGCATACGGTTACCACACCACCACAACGCAACACCAACACACATCGAACCAGAACAATACAACCCATGCAATAACTCATCAAATAAGTCGCAAGCTCCTGAGTATGGATGTATTAACATCCGAAACATGTTGAGCAGTAAATAATGAAATAATAAAGCAAGTGACATCAAGCTGGTCTATCTTCATTCAACTATCAAGTGTTATTTTTGTTGCTAATTCAAGAACGCCGTCAATTTCGGGAGGATAGCTCGAAGATAAATTTCAAAAATTCTTTTTTTTTAATACTTCATTTAGCTTAATCATCAGGGACTGTCAATGATTGAATAGCCAAGGTTTTAGTGTCTGAAAAAGGAAAATTTTACCAATACATCCAGGTTGAAATTTACACACACTGCATCTTACGCAGGACGTGCAAGAAAATCTGTCTCGCGTGTTATAACTCTCAGAATCTAAAATTTCCAAGCAGCCTACCCCCGCCTAGTGTCCAGATTCAGAATGTGCGGAGAGTTCCCTCAATTCTCCTATATCTCTAATGCGCCCTACTTAAAAATATTGAGCGAGAGAAATTTTAAGTTTATGACGGCATATTTACTGCATATCTTAAATGTTATTCATTTATTTTATGTGAAATTTAGTTTAGACCCTGCTGATAACATAATTGTCTTGCCAAAAGAATAAATGTAGATACGAGGGTGAGTCAAATCAAAACCTTAATTATGTTTTATCTCGTAATTTATTGAACACAAAAGGTACAAAATGACTTCATTTTTCTATGTAGTATCGTACTGCCACCTGTCGGCCACTCTTCAAACCATGAGTATTATTATTGTCAACTTACAAGAAAATCAAGCTTTGGTTCGAATTTTTATCGCATTTTTAAGGTTTTCAGTTGACTCTCCATCTTATTAACAATACAGAAAATTGTGTTTTTTTCCCCCTCAGCGAGCTCTGCTTGCACATTTTAAGCGGTATGAACTACAGTCTTCACCATATTCGACGACATATGTAAAAAAATAGTAACAAAATTTTAATTTTATCAATGTCCGGGTAAACGAATTCTAGTCCACAATGTAAACCGGTCTCTCATATCGTCAGCTATTTACTTTCCTAATAATTATGACTGGAAGTCATATGTTGCGCTCTGTCACTACAATAAAATATTGTATCTGCCCATATAGTCGACTTTTTTCATGATTGGACTAAAAAATATGCTTTGTTCTGCACAAATATTTTTTTTTAACTCCGGAAATAACCACAGTAGTTGATAAGGAATTAATATATATATATATATATTGTGTGTTTACTGGAATGTTGTGTTAATGCGTCTGTAATGCCAATTTACGGAAAACTGTATATTTCATATAAAATACCTGTGCTTTTAGACCATCTGTTTTTGGAAGTAGGAAGGGTTTAATTGTATACCAATTTATCGCTCTTTGTCAGACGTACTTGTTGGAAAAACTGATATTTTGCATGCCGTCTACAATAATGAAAATTATTACCCAATATTAGGTAGCATAGAAAGGTGAAATTATTATGTTTTCAGGTGTAAATTATGAAATACCAAGCAATTTTTCTTGTACTGAATTCGTATTTTTGTACCCTGAGACTGTGATACAAAACAATTACACTTATACTTCCATGGAAATCATAGAGTGAAACTTATACCTGAGTTGGGAATAAATTTTTTTTTGGTTAACTATTATATTTGGCCTACATATCTATTGGAAATATTGTAATCTCTTTGATGTACAATGTTGGTTTTACAGTGTATCATTTGAAAATAAAGTTAATATTTTTTATTGTTAAAAGTTACAACAACAAAAATATGCCCATTTAAATATATCACAGCTCCTATCAAAGTCATTTTTTTATATGTTTTGTGTTGTTTTATCAAATTATTGAACAAACCCCGTTTCATACCTCAACGCCTTTCGTTATGATTTATGCATAATTCTTCCATTTAATGCGTGTTTCTTCTTTTCTCTCCTACCTGTTCTTCTCCTTTGAAAAACTTTAGCCACAACGAACGTAATTGTGTTTAAGCGTGTAGACCTTTATCTTTACGAAAACCAATTTTATTCAAATGTTTCATTTTAAATAATTTTGTTGTCTGCGGAAAATCATTACGAATCTGTCATTACACCTGTAAACTAACATTTAACTCTAATTCCCTCAGGAAAATTTGGCGTCTGGACCTTGTTCGTCTTCTTGTATTGTTGAAAATGAACACGGTGTTCCGGAAAATGAATCTTCTCTTATCTTCAGATAAAAAGTTGGGGCAGCACTTACTGAATTTGGGGCGAAAGAAAGAGCTGTAGCCAGCCATTTTATTATGAATTCGTAATAACCTTGAATATTATTTTAGACCAGGTCTGTTCAAACCGTAGTTCGCGGGCAATATGCTGCCCGCGACACAGTGTTATGTTGCTCAGGGAGTCGACATTTGAAATAAGAAAAATGTCTTTGATGTCTGTGTGACCGTGCATCTCTGATACAGCAGTGTAAACAACCAGATAGATGCAACAATAACAATATATTGTTACAATATATTGTTAATAAAATCAGTGCTTGCTACTTAGATGGCGGTGATGCCTGCTGGTGACATGTCATCAGCAGGCAGCTTCTTCGGTGCTTTATACCACAAGCTGTAAACACAGTCTAGTATTCCTGAGGATGGGCGAAATTATCGCCCGAAACATGTCGAACTGATTGAAATTACTAATAAATTGTTACTGTTGCATCTAGTTGGTTGTTTATACTATTGTATTGAGAAAAAAATGTCTTTTAAACCATTTCGTGGCAAAGCCGAGATAGAAAGCCGAAGCAGTTTTGAAAACATACGTGCTGTTTATTAATCGAGACGTATATTACATTTAATAATTAATTTCGTAAGAACGTGCTAAAAGTAACGAAAATGTAGCCTGGGTTTTGTGTTTCGTGTTTTGTAAATTTTTCTTTTATTGTTATCATATATTTTTTGCACGTGATGTGTATAAAAAAATAACACATGAAATTTTGCGTGAACGAACTCATTCTTCGTTCTGTGTACTGAATTTCATATTGCCTGCATGCAGACCAAATTTTTGTTGAAGTTGCCCGCACCACGTAAAAGGCTGAGCAGGTTTGGCTTATATAGCGTCCTTCGATCGAATGTTTGCTTTCCAAGGTGCTGTGTTTACTTGATCCATGCTGTGACCGAGACAAGCCCTTCTTACGGGGACCAGCTGGGTAAGAATCTGTACACTGTTGACAGAAGCAGGTCCCGATGCGAAAAGTTCTGTTTAGACAACACCAAACTGTAAACCAACGTCCAAAAAAAAAATAATAGAAATTATTGTCGCGCAAAATGGTACTGCGGGCTATTTCTTTGTGTTTGTTTATTATCAAAATCAGGAGGTCCAACACAACTTGACTCTTGTGTTTGATTGGTTGATTTTGACTGAAAATAAACCTAATTCTTGGCAAAGAGTAGTGTAATTCATATGCGGTCAGTGCTGCTCATTATGAACTTATAACGCCTAATTTCGTTTTCCTCTGTAAATGCGACTTTAATTAATTTCTCTTCCCTCTTCAGAATTTGCAGTTTGCGGCTCAGGCCTCAGTGCTTGCTACTTAGACGGTAGCGTGTCTGTCTCCTCTCCCCCACAAAAGCTGAATGCCTTTTTAACTACATTACATGGCCTCCTTGACTTACAAGGATATTATCTGTAAACCCCATTCACAAAATTAGTTTCGTCTAAGTCTGTGTTTCTCCGTGAAACTTTGATATTGTATAAGGGTTCCTTCACAAATGAACTATACTTTGACGCTTCAGGCGCGAAGCTATGTCAGTTAGTGGATAAATCTGGATCTATTTAAGCAAGTGCTTGAGCTCTGTAACACACAGAGGCCCTCCAGGTTTAACGTGCAAGCTACAGTGTATCGTGTATCGTCCATAATTGTGTAAACGTGGGATTGTAGGTCGAATGAGATTTCTGATCCCTTTGAAATATCCAGATTATAAAATTCCGAGAAATAACTTGTAGCTTGGAAAATATATCTAGTCGTTTCTAGCAAGCTGCTGCCTCTGTCCTCAGGGTATAATAATTATATGAGAATATAAAATCTACTTTAAAGTTAATTCTGTGCCTTTGCTTAAATCTACGTAAAACAGAACCGTTCATGCAGACGTGGTTGATCTTTTAAGCTAAAATGTTTTATCTGATGTAATTACGTAACTGGACCCGTAAAAAAAAAAGTTCTTCTTGAGAAGCTAACAGGTTTACACCTGGTCAAGAAATTGCCCGCATTTTATGAAACCCGAAGGTTCAGTACCGAATTGACAAGCGCCCCCACCTGATCTTACCCTGTGACAGATTAATCCAGTCCATTTTTTCCTATCCCACTTCTCGAAGACCTATTTTAATATTATCCTTCCCTCTACACTTAGGTCTTCCAAATTATGTCTTGCTCTCAGATCTCCCCCATCAGAAAACTTTATGCACTCCTGCAGTCTCCCGTACGTGCCACATTCCCCGCCCATCGCATTCTGTTTTATTTTATCGCCTGAATAATATTTGGTGAGGTGTAGAGATCATAAAGCTCCTCGTTGTGTATTTTACCACTCTTCCATGACCTCATTGCTCTTAATTCCAAATATCTTCTTGAGCAACCTGTTCCCATATACCCTCAGCCTACATTTTTCTTTCATTATGAGAAACCAAGTTTCATCCCCACACAAAACAACAGGCAAAATTATATTGCTGGGTATATTAATTTTTAAATTTCTGGATAGCAAAAGTGGAAGGCAAAAGATTCTGCACCGAATTATAACAAACATTACCTGATTTCAGTCTCCTTTTAACTTCTTCAAGAATGGAACGTTGAACTCTTAAGATTGTTCTAAAGTATTCGAAATATTCCACCCTTATCAAAGGATTTAACACCTATCAATACATTGTGACTTCTTCCTGCATGCTGTTCACGACACACGACCACAGACAGATATTTCTATGCATTTATTGTAATACACGTGTGAATTCTGAGGGACGGTTTACAGTTCGGTGTTTGTGTGACCAGCTTTCGTTTACAATGGTTTGTTATACCAGTAAGATAACACGTGTCTAATGAATACTATGTAACACAGATTTTCACTTAGGTATTCAAGATTTTCCATTTTGTATGGAATCCAAGTTTTGTTTTTAATAGATTTTATGAACTTTATTTTATTAAATGCACTTGTTGTGGATATATTGGTTGTAAAAATGTGCACGGTATGAATAATACAAAATTACATTTCTCCTGTTTTATGGAATGAAATTAAGAAAACTGCAATCGCTTTGTGTCAGGAAAAACATAATAAAATAAAATCGTACGCTTAGAAAATGAACTACGAAAGACTAGAATCACCCCCGATCAGGAAAATAATTGAAGAAAACAGCAATCGCCCTCGGTCAGGAAGGGAACTAAAGAAAATTACAATCACCGTCGGTCAGAAAATGATCAAAAGAAAGTACAATCACCCTCGGTCAGGAAGGGAACTAAAGAAAATTGCCATTACCCGCGGTCAGGAAAGGAGCTAAAGGAAATTACAATCACCCTCGGTCAGAAAATGATCAGAAAAAACTTCAATCACCCTCGGTCAGGAAGGGAACTAAAAAAAATTGCCATCACCCTCGGTCAGGAAAGGAGCTAAAGGAAATTACAATCACCCTCGGTCAGAAAAGGATCAAAAGAAAACTACAATCACCCTCGGTTAGGAAGGGAACTAAAGAAAATTGCCATCACCTTCGGTCAGGAAAGGAGCTAAAGGAAATTACCATCACCCTCGGTCAGAAAATGATCAAAAGAAAACTACAATCACCCTCGGTCAGGAAGGGAACTAAAGAAAATTGCCATCACCCTCGGTCAGGAAGGAGCTAAAGGAAATTACAATCACCCTCGGTCAGAAAAGGATCAAAAGAAAACTACAATCA
>Ga0123352_10016332_pt1 | contig 11823 bp, 6 predicted proteins | sample TergutLab28metaG_FD_89700 | JGI IMG/M metagenome (GOLD analysis project Ga0123352, IMG submission 89700) | Labiotermes labralis P1 segment gut microbial communities from Petit-Saut dam, French Guiana - Lab288 P1 | ecosystem: Host-associated > Arthropoda: Insects > Digestive system > Gut ...
TCTGGAATAAAACTACATGTTTCGGACAGTTCCTCTGTCCATCATCAGGAGTTTTTCACTGTACACAAAGCACTGGTATATGTCATACAGATTTGCTGACAGCTTGCGAGCAGGATCAGGACGGAACTGCAGTTCCGGCCTGATCCTGCTCGCAAGCTGTCTGTATGACATATACCATTGCTGTGTGTACAGTGAAGAACTCCTGATGATGGACAGAGGAACTCTCCGAAACATGGAGAGTTTTATTGCAAAAATAAATTTGAGAAATTAGTGTATCTAGTTGGTTTTATTATAAGAAGGTATTTCATTGTAATCTGTCGCCTGTATAGTTTTATCATATATGTCCACATTATCACATAAGCAGTACAATTTTCGGAAAAAAATTACTGAATATAAAATACGTGTTTTTATATTTCGCTACAACTTTTATCTGAACCATTTCATTCTTAGAAGAATGCAGCATGGTATTATTACAAATTTACATAGGTCATGTAAAGTACCTGTTATTCTTGACAGATTTTAATAAAACTCAAATTTTCTCGTCAAGTTTTCGAAAAAAAAACCTCCTCTAATATCAAAATTTTATGAAAATAGTCTAGTGGGAGCAAAATTGTTCCACGCGGTTCGCCTTTTTGCAACCAGACTGAAGGCCATTGCTGGCAAAGTCTAGGCCAACTGGCTCATTTAGAAAGTGGTCCAATTTATTCGTTCTTCCCCTAAAATATACATTTTTTTTACAAAAATTGTTTCCATTTTATTAAAAATAAAACGGTGTTCATCTCGTCCTTTTCTGAGCTTATTCTATATTTGTTATTACTGGTATTTTCATAACTTCTTGGAATAAAATTGTGTTTTACACAGAAAATGGATCCCGATGTTGTTTACTGTCTTACAGGCCAAAGCAATCACTAATATTTGGGAACCTGCTCTATTACATCTGTTGTCTCATTTTATTTTGTACACAAATTTTCACGCAAGTAAGAAACACACACCTACGTTAAATCTGTCGGTTACAGCCTCAAAGTTTTGCACAGCACCACCGCCCTAAGTACACCGTCGGAGACACAACTTTCGAACTTGAGAAGAGATCGTTCGAGATTCTGATAGCCCGATGCAGTGCAGAAACCTCCTTTCCTCCTCACTCGATAAATTCACATATTTTCTCTCCCTCAAGCTACGAGAGCCATAACTTCAAAAGCCCCGTTAAACAATGGACATATAACAGGGCGCCGATATGGCAACTACTTGTAAAAACATACAAGAGACTAACCAGTAAATACAACTCTAAAGTGACATAATCGGTTCTGACAGCCTTCGAAAGGCACACATGTGGCCACATTTCGTTTACAGTTCCTCCTTCTGTATTCTTTCACGAGTTCCACAATAAAGTGTACGAAGCTTCTACTTGCCTAGCAAAGTATTTCACACTAAAATGGAATCGATAAATTTCGTGTCACAAATTCCTGAACCTTTCACGAATAATGGCTATAATAAGCACCACTTGCTCTGCAGCTAAAAATTCCACACTTTGTCCCAGCGTAAATATGGTTTTTCGTATAATTAATATAGTGGTGTAACACAGTCTAACATAAATTTATTACATGAACATTTAACCCTTTAAAGACGAAACTGTATGTCTGATTTAGAGACCCAGTTCGTACCGCGCAGTAAACACTCTCTGCTTCGGTTATAAAAAACGATAAGTTAATTCTGTAAATAGAAATAATCGCTGTTTGTTCTGAGATCAACGCAAAACACATAAATGCATTGTGGGCAGAATACAGAATTTCTGTATGTTAAAGCTGGTGGTACATAAAGTAAGTTTTAGGCTATAAAATGTTAAGAGAGCATAGCTACATGTTTCGGCTTGTATGAGCCATCTTCAGGTTTTGACTTAAAAGATTGAATATATAATTTACAACGCATTTAAACGACGAGATTTCGTTTACATTAAACCAATAACACAACGCTCGCGTAATAAAGTTGTGTTAGACTATATTACACCACTGTATTAATTATTAGATCAATACACAACGGGGATGTCTTGTCTAAATATGGTCTTGCGTATGATTCTCACAACAGCGGCATTAAAAGATCAGTCATCATAACGGATAAGCAGTGCGTTTATTGTGAGCCGGAAATTACAATGTATAAGTACTACTTAGACAACGCGTAAGCAAATTTTCCGGAAATCTTGAAACCAACGAAAAATTCTATGCGCCCGAGCGGTAACAAGAAGCAAGTTGCATACTGGGGACCTACAGACACAAGGTGTCAACGTACAAAATTTAGTTACCTGGGATTTGTGCGCCCCTGATTTACAGGACTTTTAGGCTTCAAAAACAATTCAAAAGGAAATTAATTTCAGTCCGCAAGAAAAGGAGGGCATTCCTTAAATCCAATGTGTCCGAAGACGTTCTCTGGCTCGAATTTTCGTAACATCGCAAACTGGATCAAAATATGTTGGATAAACGAGCGATAGGAAAGACCGTAACTTGCTCTCTGCTTTACAACGTCGGAGGCGATTGAAATCCTGGGTTCAAATTCAGTCCTGTTACCTACTAAACGCTGTTCGTGGCTTTCCTCAGTCCGTCCACAGTAATGTCGACATAGGCCACCAAACGAGAATACGCCCGCTTCCTTACATCGCCTTTCTGATCCACTACCCACCCGTCACGCCGCCCTTCGACACAACAGTCTGAATTTCTGACTTCATTAAATAAATCATGAATAAAAAAATAATATAGTAAAGGTAAAATATTTCCCCTTCTACGCCATGAAGGAACATGGGGGAGTGAAGGAATAGCTCCACTTATACCATCGGTTCTATATGAAGGCGAATGGTCAGCTTCACACACCGGCCGCTTTGTCCCGGGAAATAAGCCGACAGTAACCATTTAACAGAAGGTTGGGAGAACCAGAGGGCAGGTCTGGGCGCTTTATAGAAGAAATACATCACTTGTCCTTAACGAGAATCGAACTTAGATTCCTCTGCCGTTCAGCCCCTAGCCTTGTCCCTGTACCGACACATACCACCTCGAATCTAAATAAGTCTACAGCTATATGAATGTCTGTCAAACAAAGAATGTTCTTGTAATAAATTTGAGTTACATAATAAATATTTCAGCGCTACGAATTTAATGGTTATACAGCCCAAGGGCAACTATGAATAACGTGCTGGATTTAAGGAATGCAGCAATAAGCAGTTCCCCATCATCTGCGTTACAAGGGAGGCACAGTATTTCTTCCATACCGTAGGGAAATACGCTCCACTGTCTTAGTTTAACGACCACAATACAAAAACAAAGAATAATGAAAAATCCAATGATACAAGAACTTTTCGGTACGAGAACAATAAAAAGAGAAGGAAGAATTCTCCACAGAACTGTGTTCCACAAACCCCGTATAATCCCGTCAATACTCCAGTCTCATCTCTTCTGGTAAACGACCAACGAAATATTAAACCCGCATTTTAATCAGAGCCTCGTCGTTGGACTAGTAAAGAATTTCCCCGCCTTTTAAACAGGGTACCTTATTTTATCTTGCCATTATCGTTGTCACTTCCTGACGGCTCGCTTTTCGTACAAACCGTAGCCATTCAGCGGTCCGCCCATATGACAAATGATGCATGCCAGTTAAAACAATGACTACCAGAGAAATCGAATATCCATCACCGCGTTCACAAAAGCGCACCGCTGGATCATATCCCGAGCCAGACGAATATTTGCTATGAAGGATACCTCCCAGGATTTAAACCTGGACCTTCCAGTAGGAAGCAGACGTTCGATCGACATATTTCTCCAACTCTCGTCTGAATTTTACATTATTACACACGCTTTGGTCTACCAAGAGGTATCTTCCTTTCAGGTTTCCGACAACAATTTTCTAAGCATTTCTATACATTTTTAATCTCACACTCACGTGCTACATGACCAACACATTCTTATATTACAACATCCTGATGTTGTATGGTGAAGCGTACAAAATATGAAGCTCCTCACTATACAAGTAGCCTCGTTCCCCTGTTACTTCCCCCCTCTTAGGGGCAAATATCCTCCACAATACCCTCATACCATCTTCTACCCTCCATATGAGGTTATGTTCCGACATGCTTGTCTTAGTGTTGGATATTTCCAGTACAGGCATTCGAAGCAGTATAATGGAATGCCACTTCCGTTGCAAGCCAAGCCTGAAGTACCAGTTTCGGAAGTGACAGTACAAAGAAACTCGTTCATTTTGAAAACAGACCATTCGCCATATTTACCTCACTCAGGTATCAAAACAGCACCTAAGATGTAACTGTTTTTAAGTTTTTCAAGGCCGCTTTTCTTCCAGTGATGGTAGTCTTTTGGGTTTCTACACCTCGTAGTATATTTCGGTTGTTCTGACGTTTCGAAAGAACGTACTACCTCCACATTCACGGTCACTGAATTTGGTTCAGGTTGATGCCGAAATGCTGACGTATCCAACCGAAACTGAAACTAACAGTCACCATAAAACTGTGATAGCGTTGCGCCGAAATGTCGGAATAAGACACACTTGACGGTGTAAAGACCTAACTACGACCACCATTTGAATATCTCAGATATTAAACAAGAAACCTTTCGGAAAAGTACACACGGTACGAATACAGCCAGGCCATCTGCAGTGCATTAGATCATTACGAACTAAAATATTAAATTAAGTTTAATGACTTCGAAAGCGTTAAAATTAAGCAAATGTAACCTGACACAAACACAACACCTTCGCCATATTACGGCACACGCAACAAGCAAGACTCCACATGCAAATTTCTTATGAACTAATTTTAATATAAGTATACATACAAAGAGTTGTCAACATATGACGCTGCTAAGGACTAGTCTAGTCCTGCTCACTTTTATGAAGACGATCGCAGCGCCATAATTTGTAGGTGCCGTAGTAAACGCACACTGTACATTTATGGATAATCTGATTACCGCCTGTTTGTTGCATCAACTTTAAAAATTTCAATGGACGTGTTCTGAGACTTGAACAGCGATGACAATTTAGTGCGATCTTCTGAGTTCAGACACCGTGTTCTCTGGTTGAAAGCCTCCACATCGAGGGCAATAGGGTTAGCTTGAAGCAGAAGCAGCCAGGTTCCTATCAATTCGGCTAACACGATGACACAACTCCGAACAAGCTCTATCCCACACCCCACAAGACCCGAGTCTTAATCACCACCCCTGTAACATCCCCAAATCTCGCAAGGTGTTTCTTATTTATTAGTAACTTACAGTTCGACCATGCATGTATCTTAGCTACCTAGAGACTCTGTCGCGGCCAGGATACAGCGGGAGTTGCTCGGAGAAGTTCCACCTGTGAAGGGGGAACCACGGCTGTCGTACTCCGGTGGTGATGATGGCGGTGGTGGAGGGTACTCCAAAGCTATTTTCACACTGGAACTATTCGAAAGAGGACCCTCTGCTCCCCCTGCACTCTGTGCCCGTTGTCGGCCTGGCCCCGATGTTACTTCTGGATTGGATTTCGGTCTATTGTCCTTGCTACCAGCATCTCGGAGTTGTATCACACGAGGGCGCTTAGGCGGGATGTTACCATCATTTGTAGATCCTTCCACGGAGAACTGCGGATGGTGTAAAGTCTCATTCCCTAAAGAAGCAGCTCCTAAATAATCATCGTTACAATCATCGCAGTGATCCAGAATATCCTTCGCGGACGATAACCGCTGCCAAACTGCTGGGTCCCTTCCGGTATCCCCGGTGGACAGCTTTGCACCAGCACACTTCCGCACGTCTTGTGTGTTCGCATCCGAAGAAGAAAAAGTTGCTGTTTTCAGTGTCGAAGCTACAGAGTTATTACGCACCAAGGAGGAAATATTTTTAGTGGAAGGCGACTTACGGATCTCGTTCACACCTCTTTCTCTTTCTGTCAATACACGATTCGCCTTAACGTCAGATTTGTCCGGCTCTTTCGTTCTTGCAGACGTAAATTCCTTTAGCTTCGGCCTAGTGACGTGCTCTGCGTCAGCACTGTGCTTGTGTTCTGCGTCCACCGGAGACGACACATTACCGGCTACACCGCCAGCGCTGTATTTATTTTGCAGACGCGCGATTGTCTCCCCAACACTGCCGACACTGGAATCAGAGGAGTCCCTCGATATCCCTGCCTCGGTAGTTCGACTTAAATCACCATGTAGTCGATGGCGAACTGGCGGCGCTGTGCGTCTCTGCTCTTCTTGCTGCCTTTCCAGAACGGCAACCGCCGCTGCCACAGTGACGCCGGCACCACGTTCCTTCCCGTTGCCGCTACCACCACGCCCTATCTCCCGCATCACTAAAAACAACTTACACTTCTACCAGACCAGACACATAAGCAGGGAGACTGTTTCGGAATGGGTTGATCTACGACACGACTGCATTTGAAATCTTCCGTGACGGGCGAACACTTAACACCTCCGCCAACACGAGACTTGAATGATAAGAACCACAGAATCTTGATTTCACTCATCTGAACGCAATACTAAACCAGAAAGCTCGATTACCACCAAAGATGAATCCTCATGTGGAATTCTTTCATCACTGTCTGCTCCAGCAATGAAATGCTAATTCTCTCTAGTACCAACTGGACAAATGCCAAGGCCTGAAAGCTATTTCTGTGCGCTTCGCACATCACACAAATACCTCGGCGATATTACTTCGAATTAGAGGAATGAAGTAAAGTATATTGTCAGAATCGATTATAGGTCCCAGTGAATACCGATTTATTCCTTCATAATCATTTATCTTGCTTGAAAACATTATTATGAACTATTTATGATGGGGAAGGGGGGCTTAGGAATCCCACGGACTGCATTACTTAAATATCGCAAACTTTGTTTATAACTACTGGATGTCACGATATGGACGGATTAACGCTGAGATTTACCACAAGTATACATGGGAGTCTACTGTTCTGAGGCACAGGAATACAGCTCCTGGTTATGCACCGGGCCTACCTATCGAAATGCAAATTAGTACTACAGCACCATTTTCTTTTTCGGAAATGAAAATCAAAGAGTTTAATAGGAAATATGTTAAGTTCATTTGGATATAACAAGGCATGCAAAAAAAGGCATCTCTTTCTACTAAAGTCGTAATGTAAAGACACTTATAATAGTGGTGTAAATGAAAGGTTATAACACATAAATCAATCTGCAGCGACTCTGCAACGTTCGAATAAAAAAAAATTCTGTAATCTCACAGTCGAATGTTTCCTTTGAACGCTGGCATTTTAGTGTAAACAAAATTTGTTTTCGTGTAATTTTTATATCGATGGCAATTAAAAAAGATCTTGTTGAACGGGAAATATATGTGCATTAAATGTTTAAAAATAAGCACAATAACAATATCCAAGGGCACAAAAGCTTTAAAAAGTTCCAGGCGACAAATGGATGACACAAAGCAGGTTACGTACTGTGGACCCACAACTATTAAACACAGCCGTACAAAATTCAGTCACCATGGCGATCTGACACCTGGGATCTCGGCACCCCTGACATTATTATTAACAACGTTCATCATCTGTGTATCATACTAACACAAACATGTCTACGCCTGTGTATCTAACACAACACATCCAGCCGGAATGCAAAGGACACGGTGGAGATAAACATATCAGTAAGTGTATCCGATATGATTTCGAAAATGACAAGAAGACAGGCAATGTACGTATAACGTAACACTGAGGCGCGTTCGCGTAACCACCGTGACCGTGGAAAAGCGATAAGTGTTACATATTCTGCGTGTGTGCCTGTAGCCTTAGTTTCCAGCACGCTATGTGCATGTGCCGTATCATACTGCCATCTGCAGTCTGCCTGATTCTACTGCATATTTCCAAATGACCTCATTAAAGACAAGATTTTAAGGAAAAAAGTTATTTACCACACAAATGCGCGTTTTGATTTTCTCTACAAGTTTTGTGTGGAACATTTCTCGTTCTGAGAAGAATTATGCGAGATATGATCATAAATGCATATCGGTCTTCATGTGAAGTGCCCTTTATTCTTGTCTGATTTTAATGAGAGTTGAATTTTCTCAACATATCTTCGAAAAATACTCATATGTCAATTTTAATGAAAATTCTTCCAGTGGGAGTCGAGTTATTCTCTGTGGACAGACGGACGGACATGACGAAGCTAACAGTAGCTTTTCGCAATTTTGCGAACGCGCCAAAAAAATGACAGATAAAAGCTGATTAAGGACATAAAACCACAAAAGTAACGGTCACTCAATATGAATAACAGAAAGCACAGAGGACAACGAACGGTCAGTGAGAAGGATGCTCCTGAACTGACACAAAAAAAAAGTCCCTTGCATTCCAACGAGTGTGTAAAGCCGAATCTGTATACTAATGCACAAATCGGAAGACGACTACGTTTTCCACAGTGTGGTGCTCTTTCTAACATCACATTCACCAGTCCCATATTGACATTCTAATCCTAGCACTAAGTGTTGGCACTATAGCCCTAATGCACAACGATATTGAATATCCTGCAAACAGATGTGAAGTGGCTTCAATTGGTAGGATGAAGGCCACTGCTCGACACGAGGCACAATTTATACCACAAGCCTGTTTCGGGATCCTGGTTAATTCTTTAACCCGCTGCAGGATGCCGCTGATGGTAACCGGATGACGTTGCTTTAGGTCGAACACTGACGCCGACTGCAGCCTGCTGAATCTACAGACTAAAGACGGCTAAATTTAGCCCCACGGGTTCCCGACATAATGCGAGAAAGCGAGAGACTAACGGATTCTTTCCTACCACGGATTACGACGTCCCACTTTTACTGGCGACGACGTATTTTTACATTCAGGTTCCCCTGTTCACGTTACAGACACACAAAATTATTAGACACACATTTAGATTTAACTGATAATTTAAAAACGGCGATTCATTCATTCATTCATTCCACTGGTATGTGCAGAATGCGACGATTCCTTGCCGTTCTCAAGAGCTTCTTCCATTCCTCTCTGTTATGTACTTTCTCCCGCCACCCTTCTCCACCAACTATTCTTCCATCCTCTCTCTCCTCATCTTGCCATCTATTTCTTGGTCTACCTCTCAATATTGTTCCCAGATTCATATATAATACCCTTTTGGGAATTCTGTTTTCTTCCATTCTCTGTACATGCACAAACCAACGTAATCTATTTAACCTTATTGTCTCTATTATAGTAGGTTTTTTAACACATGCATAAACGTCTTTATTGGTTAATAGCCTACAATTTTATTTTTCACTGTCATACACTGGGCCTAAAATTCTTCTATACACTTTCCTTTCAAAAATGTTCAATTGTTTTCTATCTCTCTTTGTTAGTGTCCAAGTTTCTGATGCATAAGTTAACGTTTTGTCTATTATTGTGCTCCTTAATCTTAATTTTAGTTTCTTTGATACGTTTTTATTTACAAAAAATTTTTGTAGCATAAAATATGTTTTGTTAGCATTTTTATTCTTTCTTGCAAGTGTATTTTGTTACTTTTATCTTCATTAAGTATGACTCCTAAATATTTAAAATTTTCCACTCCTTCAAATTTGTAATTTTTTTATATTCAAATGTCCTATTTTATTATTTTTTAAACTGCTTTTCCTTTCCGTTATCATATACTTTGTCTTTTCTTGGTTTAACTGTAGTCCGAACTTTTTAGCAAAGTTTTCCATTTCTACAAAACGTTTTCTTATTTTTAATTCATTTTTCCCAATTAACGGCGATGCCCATCTGAAAATAATATACTTATAAATACATGTCTCTGTGACCAATTAATCATGAAGCCATGAAGATAGATGTATGTATGTATGTATGTGTGTGTGTGTGTGTGTGTGTGTGTGTGTATGTATGTAATGTAATTAAATGTAATATAATGTAATGTAATGTATGTATGTATGTATGTTACGGAGAGATCCATGCATTCTCAACGTCGGCACTGCTATAGCCACACGCATTTACTGACGGCTTATTAAATGATGCTGTCAGTAGCGTCGAATAGTGGACCGACTAGTGACCAATGAATTAGCAGCATATGGATGTGTGCTGTCGTGGTCTAATGTTCCGAGCCAGATTCAAACCAGGTACCTCCCGAGTAAGTTTTCGAAGCAATACTGCTACGGCCGGCTTACCTCGGTATATCGGTAATTTACAGAGCTTCACGATCCGGCGGATTTCCACCGCGGTACCGGAACCAGAACAAGTTAATGCATTTTGTTGTTTCAGTGTCGTGAAATAGGGATCGGTAATGCAAGGAACGAACAATATAAAGCTTACCATTGCCCAACAAGGAAGTGAAATTTATCAATACAAAAACATAATAGTAAAAATGCATAAAACAAATGCAGCAATTAGATTTAAGTGAATGTGAAGGCAGTTCCCAGTAACAATTAACTACATTTGTATCAAAGTGAATGGATCAAACCGATACTGTAGGAACAGGTTCGTATATTTCGTTGGTTTAGTAGCGTGAAATAGTACCAAATCCGGTCTGGACGTGGAGGTGAATACAAAAATCCCTGCTCTTCCCAGGAAACAATACACAGTTAACCAACCGGAAGCCAGTAAATTTGCTGTCTGAGACAATTCGAATAAAACCTATCCCCACTTCATAAAAGGTGTCTAGTACTGCTGAGTAGACATCAGATGTATCGGAAGATGTACATTGATTTCTTCAAAGCAAGTACTAAGCAGGGGACCTGTGAGAAATGCATAACAAATTTTAGTCAAAACTTGAAAGACCTAAATGTAGATGGAAGTATAAGCTTAAAATGAACTTTAGGTAGACGACGTTTTTATGTGCAAACACAGTTCCAATACCTCAGAACAGGGAGCAGTGAACACAGCAACAAACCTTAAGGTTGCATGAAAGACAGAAATTTCTTGACCAGCTAAGCTGCTGTCAGCTTCATTCTAAACCAACTTTAACGCAGCAGTTTTGCTGCCACAAGTCAGTAACAGTTTCAGATGAAAGCGCGGACATTCTAAATCCCATTTATAAAAGACACGTGGTTCTTATGAGAGCGAATACGAAGGAAAGTGTCTTAGGGATGTTAGACTGTACATTCTGGTGGATAGGTACCTAAATATCGGACCAGCCATTAACTGTCTAACTCCATGGAGCAGAGCCCTTCTTGAGAAGCTAACAGGTCCTCAGTTAGTCAAGAAACTCCCAGCATTTTATGGAACACGAAGCTTCATTACCGCATTCACAAGTGCCCGCCACCTGTCCCTATCCTGATCTAGATCAATCCAGTCCATGCCTCTCCATCCCACTTCTTTAAGATCCTTTTTAATATTATCCTCCCATCTAAGCCCAGGTCTTCCAAGTGATGTCTTTCCCTCAGGTCTCACCACCAAAACCCAGTATGCACATCTCCTGTCCCCCATTCTTGCCACACGCCCTGCCCATCTCATTCTTCTTGCGGACCAACTGTCACACGCAAAAATTGCACGTAGTAGGTTGTCGGTGCCTATCTAACAGACTTACTCCCCATGATGTCTTAGTGTTACTTTCACGCAATTCGTATGTATAACCCAAAAAAAAAAAAAAGAAAACTGTGTTGGTGCGCCATTTACTATAAAGCATACAATATTTGTCAGTGCACCGGTATAAGGACCTATGATGAGCGATCTGAGAGTCATGCAGGAATAAAGATTAAATGTCAATGGCTACGTAAAGGAGCACAATATGGAAGCAATGTCAGTGGAAGGTATATCCGGTTTAGTCCGTTTTACAGTCTCTATCTCTTCCCCCCCCCCCCCCCCCACTATTTTGTTACAAATCTAACACCCTCCCAATTTAAATTTAAACAAAAA
>Ga0123352_10016335_pt1 | contig 11822 bp, 7 predicted proteins | sample TergutLab28metaG_FD_89700 | JGI IMG/M metagenome (GOLD analysis project Ga0123352, IMG submission 89700) | Labiotermes labralis P1 segment gut microbial communities from Petit-Saut dam, French Guiana - Lab288 P1 | ecosystem: Host-associated > Arthropoda: Insects > Digestive system > Gut ...
AGAGGAGTCCTACCGATTGTGATGCGTCGTTGTGTGTGATCTAGAAAACCTCAAGAATGATGAGGAGCCAGAATAAAGCAGGCTGAACCGTTGGGCGATGCCTGCAGCAAAATAGACAACGTAACAGTTTAGGAGAGAATAAAATACCTAGTTAGTCTCCAAAGACTAGGTGGTATCGTGAAAGAGACCAAAAAAAATGATATCACAGTTGCGGTTTTCCTTTCGTTATTGTCACTATTTTTATCATTCTTGCTACTCGCTAATCTTTTCAATGCACTCAAAACATTATCAACTTCTTTTGTTCATCGCGTGGGATAGTATGTTTCGATGGCTAATTTTTGCTCCGGCCTCTCTAGTTCGACCTTATTTCTCCTTTCCCGTGAATTTCAGTTAGACCTTATTCCTTGTAATTTTATCTCATAAGAAAAAATTATCGTATTTCGTAAACCTGTACTAATTCCTGTACTTGTCTCACAAATGGCAAGTTAATTAGACCGCCATTCGTTAATTAGATCTCAGTGCGTTCATCGCAAAAAAAAAACAGTCTCTGTTATCGAGACCGATCACGTGAATATACGTGGATTTTCATGTGAAGTGTTCAGAATCAATCTATGCCGAGACATACGATATCAATAAAAATTCCAAGTATGAAACTTCACGTAAAACCGCTGGTGGGAATGGTGCTGATCCACGCGGATGTATATTAAAAATTAATCAGGATATAAGCAAAATTGTAAAAAGTTTTGTTGAAATTTGGAAAGCTCTTGAAGCTTCAGGTAGTTTCCTGTAAGACAGTGCACCTACTGTCTTTTTTTAAAAGAGGCGTGACATTCTCACAGCGGCTCTGTTGAAGATTCGTCTTCTGCGACGTTGCGCCAAAATCGATTGGCAAAGTTTTGCCGCCGTTTCGAAAGATCGTAACACTTCATCTTCAGACCACACAGTTCCAGTTCTTTCGACGGCATATGACGTCCCAAAAGGACTGAATCTTCGAGACTCTAGTCTCGTTGTATATGAAGCTGTGAGCTTTGATATCATTGGTGAACACACAAGGGCGGGTTACATTCCGGTAGCTCCCCACTCCCCCCCCCCCTTTAAAAAATGTGTATTGTAAACACGATGATATCAAAGATTATACGTAATTCACACTTCAGCCAAAATCACTCACTGAAATCGCCTGATGACTGGTACTTTGGAATACTGAAGAACAGTAAAAACTTACGAAGTTGTTTTTAGTTTTCACTGTAACCTAACGAGATGTCGGCTTGGAGTTTTAGACATGATTTTCGTAACAGGATGATGCATGGCTTATGGGCATTACTACAGGAGGTCTGTGCTGGAAAACGTTCATATAAATATGTGTCTGATTTTGTACGGTTACGGAGTTATGGCCGCTTGAAACTGAGAGTAGAGGGTAAAGATTTTTGAAAATAAATGGAACAAAATAATAAACAGGTACAATACCTAATATGTCAAATGGGCACAAGAAGATGTAGAAATGTCGAACAACCTGCTAAATAATAATAATAATAATACCTAATCGATTTAAAGTGCAAATTTCAGTTAACTGCAGGAAATTGCTTTCAATTTTAGACTGACCTGTGCTTTAAGCAGGCTTTCGAAAATGCCACCGCCAGCCCCACCTCACGCTGTCGCTCGGCTGTGAACAACGCGAGTTGCGATTTGCAGCGTCTGCTAAGAGTTCCTGTTCTACTTGGTTCAAGGTCGCGTAGTGTGACTTGCGATGCGAAGTTCACAGGAGGGCGTTGACGACAATTTAAAAACACCCATATGTCCTTAACCTTTGAGAATAAGTCTCATATCGATATTAATTTTTAGGTCATAATGGCCTAGGAAATAATCCCCTTTAGTAATGTTCACAAGTCATGGATCATTCTGTGTGTTTTCTCAGGATCCCCCCCCCCCTTCCCCCCGACCAAAGGAAATGGTTGCTGCTGTGGTTGGTATAGAGATACAAATGTTTCAAATAAGGTTGCTAAATCCATCTTCAACTTGTTCAAAGAACAGAGAACCTGCATACTAAACAACAAATTGAATTTAACAATACGAAAACACCGCAGTGATAGCAATTGAAATGAAAAAGAAAATACTCATGAATAATGACAGTAATTCAAAAGAAAATTTCGTGGGTTCAAATAAATCAGACCGTTCTTGTGTCACCAAAGGAATGTGTGTATTAATTAACAACAGTCACAAAACCATCACAATTCTGAGCGTCTTTCGTAGGATTTACACCTTAGTCCAACTGACGGTAAAATACCTTATGAAATACAAAGAAGTATTATAATGCTCCTGCGCTTGGTACTGCCCCCAGTCGGTGGAATGCCGGGCTCGTAGAACTGGGCTTGTCTGTCTCGCAAAGTATTTACTGATGTCCTGTTTGCCGCTTCCCCATCCACCCATGGAAAAATTTTTGCTCACTAATGGCCACCGTTAGAAATATAAGCGAAGAGTCAAAAAGTATGAGGCGGATATTCTGAGATCCTCACTTCCTCGGATATGATAAGCTGTTTGATAATTTATATTGTACATTATCTGAGGCTCATAGGAACGTAAAGGCCACCTCATGACAGCCCTCTGCTGGCAAACCGAGAAGACAGAGGTTTGACTGCAACCAATTCACAACCTCGGCGTTAGACTTGTGTGGTTTAAGCTCCATGCTCCGACCGCTTTGCTCCCTGAAAAGACTCGATACCTATATCTAATATACACCGACAAATACCATCATATATTATTAAATTGCCACTTTATTAACACTACACGTAGCTCCCACACATTTCAACCCTTACAAGGTCATATTCAGGGAGTATAATTGATACATTCTATCAGCTTGGCTCAACAAAATGAATCACCAGTAGTGAAATTCAGCTTAGCGTGTACCGTGTTAGGTAGCAGCTGTATGACCCAGTATCTCTTGTAGAGAAGCCTGGGTAGGCTTCGGGGCTGGTCCGGACGGGCGCAGAAAAATTAATACCCACCGGAAATCTATCCCCGAGCAGCCGTTTGCTACACCGAAACGCTGTATAGCTTAAATAGTAAATAATATTTGTTATAAAGTACCAAATGCCTTTTATGAAAATTATCGTTTATTGTTTAAGACAAAAAAAGTCAGGACTACAGCAACAGCGTCATGATCAGCGCCTTCTGCCATTAGCTTCAGTCAGCATTTCCACTCGAAATGTGAAATAGTATTTGGTACAGATGTTATAGGCTTTTGCTTTCATTTAGATACTTTTAAAAAATTTTACTATTGCTAGTACGTGTAGCATCCTTAAAATATTATGGAAGAAACTGATATGACACTTCCCAATTTCATTTGCGACCCACCAATGACAGGCGCACCATCAGGTGAAAAGCAATGTCTTAATGTAATTACCTCCACAGTGCAGTCTCTTTGAGAAGCTAATGTTTGCTCAGATAGTGAAGAATTCCTCGTATTTTACAATAGTTGGAAAGTACCGTCACTGGTCACTGCTGTAAGCAAAATAAAAATTCGGAGTTAGATTATGTGTTCCACATCCGTGCATTATAATCAACAAAAGTTTATTTAGAAATATGTCTATAAATATGCAATTGCTGGTTTATCATTTAAGTATAAAATATAGGAGGGTAGTCTGGCCTTCAGATAAAGGCAGTACTACTCCATAATATTAACAAATAGCAGTTGAAATGGCCTAAAATTACAAAAGACGTGTACTTTCAACATGGCCACTGTGCGAACTTCATATCTCGCCTTGTGTTCTACAGCTAGTAACATACATAAAGAACTCTTTTTAAAATATATACCCGATAATGTTCTACTTGAGCTGTAGGTGAAGTTAAAACAATTTTGAAATAGGATTAACATAACATAATTAACACACAAGCGCTGACACCACAGCTTATCATATTCAATTAAGTAATTCTTAAGGGGAAAGAGGGGCACGGACAGAGGAACATGACAGGGAATGTACGTTTAACATAACATTGACGGGCGTTCCTGAAATCATTGTTGCAGTGGTCAAGCAATAAATATTTCATATCTTGAAAGTACGTCTGTAGCTTTACTTACTCAACAAGCGATGTGCACCGTGCCATATACTTACCCATGGCTGTTCGCTCTGACATATATTTCCACATTACCTCACAAACGGCATGAATTTCGAAATAAAAATTTATTGAACATGAAGTGTGCTATTATTTTTTTGACAACTCTTAACTGAAAAGTTTTTGTCAAAAACTTTCATGTAAATTATCCCTTATTCTTGTCAGATTTTAATGAAACGTATCTTTTCTCGACATATTTTCGAAAAATAATCAAATACCAAATTTTATGAAAATCTGCCCTGTCAAAATAGAGTTGTTCCTTTCAGAAAGTCAGTCGGACAGACGGGCGGACGGACGGACGTTCGCACGGGCGGACGGACGGAGGGATACACGGAGAGACAGATATGATGAAGGTAAAAGTTGCTTTTCATAATATTTCTCATGCGCCTGAACAACAGTGAATTCTAATACATAAGCAGAAATAGCTGTTCTTCTTCCGGAATATGGTTCCATTCCTTCTCAATATCACAATATTCAGTAGCTAAAATTCTAGAGACAATATTGCACAAAAATTGAGAAAAACAAAACCCACTCATGAAATTTCAAAAGATTTGGAGTAAAGATTCCAATTGCATTCAGAATTTTTCCCACAATACTAGGACATCCTTTCAATAGCCATGGCTATTGGCCCATCCACCAGAAGTCTGGATGGGCCCCAGAAGCTCACTAGACAAAATTTCTCACCCCTGCCCGCAATTAATCCCGAGAATTTTTTACCTTCAACACACCTCTAATTGTAAATTCAGAATGATAAGCGACTTATACATACTTAGGACAATATGTTGGTTCACAGACCTAAAGAAAATGGTGCCATGAGGCCATTGCTTTATACCTGAAGTAATGTAAAGTTTCGACTGGCTTCACATGCCTTAGTACTTGGACTTGCTGCGGAATCTTGCGAGTAGAGCACTGGATCTTTATGCTAATTTTATTTCCTAATGCCTTTCACAAAGAAATATCCTATTCCTTTACCCTGTACGTTTCCAGTTTTCTTGGTTTGTACTAAATCACTTTGGAGAAGGCGGGCAAAAACTGACAACACGGTTTGAATGTCTCAGTAAACCTTCTCTTTCCTTGTAAGAGAACTCCGCTGCTTATGGTCTGGGATCGAACCCAATCCTTCTTGTTAGAGAACGGCGACTAACTGCCTGTGCCACGCGTGGCATCTTCTTTGAATATCGTAAAAGAGGAACGCATGCAGCACGCAAATCTTGTGGTCATTGCAAAGTATTTTGATCCCGTGGAGATTGTTTTGAAAAAAATCAGGACACTGTGTTACATGGCGTTGATAATATAACAATGCAATTGCCGGTGAAAGCTCAAGTTTTATTACCGAACTATGTGCGCATCAAGGAACAGCAGTGTTGCCTTACCACGTGCTTCATAAAGAATACTGTAAGGTACGGGAGCAAGAACGGCATACAAACTGTTTCAACAGTCTGAAAGATTTCAAGGAGACAAAATTTCATTTCATAGCACTTTACTTATTTTATTCATCTTTAGCTTCTGTAGCGACGTTGTCAGTAGCTCACACTACACAGCACTAAATGACTGAATGGCAGTGAATAATGAATGTAAACCGCTGTAGAAACAAATGACGTGATTTAAGACACCCTTCTGGATCTGCACGAGGTACTGGGGGTAACAAAGAAACCTGCAATCGCGATATCCAGCATTCCAAATTAAATTCGAAGTAGGCACATCCAAAATGTAAACTCGAACCTTAGCTCTTTGAAACACTTAGAACAATCCTGAGATTAAAATTTATACGAAGCCCTTTTGGGTTACAGCAGCGTTATTTTCATGTAGGTGTGTGCTAAAACCTTCGTTCAGAGCAATTTAAAAGTTAGTACCGAACAAAATGTACGGTAATTGAACCTAAATCACCACAACATAATACAGTAAATCTTTGCTTGATACCTGGCAATGTTATTGAATTATACCTCACATATTCAAAGAGTATCGCGCAACAGCTGTATCTTGTAGGAGATACAGCATATGGGGAAGTAGGCTCTACAATACAGAAGTACCAACCTGAAGAGTTAAATCAACAGGTGTATGAACCCGGCTGTGTTACTCACATATATTCTTTAAGAAAGGGTTATTATTTATAGTACTTGTACAGCTCAAAATATTAGAAATCAGTGTAACATGGTACTTGGAGAGAAAGTACGCTTTTGCAAATTGTAGTATTGTCCAGCCCCACTCTGAGCTGCCTGCCTGCACTTGCATTATTTATTGACTTTTCGATCTACCCCTTTGTTTGCTTGAAAACTGGTTCCCTTTGGTGACGGAGTGCCAGCAGACATATCCGTACCAGCTCCCTGCTCGAGATATCAGTTATCAAAACTTGGTTGTACTTAGCGTAACTTTACTCCGTGACGTATCATCGACACAAATTGACAGTGCCTTCCAGGATTTCCCTACGTAGGATTATCTGTTCTTTAAGAGGCCTTTGCACTTTCCAGTGCGCTTCGTTCAAAACTTGACGTTACGGCTGCCCAACTAGTTTTAATAATTCTTGGAGGAGATTCAATGTTAGGTAATGTTTTCAAACTTTCAACAAAATCTGAATTTTCCAACACATCCACTTTTTCATACAGTCATCACGTGTCCATAAATGCCATCAGAATTAGGTTGCCAAATTTCACGGCCAAACAATGCAGTATTGTATAAAAAAGTTTTTCTAAGTTTGTGATGAGTTGTGGTACTGTAAGAAGGAGACGCTCCCTCAGTGACAGTTCTGGCATCTACTTGAGCATGGGGTAGTGTCATTTCCACACGCGCACAAGCTAATACGTGGGTAATAAAGAATCTACCGCGTGTCGTGTAAGAAGTGTGTCTGGATGTAATCTTATGTTGTAAACCCTGTGAATGGATTACTGTTTTATTTGTATAATGCAATAAATTGTCGTGTGATCAGCAGGTCTATACGCAGTAAACGTGCCATTCGTCAGACCAGTTCCGGAAAAAACCAAATGCAGAAAATGGCCAGTAAGTCATATTGCTGCCCTGTATTGACGGAAATGATAACAAACGAAAAACCCATATATATGTTGTCTTGTGCTGAGTACTTAGTCAATTTATTTTGCACTGTTTTTTAAGTCCTTTTCAAGAATTCAATTAAATGACAGCATGATTGGGATGTCCAAATATATAATTCACTTGAAAGTAATAAGTGGCTTTAGTACTGTCCCTTCTGCACCATAATTTCCCAGAAAACAAGTCCGATATGAGTGAGTTTACTGAACGTCTAATTTGACATTAAGAATGCATTCGGCAAATATGTGTGCACCGACAGTCCATAGCATGAGCTCCAAGAAAATATCTAATTATTGAATACCTTCAGGATAACGGACTTCACCCCGGGGTAAAGCGGATGGGAGCTGACAATTCACGTGCCGACATTAGCAGTCAGTGGAGCTGTAATTCTACTTTCTTACATGCCCTTATGTGGCGCACAGAGACAGCTGTATCTTTACCTTTACCTTTACCGTGTACCGCTATCCACGAACAGCTTTTTTATTTATCCCAATACAGGCCTGGACAAGCCTTTAGGGACCCAGGAAAATGAAGCTCCCAGAATTTCTAGACATTCAGCACCTGAAGGTGGTAAGGTTGTCAGCCCTACACAATAAAAATTCCAATGACCCCCATTGGGAATCAAACAGGCGGCCTTTAGACTCCCAGCGCTTTGCCTCAAACATATGTATCAAAAATTCACTTATTTTCCTAGTTAGTCGGAGACACCAGACAAATACTCATGCTAACGGTTTTAACAAATTCCGTGAAGGGTTGTTTATTGAAAAGTAGATTGTCGTAGAGGCAGAGAACACGCATTTACCCTTCAAGAAATCCGAAGGTTACTTAACGTAGGCCTGCTCATAAAAAACATACAGAAAGGCTACACCAGTAGGGTCTGTTTAATCAAGTTCAATCCTGCTCATGGTTTTATATGCGACAAATTTTAATATTTCCCCCTTGACGCCAATTTCATCCCTCCAAATTTGTACACATTCGTTGTTTGCTGCATGTTGGTCTAAGCATTTCCCTCGCATTAATCTTAAAATACGAAAAGCACACTTTTTTTTGCCTAAGTTAAATATATGAGTGAAGCTACATAACCTTGTGCTTAATAAACACGTTTAAAGCCATCCTTCTTGAGAAATGTGGCAGGTGAAACCAGAGTTTTCTTTTTTTATGGGAGGCATGACACTTCGACGGGGCTACCACCACTAAAAACACTATTCCATAAAATTCCACAAATTAGAGATTTCTCGCGTTTTCTACAGTGCAGATTCCAAGTTCCACAACCATTATGGGCAAACTTGCCATCTTCGTAAAACACTTCACTCTCTATCTTGATAAAACACGTCAATTTCGCCGTAAATTAGGTACGATTTATGTGTTAAGGAGCAGTTTTAACTGTGTCTGTATATGGTGCCACTTGAATTTCGCGCGTGCTCTAATTTCGTGACGAATTTAGAGTGTCGTAATACAAAATGTGGCACGTTATGAAACTGGGCACGCTTAATCTGTATCAGTTTTACGAGTAACAAAATTGTTGGAGTTGCACAAACACTGCTTCAAGTTCCCTGCTATAAGCAGGCAAGCCACATTACATGAGCTGAACACCTCGTGATATCTTATGTTTATTGGCCCGTGCATCATCTTGATAGTTGAATAAAGATAGACCAACTTGATGTCACTTGCTTTATTTCATTATTTAATGCTCAACATGTTTCGAATGTTAATACATCCATCCTCAGAAGCTTGCGACTTATTTGTTGAGTTATTTCATGGGTTGTATTGCTCTGGTTCGATGTGTGTTGTTGTTAACGTTGTGGTTCGGCTGGGGTGGTGTGGTATCCGTATGCAGGCTTCAGTAACAACAACACACATCGAACCAGTGCAATACAACCCATGAAATAACTCAACAAATAAGTCGCAAGCTCCTGAGGATGGATGTACTAACATTCGAAACATGTTGAGCATTAAATAATGAAATAAAGCAAGTGACATAATGTTGATGTACCTTTATTCAACCTCCTGATATCTTTGGACATTTTCAGAACTTCATATACGTGAATATTGAATGGCTCCTCAGAATAAATATATTCAGATAGCATATGTCGGACATGCTATGAATGTACAGCATGGTTAGCTGTACGATTTCAAGGAGGTTGTGTAGAGACATAGAGCAAACTTACGTTACTGAAGCCTTTTTTGATATTTTGAAATGCAGCCCTTTTCTGCCAGCTTGTATCAATCTTAATTGCAAATGATACGTACCAAGAACAAGGATTTCAGGCCAAAAAACCATAAGGACTACTGCGTTAATAAATAGATTTCCAGCTCTCGACTATAGTTATGGCTTTTTTTTTTTAATTTTCATGAATAACTGATGTTTAATTAGGTTGTTTGTTACATATATCGGTCATAACCACCACGATTCGCATCGTCTTCATGTTCGTAATCGCTGTTTTATATCTATACGCAGTGGCGCACATTATATAAACACTCTCGTTTTAGCATATAATTTCGAATAGAAACTGATGATGGCCACTTTTGGCCGAAACATGTAGTTTTTATCTATAATAAAACATCATTTATTAGGCATACATTAGTTGTGTTACTGACTGTAGTTACTCCACCTAATAGTGCTGTTTTGCCTATCCTATAAGTTGCACCACGCAGTGTTTACACATGTTTACGGAATTTCCCAAATATAATCCATATATCTCTAATGATTCAATAGTTATCGTCATTCGGACAGAAATCTTCGAAGAAAAAAAATCTGCAACCACCAAGCAGGTGCTTTAAATTTGACTAATGTATTACTTGAACAAAACTTGCACATTTCTCCAAGACATATTACTACATAATTTGGAGACTCAAAAGTAACGGATAGTTTCGCGCTTGCCTACAAATTACGGTGCTCGTCACATTAGCGTCACTGATTCTAAGGCTTCGAGGAGTTCTTCATTGGCATAACGTTCTTAAAAATATTTGTGAAAAAACCAAATTTTATAACTCTGATATCGGGATTACATAAAGCATACCACATGGGAACTCACAAAATTAATTTTACATTTTTATTAGGAAAATGAAACCAAAACCGCCGTTGTTCTCCTTGTGGGGGTGAAATATTAGGTTACGACTTGAGACTCCTTGAAGACTGAGAGAAAGGCGACTGATTCCTCCGAAACATCGGTACGTATCAATCTAACTATAAAGTTATATTTTCAAGAAGACCGTTCTATAGATGTAGATCTATTTTAGCGCTGTTTATTTTTCTCTATTGGTAGGTGTTGTAAGAATAGATCATTAAATTCTTTAGAGTACACTGGTGTGCTAACTGCTAAACATTTTCGTCTGTGATAACTTTAAAATCGCTGTTTATGCCAAAGAGAATTGAAAGGTAATAATGGAACAGTATGGACTACGAAAGACTTCTGGTTATTTAGCACAAGACGGGGGCCTAGGTATTCACTTATTGCTGATGCAAAACTTGTAGGGAAAAAATTAAAATATTTCTCATTCATACCACCGATAAAACATGCAAGAACTGATATGTTTTATGTTAAGTTGCGTTCCTGAGATTATATAAAATTTCATTCGTACGTCACTAGGAGGAAATTATCAAATAAATAAGTGTTTAATTCTTCTTCCAATTCAGCCCTAATTAAATTCACCATCTGGCCCGTTCCACTTCAGAATTCGTAACTTCCACAAGTGCAAACCTCCACAAAAATGATAGGATACTTTGGACTGTGAATTCTGTAAGCGCTCAACGGTGGTTATTGTGATTGGTCATAATTCGAAAATACTAATTTTTTCATAATTGTGAGAGAGAAGATTTTTTTTTTAAAAAAAAAGCCTTCCAATCATAATGACAAAATAACAAACGTAAGTGTTGCAAATCATCCGATTATTACAAAATTTACATCACTTACAAAAGCAATTATGTAGGCCTGGGAGTCTAATATTTTTTTTAAGCTGCAGTGAATGGACAAGAAACTAATTCACCTGCAGCATAAAAACACAGAACTGAGTGCTAAACTGAAGTTTAAAGCTCTGAAATAGCCCGACAATTAAGTCATGGATAATTTTTATGTGCATTCTGACAACTGTACCGTATTATACAAAGAGCTTCATACAAGTACGTCTGTAAATACAGTCTCTCGCATTTGACGAATTGTAGCTTGGCACTCTGGAAATGGACGCGGAAAATAATTCAGAAATTTTCGGCCCTTATAACACGGCACCACACACAGTACTATTGGTTTGTAATTACTATTGCGCCTGATCACACTCAATGACACACAGGCACACTTGGTATGACTCCCCTAAAAGAGAGACCGGCCTGACGCAGAGACCTCTACTTGTACCACACAACATTCACAAGAGACAAACACCCTTGTCTCCAGCGGAATTCAAACCCGCAATCCCAGAAAGCGAGCAGCCGCAGACCTGGTGCTTAGACCGCACTGCCATCGGGATCGGCTGCAGTGAAATTTCTGGATCTAAATATTGATAAACACAGGCACACGTGAACCAATTTAGCTTGAGCAAAGAATGTATTATACGTTTCGGACACCGGACAACGTCACAACCTCCTTGACAGGGACACAGATGCCTGCACGGACTGACATCATCGCACATACACGGAAAATTACAGGATATGAATCATGGCAACACCCTTCAGTAGCGCT
>Ga0123352_10016338_pt1 | contig 11821 bp, 4 predicted proteins | sample TergutLab28metaG_FD_89700 | JGI IMG/M metagenome (GOLD analysis project Ga0123352, IMG submission 89700) | Labiotermes labralis P1 segment gut microbial communities from Petit-Saut dam, French Guiana - Lab288 P1 | ecosystem: Host-associated > Arthropoda: Insects > Digestive system > Gut ...
CACCGAAACTCCAACACACATCGAAACAAGAACACACGACCAGTGTGGTGATACAATAGAAAAGTCGCAGGCTCCTGATGATGGATGTATTAATGTCCGAAACATGTTGAGCATAGAAGAAGTAAAACAAAACTTAATAACTAGTGACATCAAGTTGGTCTCTTATTCTTCAACTGACACAAAGATGCACGGTCCAATATACGTAAGATTTATGTGGCATTTATTTTATTTTTTTAAATTGTTATCCTTTGTCATGTCTAGAGTGTTTGTAAATTCCGCGTACCGGTAAACATCGGTTGACGTACCAGTAGTGACACGCTAATCACAGTATGAGAAACCGTTTTTTATGCTCTTAACTATTGCCAAACAAGAGATAAGTATGTTAATTGATCTAAACATAACACAAAGTCATTTGTAACGACACGAAGCCCAATTTTTACAGTACAAAGGAATAATTTTTAAGTTGTAAATGTAACGGTGTAGTTCGAACTCGTGAAATAGGAGTTTCACTTTCGCTTCATAACAAGAAATGCTCAGTTGTATACGTACCAATGCGGTAAGACTCACATGGTGTGATTCCTCCGAAGAACTCGCTCCGTACCGCTGTGCACACCGACTAAGTTCACTTTACACCACACCAGACCACGACACCACTACGACTGTGTTGGACGTGGCCTCGCAAAAACATCTTTAACCATATATTCCCATATGCCATCCACAAAACTCAGCCGTACCACGAAGGAATTCTGAAGCGTTCCTCTTTTTTATTCCCCTTGCACTGCATTTGCGACCCCATTCTTTATTTTTAACAGACACTGAAGTTCCTTCATGCCAGAATAAAACACGACCTCGTAGAATCTTCCATACGCTACAAGGCTGACCTCTCAACGCTCACCCATAATCAGCAGATTCATGTTCTTTACCTTTTTTGGGGAGTGACCTTGTAGAAAAGTATTCTTTACCCTTTTCTTTTTTAACCATCAAAAGCGGGCCATTTCCGAAATTCCTTGTATTTCTGTTGAAGGCTGGTCGCAAAATGTTTGGTTAGGAAGGGCTGTACTGGTTTTCAATCCCGGATCTCCAGACCGTTAACATTATTACTGGGTGGAAGAAAAGCAAGTGGTTCGTGGTTTTATGTTTAAAAAGTCCTACGTTTGTAGGGCTAAAGGATTTAGAGACCCACCCACCGTTCTTTCCAATGGGCTTCGGGGTTTAAAGGTTTGCCTTTTGATCTAGTCCTTCTTTGTGAAGAAAACTATAGAAATTTAGTTGTCACATAACGTTCCGAATCTAAAGTTACACTTCACAACAAAATTCTCGTCAACAGCGTTCTGTTGACTGCAAGAAACGCTATCACATAAATGTAAGGGTGGCGAATTTTAGCAGTACATATGTTCTAAACTATAGGTCTAAAACTTGACTGTTCAAACCCAGCGGGGGACTTTCAAAAGGATATTTCTTCAACAGTGCTAGGACAAAATTCAAAAATTTTTTGAACATTCATACAGGTAGATATAGCTAGGATAATTATGTCTATGTCACTGATTCAGCTGATACATGTTTAAATATTGCAAAATGTAATTCCAGATATCTTAACATTTTTAACAGTATCCTGAACACTGTGTTTCAAAGGAGGACTGTAAAGAGTTCGTCTAGTGTTTGCAAGCCAGTCCCCTAAAATGAGTCGCATAATGTTCATATCAGATCACTCGCACTTCTGTAATCTTAAAGGACGTCAGTATTCCTTCCTGCACGAACTGTTATCTTTTGCCCTTGTCGCAGTGACGCGGCCAGTACGTCCTCTAAAACAGCACATGTACATTATTTTATCCAACAACTCGCATCATTGTTTCCACCCGGTATCTTTGCAGGACAACAAGTAGTCCCGGGTTCCATGCTGTTCCAGTTTGCCTGGAGTCGGATTCCAAGCCCCTAGCTCAATTTATTGCATTTAATATTAGGATTTATTTCACCATCTTTAAAAACGTGTTGGAAATATTTTCCTATGTGTCTCAGCCACGCGCCACGTGTAACAAACACGTTGTTTATTGCGTGTCTTAAGTCGTATCAGTTAAGTGAGCCGACAGGTAGTAACCAGCTATAATTTTCCGATGAAATATTGTCCCTGAATAGCTTCACTGAAGTTTATACCATAATGTTACACATTGTAGCAGCTGGAGTGTTGACGGCCCTTAATAATTTGACGACTGTTCCTGCTTACACATCTTCGAACACTTATTTCTTGTTCATATTGTTGTATTTCCTATTAGTGTTCTGTATTGATTTACTCTACCTCGGATTCACAATTGATAGGTTCAGAATTATGTCTCAATGTGACAGGTTTACAGTAGGTAGGTTTTCACCCTTTTTATAGGCCAAGAAGGTCTTTAGGATAAGTAGAGGTATAGCTCTACTCTTTCTAGGACCTCGGCACTCTATGGGTGGGGGGGGTCAGCCCCACGGCCCGGCCGCCTCTACCCACGGGAAAGACACGGTACCCATTGTACAGGTGGCTGGGTGGGCCCCAGGATAGGTTTACAGTACTCTTTGTAAATAACCAACTTGACGCACCATTCTTTTTTCATATTCTCTACATGTTTCGAAAAATCAAGTGCTCATCACCAGGAGAGTCAATGGTATCAATACGACCTCTGGTATGTGTCACTCTACGTAGGTGACCGTGTGGTATGCAACTTCAACCTGTATACCACACGGTCACCTACATAGAGTGACATGTAACAGAAGTCGTATTGATATAATTGACTCTCCTGGTGATGAGCACATGATTTTTCTAAACATGTGGAGTATTGGAATAAACAAATAGAAGAGAAAGAATTGTGCGTCAAGTTGGTTATTTACAAAGATTATAATAAGATGCACGATCAACGAAACATAAAGGTTCACAGCATTCCACGAATCCGTTATCTTTCAGATCTGTAATTTGCACGCCACCCGGTGGTTGCCTAACCGTACGAATTTCAGTGGTTATTATTCAGCGCCAGGATTAAGAATAGAATCTCAGTGTTTTGCTCAAACAAGATATTTATATTTCGCAAGTTTGTTGTAACGGACTACCATTGTTTCCAACCACAGTGTGTTCTTTGTGAAGTATAAACTAAATGTTATTTTTAATATACGTTGTTGGTAAATTAAGTTCAGTGTTAGAAGTTTAAATAAATTTCCACCGTTCTCTATCGGAAGAATAGAGGTTGCGTTTATGCATTTGACGGTACAGTGTTGTATACCGAAATTTATTTATTTTCCTTAACTGGATTTCCACCCGTTGACACTGGTCGGTAGACAGTAACATAAAATTAAACTTATCTTAGTAATTAACAACTTGATGCACAAAATTTTCTTCTACAATAAGTTTATTTCATGCCTCTACATGTTTCGAGCACATGTGCTCATCGTCAGGAGGTCAAAATTGTATTATACAGCCTCTGGTATCATCACAGCTATAGATGGCCATCCGGTGCACACGTAGAGAAAGAGTTCTCTCTCAACCTGTGCACGGGACGGCCACATAGAGCTGTGATGATAACAGAGGCTGTATAATACAATTTTGACCTCCTGACGATGAACACATGTGCTCGAAACATGTAGAGGCATGAAATAAACTTATTGCAAACAAAATTTTGTGCATCTAGTTGGTTAATTACTAAGATAAATATACTGAAATGCACGGTCAGCAAAACATAAGAAAAAAATAAAATTAAACATACCGTTAAACAAGGACTATTTACCTAGTGCTCCTTTTTAGAATTAAATCGTGGAGGAAAGGGCGAAAAAAATCATAGCAAATTGTGTCGTTTAAAGTACCTATATAGAGAACGGTGTAGAAGAAATTCTGAAGGTTATGTAAGAGTGATACTGACCCCCCTCTATAGACTGGCTGAAATAAAGAGAGCGAATAACACAGGACGTAACAGGAATTTCAGCAGACAATTTTTACCGTCAGTAACACTTCATATTTCTGCGAAATTATTGGTTACTCTTTCTGGTCAATCGATGGCAAGTGATAATTTGAAATTCTTATGATCTTGATTTGTGGGACGCACTAGGCCTATGTTCATTCATAACGAAGCTGTAAGAAAATAATCGAGATGCAGTTCCGTCCTCTTGCACAATAGCAAAGTCATGTGCTCCGTAACATTTATTCAAGATACAAGACCTACATATTAGCCTATTTCGGCACATGAAGACTCAGCAGTACGTTTATATAGGTCATCTCTCTAAGGGGGGTAACGGCCAGATGATGATCGGGTTCCCCTACTACACCACGCGGAGAGCCTGCTGTAACACCATACGGGACTCCGAATAGCGACAAACGTGGCATTCTGTGTCTTCTCTAACAGTGCTTCCTAAACTTTTTGTTCCAAAAATAACCTCGTATCCTTCAATGCTTGCTCACATAAATACAGGATGTAAGTTTGATAAGTATTCGGAATTAAAAATTGTGTCTCAGGAGAGATTATGCGCGTGTTACGTTTGTAATCTAAATTTTTCAGATAGACACAAAAATGACTGGATAATAAACTCTCACTAACTGAGTATACATTCAGTCTTACCTCATAGGATACTACTGATAACAATGGTGCTGTTTATTCGTCCTTTGAATTTGGGATTAATTGTAGAGCTGAAATATCATATCGGGTGCGACATCCAATCTGTAAGGGTATATTTATTTTGTTGGCGCATACCTCGGAAGTCCAGCTGCGCAGATAAGTTCTGGGAAACGGAAGAAGATGGAGCACTGCATATTTAGACTGTATCTTCCTGTATTTTGCTCTGGAACAAGTAACATACAAATATTACTGCTATCCCTGACAATGTCTGTTATTTTTCAAGTAGCGGTGAAACAGCACAGGTCGATTTAAGTTGCGACAACAACTGCTGTTCTGTACCTGCTGACATATTTATTAAAATGCCATGTCTAACATTATTATTAGACGACTGAACTGTTTCAAGTCTCTTTGTCGACTGTTCACCGAGCACACAGTTACCATTGCTACCGCACATGGCTTAATTAGTGTTTCTGAGACTGTACGCGCTATGTTGCAAGTGCAGTACAGTAACTCTGTCTGGAGGAAGCCTTGTTAACTTTTTCATTATCAATTTTGGAACTCTTCACCACACGGGTCAGACAGTTTGTTAATGCCTCAACACTACTCCAGATAAAAGTAATAAATTTGTCCTTGTAATCAGGATGATTAGTATCGCGATATTCACGACGTCTGGCAGGTAACATAGAACTGTTTGGTAACATTTCATTACACAAGACGCAGAGGGCATCAAGGACAATTTCATCACCTGTATACGTAAACCCCAGCGAGAAATAGTAATCACTGTACTTCCATTTTGTGCTACTTTCTGAAGTGCCGTAACTGCCGATAATCGGGGGTGACGTAAAACATGGCGATTCACTTTTAACGTCTGTTATACCTGTACTAACTGCGGCAGTTCTTGATTATTTACTTAAACTGCCTTCTTTTAGCCACCGATCCATGATAAATAACAAATAAATTAGCAATAGTGTTACTGCATGTTATTTCACTGACAATATTGCAGCTAAAAAATATGTACTTCACGTCGCTGTTAACTATTTTAACGCTGTATGAACTGTCACTAGACCGAAATGGTATCCGTGGTGGTAAAGGTCACGGCTAGAGGTTACTAAAATCAGTAGCAGGTGCAATTAATGCGAGGTTGTTAATTTAAGGTGCATATTGTTCTTTCTCAATCCATGTGCAACACGCTTTGTAATAAAATAGCTACGAATGCGCACCACTTGCGTAGGTAGCAATGCATTGTATGATTTGACCCTAATCAAAATGATTTTTTCTCACTTCGTGAGTACAGGGAGTTTCTTAACTAGATATGCTAACGGCCATACCAAATAATTATATCGCCAATTAAAGAAGCTTCGTTATTATTTTTAACAAAGTATTATTCTTCTAATTTAAAAAATAAATAAACTTTGAAGTAGCCATTAGAGAAATGCATCCACGAATCCTCTGGGATCTGCTAGCGAATCCCTCGCAATCGGCGGAACACACTTTGGGAAACACTGTTCCAGACACTTCACGCAATACTTCTCAAGGACAGATGACCCAGTGCAAGACATCCGTCAACATAAGAGACAATAATAGATGCGGGTACAAGTTCGTGTATTGAGTTTCGAACCCATAATATCAACGTTCGATCTGTCCAAGAAATACTTATAAATCGTTCAAATATATTTTATGTCATTCTTTACACTACAAAAATAACAAATTTTTCATTCAATACCGGTAATTGAAAGCACATTGAAGTCTATTATGTCTTGGAACGTACATCTGGCTGTAATTGAGCTCCGATGTGTCACACGAGCTGACTGTAACATAGATCGACACACACTGTTACAGCGCTAAAATCACAACGGATGAATTGAACTGAATTGGTACCATTCGTGCATGAGGTTATTAAATACATAGACCTATAAAAATTGACAGGATATGCCACTTGAGGGTTACAGTAATAGATAACAGAATAATATTAAAGACGATTTTAAAGGCTATTGTAAAATATTGACTTCAATTAAATTGGTACATACAACGATTAGTCACAAAGTTCTTGTGAACACAGTAAAATTCCTGACTATTTCGATTTCAGAAATGGCATGATAATTTCTTCACTAATAGAGGAACTATTGTATTTATATAATCAATTCCGCTAATTATGTCTGCATAGGCTTTTATTTTACACCAATGGCATCCAAAATTCTTATGGGAAAGGGTCGCACCTGGTTAGCGGGCCGTGTCAACATAAAAATAAGCTGTATACCTACAACCTACATTATAGTGTAAATTTAGAATATGCACAAAATACAGGCATGTGGTCACGGGTGGCGTAACACAATCTGGCGGGCCGCGGATTGGAAGTTTCACACGGTACTGACCGCACGTGACAATTCACTGGGACTCTACCCCTAAATTTTTCAATTTGCCTGTAGCTTACCTATTATGAAACTTCCAAAGCCCTTAAAACAAAGTTTGTTGACGGCAATTATTTCGAATTATGGGTGCACAGTTCACTTACCTTTCTCAGAAATTGAATTTCAGGTCTATATATTATGTAAAAAGTTCTTTTGTATGTTTCAGCAAATGGATTTCAGTTTTCCTTATTATCCAAATCCCCATCAGAAGTTGCGCTCCTCTATTTGTTACGAGTTTTGTGTTCGGCTGAGGCTGCAGTAAAAATTGTGATAAATGAACTGAAATGTTTAATATTAAGTGTTTTATTTTATTTTCTTCACACTAGGGCATTAGGGAAAAGCGGCTAAATAAAATTTAGGAAGTTTTTATTTTAAATCAGAAAGTTTTTCGGACAAACATACATATAACGTTTGGACTAACTCATTCTGTAAACACTGCAAGTCATCAAGCCCTGAGCTTTCATTCCCAAAATCAGCATTTTCCTTAAAGTTAAACAGTTCCACGCTCCTAACGACTACGGCTTTAACTAGCAAAGACTCTTATGAGAGTGCAAACACAGCTTTTAACGTAATTGGATCTTGAGCATCAACAAACAAACACTACACTACGGTGACCAAAAGAAGTGGCGGGAAACCATTTAACTTCATGTCTCTCATTCTACAGGCTTTCTTTAATGTAATTACTTATCTACACCTACTGTCCACAGATTATTACAATCATGTGTATATAGTGTGGCCTGTTAGTGTTCATTCCCAGAACTTACAAACAAGAAAGTTTTGTGCATGTGAAAGGAAGATTAAACGTACATGTACAGCAAGTCTTGAGATATTTAGCTCTCGTCTTACTGCTAGCGATATGACTTTCATAGAAGTATTGATCATTCTGGTCGTGATTTAAATTTGGCTTTTGAGAAAGCGAAAATCTTGTCAAGATGCAAGAAGAGTTAAATAGGCGAAGCTGATTGGAAATGAATGATCTGCGATGATTATGAACTTTACTGTGGAAAATATTTTGAGAAAATCCTGTCTTTAAACGAGAAAGGTCTTCGTAAATGTTTATGTTGTAGCGTTTGAATAAGAGATGGATATACGATCGTTGTACACTAGAATTGTGAGTAAAATATTTACGTCTTTCATTTCATTTGTAAATGTGGAAGACGGACGGAGACAGAACGAGCTTTGGAAATTGGAATTTCATGTAACAATTATATTCAATTTTAAATCCAACCGTGTATAAAACGATGTATCTCTGCTATATATTCCAACCCGTTCACGTTGTTTGTGGTGAAGGTCACTCGAAGAACATAAGTACACTGATTACGTACAAGATATGCATTTAATGCTACAACAGCCTTGCCGGTTTTAGCACTGCTATTTTGTTTTTAATTTTTTTGGTTGTCTGAGAATATAGAGCTGACTGGAATATTTTGGCAAAAAGGAACGACATTAAACCGAGGACTAGAGGACGTTACAAAATGAGGAATTCCCTATCTTAAAAATGTATTTATTGTTAGCGTGACCAAATTAAAACAATGAGGTGAACATACCATATGACACATCTGCCACACTTAAAGAACACAATAAATTTAGAAATTGTATAAAAATGTACGGTCTACTTCACAGAAAGTATCACATTCCTGTTTTACACACATCAGTCGACTCCATAAAGGTTAATATTCAGTGTCTGTGCTGAAAATCGTACCAAACGCATAAACAAAATCTGTGGGCAAAACTTTCATTTGCGTTGTAATATATACGGCTTATTTGACAAGCAATGAAATTCAGTGGGTTAAAGAAATGGGATGTACAAATGCGTGTGAATCCCCAGTGCTTGGCCTAGGTACCGGTGGCGGCTACATTGAACTGGGAGAAGAAATATTAGGCGTGGGGAACTTGTTCAGTTCGTCTTGCATTTCTTGACCCTTGCAGATGGAACTGACAAGTTGTCCCGAAACGTCTGTAAGGGCCTGCCATCATACGCTGCGTAGCATCTCAGAAGAGCTCAGATTTCACCCACTTCGCTACGGAAGCCTGGAATCACGCGCTAACCCAAAATAATCACTAAACACCGTGGAGTATGTTAACATACATTGTGTACAGGAAATTATTCGAATTACGGGACTCGTCTAAAGAAAAGCCTGAAACGACTTTATTTTTGATGGGTTCCTGACCGATAGTTACGAAGTCCTTGCTTATTCCAGTAAAGGTTAATATTTAAATCCACCCGGTTCAAAGTTGTCATCTGCATTTCATTAATTATAGTCTAAGTGAAATAAGTTAAATGGTTGAAATACTGAAATAAACTTCTTCTCCTTCATCATCACCATCATCACCCTCTTCTTCTTTTTCTTCTTCTTAGATGGAACTTCGGCCCAACGCAGACCTTAGCTTCCTTAATGGACTTTTTCATCCAGATCTTTTTTTTTATTTCTCTTCCCAGTTTCTAATTTTGGCCTATTAATATCTGTTTGTACATAATTCCACTATGTGTATTTTGGCCGTCCTTGATATAAACACTACTGATTATTATTACGAGCGCATTACTCTTGTAAATAATATCTGTTGCAGTTCGGTATATAGAAATTGAGAAATTTCTTTCTGTGATTTTTCATATATATTAAAGCCTTCATTGAAACAGATAATTTGGCTTTGTAACTGCGTGGATATCATATCCTCTAAATCTGAGGCTGAATCGAACAGCAGCGAAGAACAGATTCAAAACGGTGTTTTCTATGACATCTGTAGTGGGAAATGGAGATAATCATGGCACAGTATGCAACAAGATAATGGGAAATTATATAGGTGGAACTTCACGAAAAATGGACTATTGTCATGTCACTGCAAATGTGAAAAGCAAATACAAGAATTTATACATTTCTTAATGTGGCAGGCAGATGTCACACAATTTAAAACAAGGAACTCGGAATATTTTATCAGAAATTGTATTTTAGATTTCACTTTATATATAAAGAGATTTTGGTGTATGAATGTGGTGAATAAATTAATTCGTGATATTGCATTTACACTTTCTGTAATAGAGTCGTGAACACACTGTTGGTATTAACCATGAAGTGCACCGCGTAGCATTGGTTCGACTGAGTTCCTGACTTCGGGAGACGTCTGTTAACAAAACATAAATTCGGAATGTAAATTGGTCACATTTTCGCTGGACGACATGCCATAGAAAATAAAGACGAAGAAGGAAGGCACCACAGTGAACACTTCCGGGATTTTGTTTTTACTACATGACATGTAAAATTGACTCTCTCAAAAATATTATTGTAGGTAGTAAGGCACTAGAAATATTATGAAAGTATCTTTATCGTTGCACCGTGCATTTTGTAGATTCATTTAATTAACACACCAACTAATGCACACATATTATTATATTATATTATATCATATCATATCGTATCGTATTATATTATATTTTATTATATTATATTATATTATATATGTGTGTTGGTGTGTTAATTAAATGAATTATGAAAGTATATTGGTTTCGAGTAAGTTAATAAAAATTAAAAAATAAAAAATAATCTTTAATTTCAGACCTCAAGGAATAAACTTTTTGCCAAAATCTGACAGGCTTTCAAAGTTAGAATCTCAGATGTCGAATATCCCAGACCCATCTCAATAAACTTCAAGAAAAAAGACAAAGACAACTGCTTGCTATTTTTCATGTCTTGTTTATAGTAAGAACAGCAGTTACTCGACAACTGAAATAAGTGATGTCAGAAAAGTATTGTCTCTGGTAACTTGTGTACTTTTAATTGCTTGTCAGTTACAAAAACAGGATTACAAATGGTATAGTCTCTGAATTAGTGTACATAATTGTTTTTTACTTTTGATATATCGTAAGGTTCCACTGCTCACACTTAAGCGTTATAACATACACCTCCATACAGTAAGTACGGCCTTTACCTGCACCGATTTTCACGAAATTCATGAATATTCAAGAGGAATGTATGCAGATATATTACACCGAAATTCACCCGAGTCAAAAAAACAAATATGCAAATTTAAGACAGAGTGTATTTCGGCTCCAAAGTCCAGAATGTTCTTCACTCTGACGATTTTCGCAGAACTGATTTCATTCCTGTGCTTATTTCCTTAAGCGACGTTTATATAAATTGCACCAAAATGTAGCAAATAGCAAAATTTAAATACTGCCTTAATGATATATAATTTCGCGAAACCCATGATGACTCAGCCGCATTAAGTAGAGATATTTTACAATGATTTTCAAAAATAATTCAAGCACTGTGTAAGATACAAGTGTGTAATTCCGTCACACCCCTCTCCCTTCCCTCCCATACGAAAACTCTGTTTTCAAGGAATTCACTCTTGCTAGACAACACTGTAACAAGAATTCCAGTACGAGCTTGTGGAAATCTCACAGTTCATTTTAATCGCTGATTCTAGGGCATAGACTGAAGGATTAATGTGGCTTTCACACAAGGCTTTTCTTTTTATTTTGTAAAAACGGCTAAGGAGTATCAGGAGCAGACGCACACTTTGAAAGACTGGCGTCACCCCAGCAAAGCGATACAGTCCAGTAGTCCAATAGCCCCATAGTCAGTATTTATTATGAGGAAGTCTTTGAATGAAAAACTGTGCTTACTAAATTCTGTCATTTCTTTGCACTCGCACCACAGTTGTAATCTCTATCACAACTAGTCTAGGGAATGGAAGGCCGAAGATTTGTGGTTCGAATCCGGGCAGTGGTAAGATTTTTACCCTTCTCCATAGTGTGTATATATGTATGTATGTATGTATGTAGGTATGTATTGTGTATGTATGTATATGTATATATATATATATATATATATATATATATATATA
>Ga0123352_10016340_pt1 | contig 11820 bp, 6 predicted proteins | sample TergutLab28metaG_FD_89700 | JGI IMG/M metagenome (GOLD analysis project Ga0123352, IMG submission 89700) | Labiotermes labralis P1 segment gut microbial communities from Petit-Saut dam, French Guiana - Lab288 P1 | ecosystem: Host-associated > Arthropoda: Insects > Digestive system > Gut ...
TATTGACAGTTCCTATTCCTAGCTACATTTTGACAGTTCCCATCCCTAGCCACATATTGACAGTTCCTGTCCCTACCTATGTTTTGACAGTTCCTGTCCCTAGCTACATTTTTACATTTCTTGTCCCAAGTTACATTTCCTACACATAACAGTTTGATATTGCAGTTCCACTGAATATGCATCCTGAGAACTTGAAGAGTACCTGGAGAGACATCTCCCTACAGTAAGTGTGATATTAAATATGGCAGGGGTACCTTTTTTCTTTTTTTACTTCTTCTTCCTTCTCCACTCAGAGAAATACTGCTTTCTCCTCATGACTGAGTTATGTACATTTCTATTTTTCCCACAACATCAAACACATTCTCCTTCAAACAGCTTCAGACAAACATTACAATAAAAAGGGCGGTTATCCTGCTCTGGTACAGTTGCGCACTCTAATAGCAGCACCTGAACAATGCAGTCCACTGCCATATTTTGGTGCCCTTGTGTTTGGTCTTCATAGCCCTTCACTGTGGCCACACGGATTTTCAAATGCAATTTCACGTACTAAAGTTTTATATTGGCGATTAACAGCCAGTTTAAATAAAGTTCCATGTGGGATTCCAAAAAGAAAATGGAGGTCATAAATGATCTGTAATCTTGCAAATTATTTGACATAAAGCTGCTGGCACAGTGACATGTTCAGGACACAAAGTAACTTTGCAGTGCTTGCATATTCACTGCTGAGTGTGTCTTTGTTATGTGTTGGAACTGACAGAGACAAAAACTGTTAAGCTTCAGTAAGCTAGGTACACTGTGTCATTTCACCATGACAGATAGCAAATTCCTTTTCCACCCTAAAGCAGTAATTATGTTTTTCATTAAGTTAACATATTATCTGTTGTATTAATTATATCGCTCATTTGCGACAAGAGTGTCACAACTCAGGATTTGGTATTTTTGACTTAACTGGTATAGAAAGAAACATTTTCAGATGCACCTTTAACAGGTACAATGTCATAACGCAGTTAGCAAAACTCGCCACTGGAGAGCAGTTGTGTTTTTGTTGCACTCGTAGAAAATTATAACACTTCAAAACCTTTAAAAGTCTCTCTCCTGGAAAATCACACATTTTGAGTTGTGACACTGTTGTCGCAAATGAGCGCTATTACATCTACTGGTACTGTGATGTTGGCAGTTGTATTTAAATGTTGGGGTAACAATTTGTCATTTGGGAATACATTTAAATCTCCAGTATCTGTGGTCCTTGTGGCCATATTGTGGTGTTGGATAATGCATTAGAATTGAGTGAGGTGCTCATCCGGCACTGCTGCGACACATGAGCGGTAGAGGTTGATAGAATAGTAAAGTATTCTGCACAGACTTTGGTGTTCATTCTTTCATGTTGACACAAAGAACGTATCATCCAGGATAGGTATCAGGAAGCAGTAGCACAGGATTATGTGAATGATGGAAATGCTAGAAAGTGAAGACCTTAAATCTGATGAAAATGAAAAATTAATTTGGCTGAAACCTTAAAGCGACCTATGTTGGTGTGTGCGAATGTGTTTTAAAAAAGCACTCCTATAAGTTCATTTTGGGGGACCGCGGTAGCACAGTGGTTGAGGCACTGTGCCACAAATCGGAAGGTTGCTGGTTTGATCCCAGCTGGCGTCATTGGATTTTTCATTGACATAAAATCCTTCCGATCGCACTATGGCCCTGGGGTCGACTCAGCCTCTAACAGAAACAAGTACCAGGAGTATTTCCTGGGGTTGAAGGCAGCCGGTGCGTAAGGCTGACAACCTACCACCATCCTGCGCTGTTGTCACGAAATCTGGGAACCTTAACTTCTCTGGGCCCCTCCGGGCCTGTAACAGGACTGCTTTACCTTTTATAAGTTCATTTTACTCACGTAGTTACTCTGCATAATCTGTGTTTTAGGTAGGTTTTCACCCCTTTTTATAGGCCATGCAGTCCCTTAGGGTGAGTAGAGGTATAGCTCTACTCTTTTCTAGGAACTTCAACACTAGATGGAGGTGGGAGGGTCAGCCCCATGCCCCGGCCGCCTCTACCCTGGGAAAGACCCGGTACCCATTGTACAGGACACTGGGTGGGCCCCAGGGCTGTTCTGGATGGGCGGAAAATCTCGTCCCCACCGGGATTCGACCTCGGACCGTCCAGCCCATAATCAGTTGTTATATCTACTGAGCTACCTGGCCCACAATTTGTGTTTTATATTCCACAAAATCTCGTTTTTTTCATAAACCTTGCATGGAAATTTAAATAATAACCAGGTCACTTAAAGGTTAATAAGTATAACTTAACACTGCTTTTCATTTTGTTTCCTTGTGAATGGAAGCATTTTCTGATAAAGACAGGTTCTGTTTTGTTGTTTCATTAATGAACTGTTTTTCTTTTGTCTCATGTCCACTGCCCCACCCACTCATCTGTTAATTCTCCGATATTGGGTGTAGCAATAAGAATGGAGCATGCCAGCCTCACTCTTTATGTTTTCCCACACTGGTGTAGCCTTAAGAATGGAGCAGGCCAGACTTCACATAGTTTTCATCTCAAATCATTCTGTAACGGATAGTGACAGCAGTTCATTGTCACTCATTTTGACAAAGTTGGTGGTGTTTGTAAACACCATACCATATAGACATTGGGACTGGGAAAGCCCAGTTACTATAGTGTTTGGGCTGTGGACTGGACTCCAGGGTTTAATTGCCAGCACAGAAAAAATTGTTCTCCTCTCCACAGTGTCTGGAACAGCGCTGGGGTCCACCCGGCCTCTTATCTAGTAGGTATGGGGTTGTTTTCCATGAAGTATGGACAATGTGGCACTGGGACTGATTTTTGTCTGTGTACTTCAGTTTTTCATGTCAGTGTTATTCTATCATTACTATGTTCACTGATGCTAGTGAGCGTTGTTAATTGAAACACATTCTTTCCGAAAGGTAGAGAGGTCACGCTGTAGGTGACCACTAACGCTTATGTCATGTCAGGGTCAAGAATACGTGGAGCTGTACCTCCACATTCTGTGTGGTATACAGGAACAACTGTTCTTTTCTTTCGCCCCTCCATGAAAATACATTGATGAGTGCAATTAAAGTTCTGTGAATTGTTGATGTCAGCACCAGATGGGGGAGAATCAAAAGGACATTATATATATATTTTTTGAGATTATGATTCAACCCTATGCCCAAGTAGTCTGTTGTACTCCAATCTTTAGTCTCTGTTATGTTCTGCTGTGGATATGTGAAATGCTGATACAAGTGGTGCATTGCAGGCTGCAGAAATTCAAGTTGATGACAGCAAATACTGTGATAAGCAGTGAGAATGCGTCCATGGAGACCATGGGAACAGAGCAGGTAACTTGTCTCTAAATTTTTGTTGCTGTATACTTGTGCTTCCCATCTTTTAACTGATATGCTTACTCAAAAAATATTTGTGTAATGATTCTTTCTACAAACATGTTTGGCAGTAGTGTAGTGAAGAAAACCTTCAGTTTGAAATGTACGCTATGCCAGCCAGTGGGAGACATTGGTAGATGTGCCCAGATGCAATGGCTGTTCAGTGGAATGCTTCGTGGCTGAGAAAATGCATCTGTTGAACCTAATTTTCTTTTGCCTTCACGTACATGGGCTTTACTTGAAGTGGTTCAAACATGCCTTGCCTCTTCCATTTCCATTTTTGGGGCACCAAACATCGTGGTCGGTGAGCAGTCATCCACGTTCATATACAGCAGGTGCTGAGTTCAAATTTTGGCTCTCCTGAAAGGGTTACCTGGTGTTCCTTACTTCATCCAGTCTTATGCCAGAACATAACCTGAAATTACACCATAGACACTTCTGCATTCTCTCTGATTCTTTTTCATTAATCAGTTGATCATTTGAACCATGCTACACTGTACAGTGTGAGTTATGGACAGCATTAGTGATTAAATTACAAACAAGTAAGTAAGAAAGTGATTAAAACAGACCACATGGAAAGGAGAACATTCTGAGTAGATGGTGTAAAAAGAAGCAAACGAAAGGGAGAAGAAGAGGTAGAAGAAATACTGGGGGCCTGAAGGTAGGAGCAAGATACATAGGTTCAAATAATGAAAGGGATGGGCATTGGAGGTGAGGAAAGTAGGGTTAAGGTTGGAAGACTGTAGGGTAAATGGAGAGGTAGGTGTATAGAGAAGAGTGAAGGGAATATGTGTTAGGGGTTGTGGAAGGGGGAGATAGTGGGGAATGGGATGGCAGTGGAGTGGTGGACTGAGGGGATGAAGTAGGGGGAAGTGAAGGGCACAGTTAGCAAAATTGGAATAGAATATTAGTGTGGGAGAAAGGAGTTGTTGAAGAATGTTGTTTGGAGACAGAGATAATGGTGTAACTGAAAGGGAGGAAAGGAAAGTAGGGACATACAGAATAAGGAGAATGGGAGGGAAGTAGGGCCAGATAGGGTAAAGGGTTGGAGGTAGGTTCTTTACTCTGCTTTCCTTGACCATCATTCCTTCTCCCTTTGCTTATGCTTTACCCCCTGAAGACCCATTTACAATGGCTTTGTGGATACAGACAAATGGCAGCATGTTGTGATGTTGTCTTGTTTGTACATTTATTGTGGTGTATTTGGATTGATAAAATGTATTATTTGTGGAAAGAATACACAGGCAAGCATAATGCTGTCATGTAATCATCATGATGTGAAATATGATTGTGATCTAAGCATGGGTTTCAAAACATGGTATAGCTATTTGGACAGTGTGCCCTGCCATGCTTTGGGATGATGTTAGCACTGCCATAACCACATACCTCCAACCGCTTGACATTCTGCATGAACATAATTAGCCCTTTGGAGCATATGCGCGGTGCACTGTACTGCTGGAAATGCCAAATGTTGGCTAACGTCAGCACCAAGAACATGCCAATTAGGGTATATTTTTGTAGCACCGTGTTGGATATATATACACCCCTGTAGCTGGTGTGCTATGTCAACCCAATGAAAATGGAGTTTTTAGGTAAGCATTTTCCAGATTAATTCCACCTCCAAAACACTGATATTTGTATACTGTGTCAACTCTTTCTTTGGCCTGTTTCTGTATTGATATCCTTTGTCCGTTTCAGCTCTTGGACTTATTCTCACTGGATGATAAGAAAAAAGAAAGTCCGAAATCTTCCAAGAACCAGCCTGTGGCATCAGGTGCTCTCACAATGAAGACTGTGTTGGACACACTGCCGGATCTGTGGGAGGAAAAACAATATGATGAAGAATATGACCTGACGAACTTCATGAAGAACCTGCGTAACTGAGTCATTGGATCAGGTTTTAACCTTTTGCCATGTGTTGTGTATATTGCCTGAACATGCAGGCTTGTTGTATAGGTGCACCATTGTGTAATCTGACTGGCTTCTGTGTGCAAGTGTGAAATTGGAGCACGTGTGTGTGTGTGTGTGTGTGTTTTTATGTGTCCTGTTTGGTCAGCACTTCTTTTTGATTCAGAAATAATGTTTAGAGCCCAGTGAATTTTTTTTTTTTTTGAGTATGTATAGAGCCTCAGATTTGTTGCTGTGTTTGTCCAACATCCAGAGCAACGTTTATTAGATGTATTTTGCAGCATTGCTGCAGTGTGTATATATACGTTACAGTTGACCCGTGTCGCGGTATCGCCACACTGACACACCCCTTTTATTTGTCGCCACTCATTTGTGTTGAAATATTGACCGTTGTGTCATTCAGATCTCTGTTCCACCATCCTTCTCCGTTTGATAAACATGGACCCCGTGCAGTTCGTTACTGTCGAGTCACATTTTACATTTTGAATTATGTCACTACCAATTCAGTCTTACTGACGATCTGCACAGCCATGTGTTACCCACATGTGAATGTGTTGGACAATAAAACGAGAAATTAATTCAAAGATGTACGACAGGCTTGGGGATTGAGTGATCGGGACTCAGTCCTTGGCAGAAGCAGAGATTTTGCTTGATACTTTAGCGCGACGCATTTGGAGAGTCATTGGTGGCGATGTCTCATCAGATGGTGACAGTGTGTTCGACTGATACTTGTTAACAGGGAAGGATGATAGTAACAAAGGTGGAAGCTGAGGGAAAAATCTATTATTTGGTATTGTGGTGGTGTCTGTCCTTCTGTTGGAGGTCTTGGTGGATTGTGGACGCAAGAGGCAGCCTTTGTGTGCTGAGATTCTCTGCTCATTGCTATTTTCCTTCAGTTCCTGCTGCCAGTGTCCAACTGATGAATGACAGTCACCACAGTTGGTTAAGAAACCAGCAAGGTACACTTAATAAAATAAATTTGGGACAAACCAGTTAATTCCACTCTGCTGCATGGTTTGGCTCTGCAGAGCCAGTTAGTATACGTATGAAAAATTCTTACACCTGCAAGTCTTCTGTCATGAGATCATGCTGTTTGCAGAAACTTTAGACCATCCATGTGTTTACATCCAAATGGGAGTATTCCTGTGCCACTAATACCCAAACTGTGTACGGCAGGCTGTATAATTCTTTGTACAGCTGGAACTGACTTGCTTTGTTAACCTTTTAAAGACGAAAAGTAATCTACTTTATATAAGGAATCAGTTCGTACCGCGCTGTAAACACTTTCCACCACGGTTATAAAAACCAATCAGTTAATGATGTATAAAGCAAAAATCGCTGTTTGTTCCGAGATCTGTGGAAAACACTCAACGCAAAGCGAGCACCATGTAGAATTTTTTAATGTTAAACCTGGCGGTACGTAAAGAAACCACTAGGCTTTAAATGGTTAAAGTATAAATTAGTTCCCCAATATACAGTATAAAGAAGCTGCAATGTATTTTGTGTATGGTATGTTGTGTCTGTGTTAACTGTCATAGACACATCATCAGCATCATCATCATCATCATCGCCGGCGTCATCATCATCACCACCACCACCAACACCACCATCATCATCATCATCATAAACATCAAGGATTGGAACCTTTGATCTGTTCTGTCCCCAAAGTTACAACTGCTCTCTCCAATGCTTCTTTGGTCTTCCAATTGATCTTCCTTGTGGTCTGTAGTAGTATGATTTCAAAGGGATTTGGTTTTGTGGCATTCATAGACATATATTGATTTTATTTCGTTTAGGTGTTCTTACACGACGTGTTTGTCATTTTGTTTTTTAACCAATATCCCAAATTAATTTTATTATCAGTAGTGTGTCGGTTTTTTAATCAGCTATGATTTGCGGTAAATTGTGGTGACAGTGCATGTGTATATTATAGAGACTGTTTACACATAATGGTGATAAACAGGCGTGGAGTCAGGATGTGACCGTGCAGGACACTCACACCTTTCGTGGCTGTCATTACCATTAACAGGAAATTATATTAGGGTCCACTTATCAGAACGTTCTGTACACCATTTTGCACTGACGTTAATGACCATGACCAAGTTTTTCATGTGTTGAGATTTATATATTTTTGTAACAGTATGAAATATCAGTTCAGTTTTGACAAGAAGAAGTGTGGTAGGTTTCGGAAAATCGCGTTTTGTCTTTATGTGTTCAGTAAGCCAATTTACATGCCCAAGTTAACAGACATGCTGCCAACAGAATTTTCAGTCATTTATTGAATTATAATTTTTGTTAAAATTAGCTGCAGATTCTAGGAGTTCTCGATGCTTATGACTGAACATGTTCTGGAAGTGATTTAGTGTATATTATTTCACACTATGTAGAATAACAGGATCACAAAAAATAATGTCGTATTGCACTGTTCAACATTTGGAGTTACGTTTAATGTAGTGCCATAAGAATCCTGTTGTCTTCTAAGGTGTGATGCTGTGTATGTGGATAGTTTGGAGGACTGCTGGTAGTGCTGGTACTGCTGGTACTCTTGTCAAGCAAAACTCACCTTTTAACCAGCCACAAAATCCCAGAAGAGGAGTAGAGGTGCATCTCTACTCTTTCTTTAACTGTGGTGCTATATGAGGGGGTGGATGGTCAACACCATGCCACGACTGCTTTACCGCAGGGAGTTACCCAGTACCCATCATGTAGGAGACCGGTTGGGTCCAAGGGTCAGTCTGGACGGGCGCGGAAAATCTCGCCGTCATCGGCATTCGATCCCAAGACCATGTAGCCTGTAGCAAGTTGCTCTACTGACTATGCTATACCAGCCCACATTAGTACGTCTGTACCGAGTAAACACTCTTGCACCAGAAAACTGCATTTGTGTTCAGACTCTTGTGATCCTTAGACCTTAAATAATGTAGTAAGGCTGGTTAAATAGTTGGCCTCTTGCTAGGTGTCAGTCCTTAGCTATTATGTGTGCATCACTGCCCTGTAAAATATCAGTGTTTCAATATGTGGCCCTGTTCTACATGAGCTGCACAGCAACCATGTGCTGTCCTTGCTTGGTCTTCTTCTCCTTCTTCGAATCAAAGCTAGGCCATGAGCATTCCACGTTCTTTTATGGTCGTCCATCTCATACCAGTAAGCCTAAAACAGAGCCAATTATGGCAGTGTGTGGAGGCATTGTTTCTACATATTTCCGTCTCATTGTTATGTTCTCTTCTAACATCTGCATGTAGATGTGTTTGTACTGCTGCTGTAGATTGTACGGGTTTTAGTAGTTTTTTTTTTTTGAAATGTGTAGGTTAAGTACAGAAACAGTGTAAGTTTTCTAAAAAATAATCCAGTCAAACACAACTATTAGTATTATAAAAACAATTCTTTTCTTACAAAAATTTGCTACATGATTTGACAAAAAGGTCATCATCAGATGAAACAGTTACAAAAATATACAAAAGAAGGCAGTAGTAATATCAAAAGAAGCCTTCCTGTGGCCATTTGTTTGTAACTGTTTTGCCTGATTGTGACATCGGTTGAAACTTGCAGTGAATGTTTGTAAAAAGATAGGGTGATGTTTCTGAAGATTGTAAAGTAACATTGTTTTGTATATATGTGCTGTGAGATGTGTTTTGACGTCTCTTCTGATTACAGTACGCCTCTGTCGGTGTTCGTTTTTGATCAGTCTGATAGCTGTATGTGTCCTTTGTTCCACATCTGTCCCTGTCAATATTTATTGAACACTGCAGGTATGAGGTATGAAGTCAACATGCAAGGATAGCAATTCTGTTGCTGACATGTTCTATGTAGTATGGCTGTTAGACAGGTGCCATAGTCATAATGTGGCATCATGTTGTAGGAAAATATGATCTTACTATTCATGGTTATGAAAATCTTGAATCTGAAACAGTGGTGAAGCTAAGTTTTTATGGCACCCGGGGTGAGTAAGTAGGATGGCTAAGCGGCTTCGGTGGTCTAGGGGTAGCGTGCTGCCTTCAAGTACCCAAGTTGACGGGTTCAAACCCGGCCGAAGCTGTCAGGATTTTTCAGGGCGAAAAAATCCTCAGCATGCCTTCGGAAGGGAAGTAAGCCATGGGTCCCGTGTCGCAGATTTGCGGCATGTAAAAGATCCCTGAATTGACGTGGAAGTTGCAATTTCATGCAAAATTACTGGCCAATTCTCACCCACACAGTTCCACCTTTCGCTACCAGGATCTCTCACGTCGTCGTGGATGTGGGGGTACCTGGCGGCAAACGTGGGAACATCCAAACAGGCGGGGGGATAGGGTGAGTACAATAAGCCTATAGGCTGCAGTACATCTGTGGCATTAGCTACGGGCCCTACTGATGAAGAAGTATGATGGCTGCCCCCTAACAGAAACTGTGAAATTTAAAAAAAATCACAAAAATTTATGAATTTCCATTTATTTGGCTGAGTAGTTTAAAATTTCTTGAGTGCATTTTCTTTTGTTTGCAATTCAAATATTCATTTTGCTGTCTATTTTGTTACCTCTTGGACTCTGCTGCCAGACGTTGTCACACCATTCATCCCCCCCCACATCTACATTCATGATCTTAAATAACTTTAATGTATTCTTTGTTATCATGATCATGAACTTTGTCAGGTTACAACAATAGAACATGTTCCTCAGAATCCCGTTTAGGCCTTGGACTTCGTCACTACAGTCTTGCGCCACATAACGACATTTCGGTCAACAACGGACCACATATAAGACGGTTGCCCCATAAGATTACATTATTATAATATAATATTACAGTTACAGTTGCCTACAGTATTCAGTTCAGTAACATGCTGTACTGGTTTGTAGCCTAGGAGCAGTAGGCTATACCTTATAGCGTAGGTGCATAGTGGGCTATAGGTTAGTGTAAGTACACTCTATGATGTTCACACAATGACAAAATCACCTCGACACATTTCTCAGAATGTATCCCCGTTGTCAAGCTACGCACGACTATTTCAGTCATCCTAGGCTTTCTTCTCCCATACATTTTGTATTCTTTAGTTTCTGTTCATATTTATTTTATTGTAAGGCCATGATAGTGCGATTGGTGCGGTGAATGTGCTGCGAGCTGGACAATCCGAATTTTGAATCGTGGGAGGAGCAAGAGATTTTTCCCTTCTCCAAAATGTCCAGACTGCACCCACCCGGGTTTTTTTTTACCATGATTACAGAAGCCTGCCTCTGGTTCTGTATCCTCAGCCACATGAATTCAGCACACACTTTTCCATCCTAATTTTGTAAGGTCCATTTTAATAGTATGCTTCCAGCTGTGACCAATTCTTCCTCTTTGTCTCCCCACCGTCGTGTCTTCTGACCACAACGCACTGCATGTCTTGTCTTTCCCATCCATGCTACATGCCATGCTCATCTCATCCTTTGTCTGTTCTTCCCAATACTGTATGGTGTAGTGTACCAATTACGACACTCCTTTTCATGCAGTCTTCTCCAGGCACTCCCCTCATTGTCCTGTTCTCGGATGCTTTATGTCTATGAAATATGATGAAATGTGTGTCATAATTGGTCTTTATGTAGTGGCCCTGTACAGAAACTTAAATCAGGCTGATGAATTTCTCATTTGTCAACATGTTTCACATGGCTGTCTATAAAGCTCATGGACTGACACTGAGTTAATGTTTGAACTGTTACAGTTTTGTTCATGTATTCATGGTGATTGAAACATTTCAGGCAACAGTTATTTGTGTTTGGTAGAGGTCATAAATTTGTTTGTGTAATGGCTTGATATCTACAAGTTGAAAACCATGTCTTCTATGTTTGGGTGGAATTTTGTGTGGGTGACATAAACTGAAAAATTAGAGCTCAGAATTGTAAAACTTATGTTAATCCTTTTGTCAAAGAAGAAATTTTTGTAGAACCCTATGATATGAACTTTAAATGTTGTAATATGGCCTTTGGTGTGGTGAGATTGTGGCTGTCAAACCTTCTGGACTTGGTGCTCTGAAGCAAGAAGGCAGTCTTACTGATACAGCTTGTCTCCATTACAAAGACCATTCAGTTAAAGTTGTGTTAAGAAACTCCTATTAGGAGAATTATATCAGACACATTAATCTTTGAACAATATGTTTGATATAAATCTTATTGTAGCACCGTGCATTTCTTGTAGAATCACTTCAATTTATCAACCAACAAATGCACATATAATTTCACATAAAACATTTTAAAACAATCCGACATGTTTCGATCTTGTCAGATCATCATCAGGGAGCTTTGTTCCTTGCTAAATTTATGTTACAGTCTTCACAATTCAATTGGAGCAGTGGCTAGGTGTGCGTCTTAAGACGCACACCTAGCCACTGCTCCACAACACATTCCTACACAACATGATATGCTGCCACAACACCTCGTTTGCAAAAACGAATTGAATTGTGAATACTGTAACATAACTTTAGCAAGGAACAAAGCTCCCTGATGATGATCTGACAAGATCGAAACATGTCGGAGTGTTTTAAAATGTTTTAAAAGTGTTTTATGTGAAA
>Ga0123352_10016341_pt1 | contig 11820 bp, 7 predicted proteins | sample TergutLab28metaG_FD_89700 | JGI IMG/M metagenome (GOLD analysis project Ga0123352, IMG submission 89700) | Labiotermes labralis P1 segment gut microbial communities from Petit-Saut dam, French Guiana - Lab288 P1 | ecosystem: Host-associated > Arthropoda: Insects > Digestive system > Gut ...
CCCTTTGTGATTCTACAAACATCAACACGATAATCGAGTTCGTTCCAAACTGTTTGTAGCATGTCAGCGGTGATAGTTTCAATGGCGGTTCTGATTCGTACCTTCAGTTCCGGGATGCTTGCGGGAAGAGGAGGAACATAAACCTGATCCTTGACGTAACCACATAGAGAGAAATCACACGGGGTTGCATCTGGAGAACGAGGTTGGCATTTGTTAAAACCCTGACAATCATTTCGAATAACCCTGCTATATCAGCACAATTGCTCGGTCAGAATTTCACTCTTCAATTACAGATTTGCATTACCTACCTGTAACATTAGAAAACAAGTCGGTTCAGTATGGTAGAAGCCATAATGCCTACTTCACTAAAGCAGTCCTGCAATAGAACAGCACAGCGGAAGCAGGCGTACGGAAGAGTCACAGCTGTCCTGACTCCCACGTGGTGGAAGGGGCATGTATAGCTTTAAGGAATCCGAAGCTTATGGCTCAGCAGGATTTCGCAAAACTGTGAAAATTCTGGTGAACTACATTCTTTTTAGGGCCCCCATTTGAACATTCACCGAACCAAACATTTTTATAATAAAAAATGTAAACCATAATGAGAAATGTATTTAATGCCCTACTATCATTCCCCCTTGAAGACTAAAATTAATCTGCATTATACATAACGATTCAGCTCGTAAATTACAGGGAACGAAGTCTCTAACCAGTAGAAACACAATCAGTGAATGCTACTTACAGAAGTAATAGCTGCTTATTGCGAGAACCATACGAGACACATATACATTCTGTGGGCACGATGCTGAGCTGCAGTGTTAAACTTGGTAGTGCACATACTAACCACTTGGTTAGTAGACACCATCCAAACCATGAAGGCATATGGGGGGGGGGTGTAGTGGTATAGCTCCATTTATTCTTAACCACGGCACTAGGTGCATGTGGATGGTCAAATCTACGCCCCCGCCTCTTCACCACCGGAGAAAGAACGCCAGTACGCATCGAACAGGAGGCTGGGTGGCCCCCAGAGTCGGTCCAGACGTTTCGGAAAAGAAAAAATCTCCTAGCTCTCTCGGAAATCGAAACGCGGGTCTTCAAGCCCAAAGCTTAATCAGTATACTGACTACGATATCCCGGCTGCTAGCTTATGTACCGCGGGTTATAATTTGCGTAATGGGTGAGACAGGTCATAGAAAAATGTACTGCTGTTTTACAGTCCCCGAGTGTCAGAACATATTGTGAATCCTTGATATGTTGTATAGGATGGAGAGCATACATACATACATACGTACATACATACATACGTACGTACGTACATACGTACATACATACATACATACACACACATGTATACATGGTGCGTCAGGATAGCTCAGTCGGTATAGCAACTTGCTAAGGGCTGGATGGTCAGGGGATCGAATCCCGGTGGTGGTGAGGTTTTCCAGACCCGTCCAGACAGGCTATGGAGCCCACCCAGCCTCCTGTACCATGGGTACCAGGTCTCTTTCTTGTGGATAAAGCGGCCGGGACGTGACGTTGACCATCCATCCCCATCTAGCGCCAAGGTTAAAGAAACAGGAGACCTGCACTTCTATTCTCCCTCCGGGCCTTCATGGCCTGTTCTGAGGTGAACTTCATGCTCATATATATGGTTCAGGCTAGAAACTAATGGCCCGGATCTTGTGAACACGATAATGACTCTTCTAGTTTTATAACACGCAGGGAACTTAGCTAGATAAGAAACTATAAGCTTTAAAGAGTATCTCTGTATTAATGACAAAATTGTTACTTAAACTTTGGGAAGGTATTTAGCATGTCTGTAAATAATCCCAACGGAACGCGCATTTGTAGACAGCTCACCGTTCTGCAACGAGCATTAAAGACACAGGAGAAGTTGACGTTTTTCCCTACGTACAGCGGTCCGAAATGTGAAAGCAACAGTAACCTTCGCAGGCCGACATTCCCCTCTTGTTCCTGGAAGGGTGACCACTGCTACTTGATATGTGAAATTGAGAATATAAGCCGATTACGTGATTCCTTTGTCACGGCCTGATGTCGGTGATGCAAACCACAGAACATCATCAGTTACACTCGCCTGCACTCAACCCACACTCTACCACAAACAGGAAACTTTTCCACAACTTCCCTCCAACACTCATAAACCGGTTGTCGCAATTATGCAGACTAAATCACGTGGTCTGGTTCTAAAACTTCACTCATTTCACGAAATTCATGATCAGCTGACAAGATGCAAACACTCCAAAATAATCATGTAAAGTCCTAAAATGACGGGATGTCACAGTCTGCATGATTACCGGTATCCGACGTTTAGAGGAAACGTTATTAATGAAGATGCAGTGCCGCTACCAATACGGCACACACCACAACAGCATGGCGAATACGCAGCCACAGTCTCCAATTTCATGGTCAACCTGAGCTGACATTCTTGTTCTCATGTACGAGTATATGAACAAGAATACACAGGCATAGATGTACAGTACAGTTAATTGAAATGACGCCATTTATCCCTTCCATACAAATCGAAGCTCCAGACGTAGCGTCAGCAACTTCATTAAAAATCCTAATTACGTATTTTCTCTCTCCCGGAATTCTTGCCACGAATATAGTTATTACACGACCAAAACAGTTTAGCTTTCTTTACTTCAAGGGACTAGACCATCTCGAGAGATATGTTGCCTTTGTGCTTAAACACCACGACAAAGCATATGGGGGAGTGCAGTTACAGATCCCCGTATTCTTAACCTCGTAACTAGATGGAAGTGACGTTTTGCTTCACGCCCCGGCCAATTTATCTCTGGGGACAATAACCTGTCCCCTGGTGCACTTTACAAAAGAAGACATAAACCCTTCCTTGTAACATAAATTTGGTATCACTGTGATTAATTTTTGGAAGGAAATAATAAGAACCTTCGACAAAAGTACAGTTGTTACGTTCAACGAGCAGGGAAATGATGCACAGAAACGGTAAATTCAAATCATGGAGAAAACGAAGTCAGACTGAAGCACTGTGTAAACATCGGATGACTGGTTGTCACATTATTGGTGAATGTTTTGAAATTATGTGGTGACTTAAATGAAACTGGACTATGATATAAATGTGTGGAATTCATTAGCAGATTCCCTGGATCAACTTGAACGCATGACATTCTAACGGTTATAGACTTGATTCAAGCTTAGTTTTGTTATGAACATCATATAAATTTAGACATGTATGTATGTATCCTGCTGAGATCGTGGGTTCGAATCCCACCGGGGGCATGGATGTTTGTCTGTTGTAAGTGTTGTGTGTTGTCAGGCAGAGGTCTCTGCGACGAACTGATCACTCGTCCAGAGGAGTCCTACAGAATGTGATGCGTCGCTGTGTGTGATCTAGAAACCTCAAGAATGAAAAGGCCTGCGTTGGGTCGCAGCGCCACAAAAAAAATGTATGTGTGTATGTATGTACGAGTATGCATGTATGTATGTGTGTATGTATGTATGTATGTGTGTATGTATGTGTATGTGTGTATGTATGTATGTATGTACGAGTATGTATGTGTGTATGTATGTATGTATGTGTGTATGTATGTATTATTTATGTGTGTATGTATGTATGTGTGTATGTGTGTGTGTGTATGTATGTATGTATGTATGTATGTGTGTGTGTGTGTATGTATGTGTGTTTGTATGTATGTATGTATGTTTGTACGTACGTACGTACGTATATATATATATATGTATGTATGTACGTAGTACGTACGTATGTATATATGTATGTATGTGTGTGTGTATGTATGTGTGTAAATGAGATTTGTGTGGTAATAAAAGAAGACAGGGTAAGAGATCTTATGGGTGACATTAAAAATGTTTCATTCCCACGTACGACACTTGCCTGTCTATCTATGGAAAATTACCACACAGTGACAGCGTTCTGCTTTTCATACATGGGCTTTTCTACAGTACAGCGTATGGAAACAGGGGCGCCTATTATTAGTGAGTAGTCAGTATGGAACTGGCTGCATATCAACAGCAGTTTGAGGTGGCTCTCTAGATTGTTGGAAAATGTGCGCACTCCTGTACACACACACACACACACATACAGAGATACACACAGACACACGCACACAAACACGCGCACACAGACACACATACACACGCACACACACAGACACACACACACACACACATATATATATATATATATATATATATATATATATATAATCTTTTGACAAAAAGCTACCCAAGTGTCTGTAAATTTTAATGAAATAATGAAAGTGCTTAATTATTTTAAGACTCTAATAAATACATCTTCTTGTTCGGAAAGTCCCCACGACGGTAACAGAAGATTCCCATATTCTTGGGTGCAATAATATGTCGTCTAATAGACTATGCACCCACGTTTCAGAAAAACCTGCAGCCTGTCCTACCGAATTAGGAAGCAGTTTCCTCTGAGATGTTGGTATATGTCTACATCTACCCTCACAGTGGAGGCAACAGGCTCCCCTGAACCTCTGGTACATATCTACCAACCTGCAAGACGTCACATCACTTAGTACTAACAACTTTACTTACTTCTATTAATCAATATCGCATTGTTTACAAACAGCCTGTACATACTGCCCAAGAGCTCTACTAGGCCAATGCTTCGAATGGGGGCTGCATTTCCGTTTACCAGAAAAATGTTCCCGAAAAGTTTCGTAAACTGAACTGAAACAATGAAAATGTTTAAATATTACGGAAACCGTAAGGATATCCTACCCCATTGAACACTGTGCATTCAAAATGATTACTTTATTAGTTAAATGGTTAACAAGCAATAATACAGCGTTGGATACTGATTGCTCTTTGGAGTTAAAAACATGTCACACGTTTCCTTCCATTATTTCCATTTGACAGTACCTTGAGGCTGTTGGTGCATGCTTCCCGAAGGAATCGACGACTGACGGCTATCTTCCGTCCCCGATAAACGGGAACCCGCAGGCAACGGAATGCTTGTTGCGTTCATACCGTGCTTGCTGATTGCAGACGGAATTCTGGAAAACGAAAATGCTCGGTCTTACTGCTTTTTACTTAGGAAAGAATTCATAAAATGTCGCCAAATACATTACACAAAGTTCTGCTAAATATTTGTTACTATGAACCAAAGTCAAGCTACACTGAACAAGTAATGCGCGATGACTTATTTTTTTTTTTTGAATAAGTGGTAAGCGGCATAATATGTCTGTGCACAAATTGTAGGTAATGTGACGACCTTCTTTTCCATTGTCCCTTAGAGACTAAATGTTGTTTGTGACATTAAACTCCCCCTCTCCTGCAGCATATGACCGAGCAAATGACGAGGAAAAAGAAATATACAGCAAACTTGGGGACCGCGGTAGCACAGTGGTTAAGGTGCTGTGCTACAAAATAGAAGGTCGCTGGTTCGATTCCATATGGTGTTACTGGAATTTTTCTTTGACATAATCCTTCCGATCGCACTACGGCCCTGGGGTCGACTCAGCCTCTAACAGAAATGAGTACCAGGAGTATATTCTGGGGGTAAAAGTGGCCGGTGCGTAAGGCTGACAACCTTACCACCATCCTGGGCCACTGTCACGTAATCTGGGAACCCTAACTTCCTGGAACCCTCTGGGCACCTCGGGTCTGTAATGAGACCGATTTACCTTTTTTACACGCAAACTTGGCGCCGCATACCTTAGAAACTGGAAAAGGGAACCCTATCACAGACCTCACATTCTTGGAAGACACATCATTTTGTATACACTCGGCACAATTGTTAATTGAGGACATTCGGTATAAGTGTTTTTATGACTCTTCGATCTGAACACTCTACAAGTGTAAAACAGCCGATCCCAGTGACTGCGCTGTCTAAAGCGTGGGTTTGCGGCCGCTCGCTTTCTCAGATGGCGGGTTGGAATACCGCAGAGGGCATGGATGTCTGTCTCGTGTGAGTGTTGTGTGTTGTCAGATACAGGTCTCTGCGACGGGCTGATCACTCGTCCACAGGATTCCTACCGGGTGTGGTGTGTCTGAGCGTGCTCTAGGAACCTCAATAATTAGGAGGCCTAGGCCTATTGGGGATGATGAGCCATAAAAAAATTGCCACTGAAAATAAACACGTCAAAATGCGATCTGTAACAATCAGATTTGTGGAATACTCCAATTTTTCATGCACTAAAAGCAATCACAATCGATTCACAGTTTCCTTCCTACATTCGGCACCCCCAGGAGTGCTGAAACATGTAGGTAGGAAACTTAGTGCATGAAAAGTTGGTTAGATTGATTGAATTTGACATTATGCATGGTATATTAAGGTACTACAGACTTGCACTGTACAATGTGCTATAAATCGAGCACAATTCCTTGGGATCATCGTCTGTTATTTTACTTTCCGCCAGTAGGAAATTTTGAGAATCACTCATATAGGAAACAAATGGAGCAAATAGTTCTATACAACAAAGCCTATAGCTCTACTATTACAATGATCGTACCTCGGCATAGCTTCAGACTGTCTTGTGAGATGCTTCTGCTGCTGTTTATGCCGTGAGAGTGAAAAGAACAAGCCAAGAATTGCCTTCAGGTTCCCGTGACGTACGTCTTCAGCTTGAACTCCATCCACACTCACTCCGAGCTCCCGCAGGCAGGCGATGCACGCCCTGATGTTGTCGATCTGCAGGAAGAACGGTCACTACTGACGCTCATGTGCACTGCATTATCGGGAACAAGCAGGAATTTGGGGGACACATGCACACACATAAACCGGAACCGTTTCCCCTGGCCACATGTCCCTACAGAAAGCGAAAATGTCTACTCCTACAGTTTTCTTTGTTCTTTTGGATACCTCAATAGCCTTGATGCGCACGAATTGTAGTTATCAATATACTACTGCAAAGTTAACCACACCACATTACATGATCTCTTATATTTCGTTAAAGAACCCAAATGGCCCGGGAAAACCCCCCAACCGACCCGAGTGGCTCAAACATTAGCGCTCTGACTTGCATTGCAGGGAGTCTCCAATTTCATCCTCGACAGGAACACAGACTAGCTGTATATTCCGTGCTTTTCACAGTCACTCCAGGAAACTGCCTGTGCAGTACCTAAATAGGTTGCGGCCACTTCCCTCCTCAAGCTTTACACTTCATTATTTGGTTTCATCCAATCACTCGACGCAGTGTACGTCGTAAGCTACTGTGTCTCAGTTGCCGAGAGTGTCATTAAACAAAATATAAGTAAAAAATAGGGAAAAAGTTTCGGAAATGTATAGATCTATATATTAAAGCGATACGGCGATTTGTCCTAGAGAAAACGCAAACAAAGCACATACAAGCAAGCAAGCAATGAACGAACAAAAATACAAAGGAAAGACATTGCGTCAAGGAAAGATCGAAAAAAAGAGAGGAGGTAAGAAGGAAGATAAGAGGGAAGGAAGGAAGGAAGGAAGGAAGGAAAGGGAGAACAAACAAAAAAACACGAAGGAAACGATGATGAGCATGTGTAGGCCTATATTTACAGTCACACATTGGCTTATGGATAAAGAATATGTCTTATCATTTGGGTAATAAAAGAGTGAGGCATGTACTTGGTAAAATGTTTGTTCGCAAATTTCCCACGATGCTAATTGGGAACACATTTAAGACGGAACATTATTCAAGTTCTCTGAGATGCAATTTCAAGCAGGTTCCACATTTAGAACCAACAGTATCATGTTATAAGCGAGGGTTACGTCGTCGGATTCTCATACTGCTACTAACCTTCGTACTACGGAAATGATGGTAAATTATGATTTGAAAAACTTTCAAGGTCGTTAAACACCATGAAAGAATATATGTAATAACTGCAGATAAGCATCACTCTTGTCAGGAAAGGAATATGTGGCGTGTCAGAATTTAACCTTCGTTAGGCAAATAGGCTTCACTCTTTCACGGAAAAATGTGACGTTCATTATTATTACACGGACCACAATATCAATTAAGGTGAAGTTGTCCCTCACACGCCATAGAGTTAGAGATCCACTCATTTCCAACCTCGGCACTAGAAGGAGGTGGGTGGCCAAATTCAAGCCCAGGTTGCTTTAACCCCCCCCCCCCCAGAAGGGAATCGGGTGTCTACTGATAATAAGTTTGGGTGGACCTCCCGAGAGCCGAAGCACGACCTTTCAGTTGTACAGTCCATAGTCAAGTCACTATACAGAACACGCTGTCCCGGCTCCATATCAATTGAGGTAAGTCTGGAAAAAAAAATCACGCACTTCTGTGACCGCGAACAAAGTACTTGTCCGCTAGTCAACTCGGTATAGTAGATTTACTCTGCTTAGTCGAGAGAGTGCTGTATTGCCTTCACTGTCTTTACTGTGAACAGAATTCTGTTCACAGTAAAGACAATTTACTCATGAGCCTCAATGAATATTTATAGAATCTGAGGATTTAGAACTTCCTGGGCGTGACGCTGTGTCATTGGGTGAATGGTTCCCGACGTTGTGAAGGTACTGGGTTCCTTCGAAACGTTGGGAACTGCTCAACCAGCGACGCGGCCACATGCCAGACGATCAAACCATCATATACACCGCCGTAAGAAACTAAAATCTTTGCATAATCTTTTGGGTCATTTATCGGGGTTTAAATAACTCGACATGAGCCTAAGGTACGATATGTCCATTACAGGAGCATTCCGGTGTCCATTTCAATGACTTCAGTTCAGGTTCTAGACCTGAACACTATTTGGGCTTATCTCGCTACATACCTCCCTGAAAAGAATCTGTCGATAAAGTTACAGGAATCCGTAAAACGACACACGCCGTAACCTGTTTCATAACCATATGCTCACACTCAACGCCTTAGACAAAATGATAATACCGATTAACTTTGCACCACGCCCACGTTCAACCTTGTAACATAGCAAGAATACAAGAACATAGCAAGCGTTTTCTTCATGCCTTGGACCGCGGCTACATAGGAGCCAGAACCGACACAACACAATAGAAATCAACCACATCACTGTTTATGTCAGCGGCTACACTGAAACCGATCCTACTGGTATGTTGTCTCCCAACAACTGCCGACTGTCTGGCCCAACAAATTGGGTTTGTTTTTTAAGCGGGCCAGTATAGCCCAACCCGGAAACTAGTTTCCAGAAATAATAATAATAATAAACATGTGCCAAAATCAGCACAAACAAGTCAAGGAGGCAAGGTAACAAACCATATTGTGGAATCAACTGACAAACTGACAGAACTATCTCCAACAACAAACCGTACATTATAATCCGTGATAATGAAAAGGGAACATGTATGTAAATAGACTTTGCAGTCTCAAGAGACAGAAAGTGATTAAAAGGAAGCCGAGAAGATTCTAAAATATAAAGACCTTACAATAGAAATACAGCGCAAGTGGAATGTAAAAAAAGAAAGGTGATACCAGTAATAATAGGGGCGACTGGGACTATTTCAGAGTCATTCAGAAAATACGTGAGCAACATGCCAGGAAAACATGAAGTCAAGGAACTCCAGAAAACAGCTATATTGGGCACTGCACACATTATTCGGAAAGTACTAATGTAAAAGTACAATATATTCAACACTGAAATTAACGATATAAGCACCATGAATAGTAACAACAGAATAGCTGCAAAACTGTATTCCTTAGGGACATAGTTTGTCTCAGGAATATAAGTATAAATACCCTGCATAAAGGAGATGATGATGATGATAATAATAAATTATTATTTATTATAAACTATTATTAATCGTAGTGTTGTATTAAATTTTATTCAAAAATATCTCTAGAGTCATTTACGATATTTGGGCACGAACACCCTGTTTAAAACTGACCATGCAAATGAGAACGATCAAATTCGAACTATGATAAATTTATAACTATCTGCAGTGTTGTTAAAGGTATAGGAAGTAGTCGTTTCCTGAGTCCGATTCACATATTGTAATCGCTGGAAACCAAGACTATTAAAGGTGATGAACCTCAGACAATAGAATCGTGAGGCACTATCAGCAGAAAACAGAGACACGTTCGTGATCAGGAAGTCTAAAACAAACGGCTTATGAGCCACCATAGGTTCAAGAAACAACACACATAAAAGGATCAGCCGATAAAACAATGGCTTTGCTCTTGTGAATAACTGATTCATACTGACACGAAGTACGGTATCAATCGTGCTAACGGATGCGCGTCAATCCACGACACGAACGCACGGATTGGAAAGGTCTACGTAAGGATTAAGAATCAGAGCGTCATTTCAGGAAATTTACTGTTAATAAAACTGAGCATTTTAGACACCGGTAAAGCTCTGGACTTTTATTAGGGAGCTTACTTTGCTATGTGCTTCGCATGTCTGAATACACATTACATAAAAACTTATACAACCTTAATACTCAATCAAAACTCTAAAATTACACTGGAAATCCCCATGAGCCAACACATACACCAACAACTGCACTAATGTTTAGATACGATGACATACAACGTGTGCTAAACCTCCTACAAGTTTCGGCATTTTTCGGTCATCCTGAGGGAGGTATTCAAAAAAGAAAATACATTAGTGATTATTTTTAATATAGATGTGCAATATTGCACTTAAAATACAGAATATTATAAAGATTCAAACTTTAAAAAGTACAGTAAACTTTTAACAATTTTAGTATTCTGTACTTTGACTGTATTATTGCACATCTGTGTTATAACCAGCCATTAATTTATTTCTCTTTGTTGAGTACCTCGCCTCCCCCCCCCCCTTCCCCGACTATGGCCGAACTGTAAAGTTCCTTCGTGGACTATAACAAACATCCTCGTACCGAAAATCATTGTCGAGTGGGTACCACTCTTGCTGGCTGTTTGAAAAGTCTCGGGTTCAAATGTCTACCCGGAGACTGGCTATATGGACTGAGGTCTTCTGTGTTTTTCCTCAGCTCCTTCACTGAAAATCGAGACGGTGCACCACATTAGGCCACGACTGCTGTCTTCCACTTTCTCTCTAGACCATTTCTCTTTGCCATTGTCTCATTCTACATGCACAGTAAAACCTTCCCTAGCGACAGCTTCGTATAGAAGCCGCGTATGTAATTATTTCACTTGCCAAAAGTTTTGAAGCTTCTTCATTCTCTTTTTAAAATTCGCTAAGTCTGCCTAATTTAAAATAGTAGATATCTGTTGAATATTCGTAATCTATTAGTGGAAATTACACACTCAAGTAAATCGCTGAATTTCATATGTATTAATTTGTAGTTCTGCTGGCAACGTTGTAAGGTCTAAAGCATACTATGGAAAGTCTTACTAAGTATTGTTAATTCTGTTACCCGAAATATGGAATCGAAGCTTATTTAGTCCGTTGTTTGTCAGTTTTATAAATGACCTCGTGCATGTGTAAGTATCGTTACTGAAAATAATATATTCACAGCTTAATCGTATAACAATTACTACCCTTACTCAAAAGTTTCTTTCCATTTCCAAGCATGTGTGTGTTGGCGTGTGTATGTGTGTGTGTGTGTTTGTGTGTGTGTGTGTGTGTGTGTGTGTGTGCGCGCGCGCGCGCGTTATTTATGTTACTAGTGAAAGGATCAGATGGCTAATGGATCTGTGGGCTGTCAATTTTGATCACAGGTAATAGAATTCTGTGTGCTACGAAACCACTTAAAGTATAAATATCCTCAGTCTTGGAAGTGTGTCATCCCCGTTGTGTGTGAAAACTGGAAAGGGTATGTAGTCAAACACAGCTATGTCAATTAAGATGTATTTAATGGCTATACTAGACAACTACATGTTTCGGCCTTTACTGGCCATCTTCAGGTTGTCTTGAAGAGAACTTAAGGTC
>Ga0123352_10016342_pt1 | contig 11819 bp, 9 predicted proteins | sample TergutLab28metaG_FD_89700 | JGI IMG/M metagenome (GOLD analysis project Ga0123352, IMG submission 89700) | Labiotermes labralis P1 segment gut microbial communities from Petit-Saut dam, French Guiana - Lab288 P1 | ecosystem: Host-associated > Arthropoda: Insects > Digestive system > Gut ...
CTGAGTGGACCCCGTTCCAGACCCACTACTACTCAGAAAATCTGGTAGCGCTGGGGATCGAACCCGGGACCTCTGTATCTGTAGCCAGAAACTCTGACCACTAGACCACAGAGGCGGTCAATCTTACTGGACTACTGACGCTAAATGGTGTGACCTTAGCAAACTGGTTTTGTTGGTGGGAGGCGGATTGGATTGGTTTGGAATTATATCAAGTGGCTAGCTTTGTAGTGATAGCAGTATTAAAAACTTTGGATGGTTTTGCCAGCAACATGTTTCTGTTTATTATTTAAATAAACACTTATGAACTGCAGGCACATAATCGACAGAATTTAATAACTGTCCAACAAGATGCGACTTATTCAGTTTATTACATTTCTGTAGGCAGCTACCGTACGATACATTTGAATCAGCTCCAACTCAACAACGAGAGCGGATGGTAGTAGATCCGTTTAATCAATACCAGAAGCTGTAATTACAGTTGTACGAGCTCCTGATGATGGGTGTCTACACCCGAAACATGTAGAGCTGCCTACAGAAATGTAATAAACTGAATGAGTCGTATCTTGTTGGACAGTTATTAAATTCGATTCACGATGCACGGACCCATGTATATAAAATGAATCGACAGAATGTCGTGAACTTGAGGTTAAGGATACTTGCGATGGCATTTGCTTTCCCACCGGCCCTGTCACTATACCTGTCTCTTTTGGAAAACCAGTGCGGCCGAGGGACGACGTTTTCCGGGCTTATGGATCTTAGTGGTGGTTATTTGTTGGGCTTTCTGTACGGGAGATCGGTCTGTCGCAAGGCGTCTGCCTACACAGTATGTAACAAACACAAGAAAGGCAATGTGCGTGTAAACGAAACATTCAGACGCGTTCGCGAATCCATTGTTGCCGTGAAAAAAAAAAATAAAGTGCTACGTTTTCCAACACGTAAAGCGCATGCGCCATATTTATTATCTGTGGCCTGTCTGGCTCTACCGTGTTTTCCACATCGAACGTGAAATGTGTGTTTTGATTTTCTCTACAGCTGTTATCTGAAACATTTCTCACTTTTAGAAGAATTCAGCGAGATATTATCATCAATATACATTGCTGTTTATGTAAAGTGCCAGTTCTTCTCGTCATATTTTAATTAAATTTGAATTTTCTCGGCAGATTTTCAAAAAATACTTAAATTCCAGACATCATGAAAATCCGTCCAGTGGGAGCCGAGTTGTTCCATGCGGGCGGGCGGGCGGGCGAATGGACGGACATATATGACGAAAGTGGTAGTCTCTATTCGAAATTTTGCGAAGGCACCTGACAAGAAAAAGTGGAGACGCGTCGCTGCTTCGAATGGGTGTCAAACCTGCGATCCCAGTGTTTGAGCGGTGGCACACAGGACGCGCCTTGTATAGTTCGGCCACTTCATTGGCGCCAGTGAACGTGGAGATGCGATCGTTGCAGTTTTCATTGTCTGACGGAAATATTCTAAAATGAATTATGGCGTTGTTCGGACTGAGTTAGCCCTCGAACATACAGTTACACAAATCCACTCCTGGTACTTTTCCTATGTACAGTTGCTATTGTGATGGCCATGGCAAGGGTTAGAAGAGCGTGAGAACGAAACTGTGTTGGTGTAGGGGCAATGGTCTGTGTTCCTAGATACTTGTTTCGAATCTCGGCCATGTTTTAGGCCATCCTGACTGAGATGTGTTGTTACTTTTCGCGGTTAGTGCAGGTATGCGCCGCATAACGACGTTTCGGTCAACGACGGACCGCATATACGACGGTGGTCCCTTAAGATTATAATTTTATATTGTAATACTTGCGTTTGTGTTACATTTGCTTACAGTATTCAGTACAGTAACATGCTGTGCATTTTTGTAGCCTAGGAGCAATAGGTTATACCGTATAGCCTAGGTGTGTAGTAGGTTATACTATCGAGGTTTGTGTAAGTACACTATGACGTTCGCATAACGACGTAATCGCCTAGCGACGCATTTCTCAGAACGTATCCCCGTCGTTAAGCGACGCATATTTGTATTATGTCAGTTAGACCATGGCTACAATTGTAAGTCATCCTAACATTCGACGCTGTATATGCTGACTTATTAAACATAGAGCATAAATATTCCTTATAGAATTTTATCCGGAAAACGTGAAGGGAAACATAAAAGTATATGCAGATTGCGGACTGTCCTGAAGTGGATCTTATAAGAAACGTGATTGGGATTTGACTCGTGATTAAAAACGGGGCCCAAGTGCGAGGTCTTATGAACATAGTAATGAACGAAGATGCACGTTTTCTTGAATATTACGCCGTGTAGACTGGCATATACAAGTGGTTGTCGACGTTTAGAAGAGTCTGTACTTGGACTACTTGTCCCGTCAGTCGGTAACGTCCATAACTGTTTACAGTCGTCGTGACGTAACAGTCTAGAAGACTAATCTCCAGTCACACCGCTGTGAGAACCTTCGAGTTCTTTAAGATTTCTTGATCATCTGGGTGACTGCTTGCCTGCTTAGTGCTAGCTTTTGGGGCTTGTGTTCTGGGTGATATCTGCTTACATGCCGATCGGGCTACGGGCTATTTTGTCTAGGGTTCTACCTGGTTTTCGACCGGCGAATGTAGGAATATCAATTTGCTTTGAAATGTATGCTACATTCATCTCCCTTCCAGTCCTTACCCGCTCCATCAATCATGGTTATTTGACCATCTCATGCTGGGTTACGTAGGCTGACACCACTGTAGTTGAAGTAACATTAGAATTAGTTCCAGCAGACGCAGTAAAAGTCTCGTATTGTCTCCTTCGATGCTTTTCATGTCAACTAAATCCGGATATTACAGCCTTTTATAATACCGCGAATTAAGATGTCTTATACTGCCGCGATTCTTGTCCTTTCGCTTCTTTTTTTTTTTTTTTTTGTTTTTTTTTTTTTTTTTTTTTTTTAGTTTTTTAATTTTTTTTTTTTTTTTTTGATTTTTGTCCTTTCGTTTTTTTTTTTTTTTTTTGTGCTCTTTGTTCTGTTCTATTCTTTGCCTTGCTTACCTACATCACTCTTTATGCAGACCTGTCACCTTCAAGTCGAAATGTCTGTGCGGTATGACATAAGCATAGTTGAAGATCCATAATGAACACGACTTCGATGTTACGGTGTCAGGAACCACTTTATCGTCGCGCAAGATTTATTAATGGCGCTCTCGGAGCGTTACAGTCTGTTTCAAAAGTGTGCTTGTTTGCTGACGTGCTGTGGAATTCAGTCTTTGGAATCCAATACAGGCCAGATGACATGACTTACTGGCATTGTCAGACTGTGCCCACAGTTTCGTATCACGGCTCCTTTCATTCAGTAATTGCATTTCGACTCCACTTGGGTCTTGATATTTTTGAACACAGATATGAAATGTGGCAATGTTGATTTCAGCGTCCGTCGGAGATGTTGCCTTGTGGATTTATTGAATAGAACCATCACGGAAAATTAAATTAATTGTGTATGAGTGTGTGTATGTGTGTGTGTATGTTTATATGTGTTTATATATATATATATATATATATATGTGTGTGTGTGTGTGTACAAACACACACACACATTCTGAATTGTGTTTGTAGTTTGAAACTGGAGTTACATAATTTACTGGGTCCATAGTGTTACAGAGTTTCTTTGTGCTGTGTGGCCTACATTTAATTATTTAACTTTGCTGTCTCTAAAAACCTCGTTTGAAGTAACTGAATGTTAAGGTTTTGGGGTGGGGATTTATCGACTCTTTCACCCGTATTTCATATATTTTAATCGACTGTTTGTTAAAAATTAAACATGTTGCTTATGCAGAACTCCCAAACTGTCTGTTTGTGTAATGGATGAGTTTTCCTAGTTGTGCTGAGCCAGAATATGCTATTGCAATACTGATAGAGGTTTTACAGTTGCAGGCTTGTTTTCTTTGTCATCGTGGATTAGTTAATTTGTTGTCAGTAATTGCATCAACATTTCCAGGTCTTCATCTTTGTCCTCGCCCTATAAATTTTAATTCCGTTCCATCTTCCGCCATTCGTCAACACCCTTCCCAATTGCGTGATCTTTCCATCTTTCTCCTTGTAGTAATTCTGTCTGCAAACCACGAAATGCTTGTCTCTAGGGAAATATTGACTGCAGAAGGCTGATTTACATCTTCCTCAGTATTATTTTTGTGTCCAAGGTTTACACCTTGGGGGTGCAAGTGTTTGAGACTGCTGCAACCAAACTATTTTGCAGAGTCGTGTGTGATACTAACTGGCTATCTAACTAACTTGCTAACTGACTGACTGATTGAATAAATAGGGCGCTGGAACGTGGTTCTTCTGGAGAAAGGTAATTAATTTCTCGTCACAAGTTTCTGCGCAGTTTCGTATCGTGACTTCTTTAGTGTGTTCACATGTACTTTCCACTTCTTTTCCTGACGCAGTTAGATCCAGTCTACGCACCCGCATCCTATTTAAGATCCATTTTGATACCCTTCCTTCCACTACTAGGTCTTCCAAGTGACCTCTTTTAGATTTCCCTTCGAAACATAAGCCCTGTGCGCGCAGTTCACGTTTGCCCCGTACATGTCACATGTCCTGTCTATCTCGCCTTTAACAGTTTATTCCATTGTACAGCATTTTTTTCAAACGTAATTGCAAAATTTCGCGTCTTATCCCGATGGGTTTACAGTGTTTGTGCACAGGGTTAGGGTTGCTGGTTGAATCAAAACGTGTAGCAGAGGCCTGTACCAGTAATACGTAACGGAGCAACTGAAGTTGCTGGCCCGTATCGTGGTCTGTTCCATCAGACTCATTGGGCTGAAACGCTGGCGGCATGCAATGAAGCGTTTCCACCATAGCCCATAAAATTTGGATGGGCAATATATCGTCTGTTTTTGGTGCACAGTAAGCACCTGTATCCGCTGGGCAGAGCGTCGTTCTTTTGTCTGCACAAGAGGGGATTCAGTTAAAAATAAAGAAAAAGAAGCGATTTGCAAATTATCTTAAAAGAAGTGCAGGATTACAAAGAAAAATGGGTACAGGAAGTAGACTGGAAGAGCGTGCATAAAACTGTGCCAAAGTATGAGCGCGGAGGACAAAGAAATCTCGGACATCCAATGAAAATGTGAATCGATAAGTGCTTAAATGAAACCGAGGCGGCGGCACTCTCTATTCAGAGGAGTTATGAAGAAGGATAAGTAGAAAAGAAAAAGATGAAGGAAGATTTCATTTGGACGTTTGTGACTAAGAGTGAGGGGATTCGTTGCATGGCATGACAGAGGCTACAAGAGTGAGAGATAGCGTTTGTTGTAAGGTATTGTGTCGGCCTGTACCTAGACAGGATTGTCGTTAGTGTAACTCTGTAGACACGTACACATGCCGTCGTAATTGTGGTCGGATTTATCGATACGAAACAAGAGGTGTATCCGCTTGGATGCAACTTCCTGCCGTCGGATTTAACAGCTTTATATATTAACGGTGGTCGTTAGGATGACCATCTTCATATTTATTGATTTACAAAGTATCCTAATTTTGCACCCTGTTTATAACATGTATTTATTTATTAGGTTCGTTCTTTCCACCAATCCATGTCCGTGAAACGACAGTTTCCTACGGAGTACGGGTACCTTAAATTCGTACCTTTTTATTCTCTTGTTTCCTACACAAACCCATTGCTGTTACTGCGGTGTTCTCTCTTCAGTCCCGTTACAGGCCTGGACAGGCCCAGAGGGTTCCAGGAAGTTAAGGTTCCCAGATTTCGTGACAGCGGCACAAGATGGTGGTAGGTTGTCAGCCTTACGCACCGGCCGCCTTTACCCCCAGGAAATACTCATGATACTCATTTCTGTTAGAGGCTGAGTTGACCCCAGGAAGGATTTTATGTCAGTGAAAAATCCACTGACACCAGCTCGGATCGAACCAGCGACCTTCCGATTTGTAGCACAACACCTTAACCACTGTGCTACCGCGGTCCCCCTTCTGGCCATTAATGTTCTTAATTTATAATTCTCTCCCCCGTTTGTGTGCAATAAAGGCAGCATCTTCTGACCTTATTTTCCAGTTTGTCTAATTTTGAGTAGATATTATCCCGTACTGCTTATGTCTTTTAACATTTGCACGTTAGACTTGTTTCTTTTAGGCTACTTTTTCAATCATTTACAAACACTGCACGTAGTACAACACCGGTATATACAGAATGTTTCTTTACAGGCAGTACCTATACGGACGATACATAAAGCTTAAAGAATGGCCTGTGTTTCCATTATTGATGTCAGTAGTGTTCGGTTGCTCGAAGTATGGTTGTTGTTACCCGTCAGCCACTTTAATCTCGAAGTGCATTCCAGTATGAGACTGTACGCGAAGTAAGGAGTGGGTCTGATGTTTATTGGACCGTGCATCATTGTGATAACTGAAGAATAAAAAACCAGCTAGATGCCACTTATTATTTTATCATCATCATCATCATCATCATCATCGTCATAAACATCAAGGATTGGACCCTTTGATCCGTTCCGTCTCCAGGGTTACAGCTGCTCGCGCCAACGCTTCTTCGGTCTTCCAATTGTTCTCCTTCCTTGTGGTCTGTAGTAGTATGATTTCAAAGGGATTCGGTTTTGTGGCATTCTTTGCAAGTGTTGAAGCCAGTTCCGTCTGTATTCATCTAACTTGTCAAGTATGCCTGTAATCCGTAGTTCGCGGCGTATGTAGTCATTTGTTTTGTGGTCATTATTATTTTATTGTACTTCTTATAGTCTCAACATGTTTCGGGCACTACTATGCCCGAAACATGTTGAGCCTGTAAGAAGTACAATAAAATAACAAGTGGCATCTAGTTGGCTTTTTATTCTTCAGTTAAAGAATGGGTGTTTTGTGGTGTGATTTGTGCCTTTGTGCTGGCTTCAGTGCACGTTACCGTTCTCTGTTCTTATTGCAGCCTTGTGAATAATTCTGTGCAAGTTTAGTACGACATTTACCTGACAGTATTTGGAATCGGTCACAAATTATCAGCCATTTAAGGACGTAACGGCTGATGATTGTCCCTTACCAAACTCTTGTCATGAGCTTTTCACGTGTCCTATACACGTGCAAGATGTCTGCTGTATTGATGTCAGTACCAAATGCTGTCACCGCGTTTAACATTGAACCCCCTTTATATGTGACGTTTACATATACATACTCCATACTGTAATGTAATTTGCATGAGTGAATGGAAAGCAGATATTTGGCTCGACAATGACCATGCATCTGAACTACCTGTGACTTGAAATGTGGAATTACTTGAACCACTCTGAACTCTGAATAAAGGAGTGCACGTAAGGAATAATGGATTCTATCAGAGAAAATAAATGTCCTCATCTGCATCGAAAATCAGAAGGAATTTGAACGTCTGCGAAGCAGTAAGAGCAGGAACTCCTAAGATAAGGAAATTTGTGCACTGTATCGAGCTTTCAAAGACGAGCAGTACAGTGGGGCGTGGGGCGGTCTCTGCCATAAGTCATGCAAGTAATATCGTATTTCGGGAGTGAATGAATTAGCATGTCACACAGGCGGATGCATGAGATTCAGTGCTGTGTCCAATGGAAATGAAGGCTTGCTTACGGAGTTCGTACCCTGCGATGAAGGGCTTTGCAGGAGGGTTTTAGATGTGGTAGGAGGATTTTAGACAAGACCCTTGTTCGGACTTAGTAACCTCCATTCCTGGTAGTTACTCTTGTGTATGCTGCGTACAAATACCCTCAGCAGTAAGTGTAAAGTAGCCCAACTCTTTGCAGAAGAAGTTAATTACCTACTTGTTTCTTTGTAATTAAGAAGCAGCCGGAGAATCAGTATAGTTTGTTTACTAGTCGTGTTTGTTGAGAGTTTTTAAGTGCGAGGTTTGTCGTCCGGAAACAGTACGCACTTCCGTTCTTAGGAGTTGTGCTGTTTACAGACCGGCTTGTACGTAGACTTTTACCTGGATTTTTTCTTCAGGTGAGTTGTGTTTGTTCATTAAGTTAACCACAGTACAAACAAAGGGAGCAACTTCTGCTTAATAGGCCTTACATTGAACATAAACGTTTAAGATCACGCTGACTTGTAGAATCGGGATTCCATTTTCGAAATTCGTTTACTTCTTCCCGTGAGCATAAACACACACACACACACACACAGAGTGGAATGTATTTCATTCACGTACAGTCTTTATTCTTATTCATTGGGGCTCTTTGTTTTAAAATAAGATCTGCCATTGTGAACGTCACAAATTCGAACGCAAATAAATACAGGTTTTAGGTCCATGCATGCCATTCCATACACACGTCAATGTGTTCCTCGTGTCCCAAGTTTAATATTATTTTCCATAATTCTGGCTTAGTTCTGCCGGGAAAGCTTTAATTTGCCCAACGCAATGAAATGTGTCTCCAGATTGAATCAGCTTGTTCTATGGACTGCCTAGACGCCGGGTTTCAGCTGCAGTGTTAAATATCATGGAATGAAATAGTGAGTGGGCGACGGTCTGGAAGAATACAGTCTTGGCTTATTCTTCGCTACTCTTTTAGATTGGCCTGCAGTGGGAGTATCAAAGTAAGAGATCCTCCGAACAGCCTGAGATAAGAGAGTGGTATAAGAGCATAGGGCGTCACCGCCACACCTTGACCACTGGAAGATGTACTGTGCAGATTAATAGACTCGAATATACAGACATGTCTGCCTACGTAAAACGTCGTACAGGTAAGTAAATTTTAGGGACGAAGATCGCTCGTTTCAGGGGTGTAACGCGGTACAGTGTGACAGAAGTCTACCGGCGTTTCAGAGAATACTCTTGACGCCATCATGAAGGTAGAGACAGTGGAATTCTGTCAGACGTTGGTATTTTTGTACCATGCTGTATGGCATCTCCTCCCAAACGAGAGCAGTCATGAGGATCTGAAATTTGTCACGTCTGTTGCTTTATTGGATTAGCAGAGAGCGCAAACACCGGTATCCTGTCATGGAATTGTGTTACATTCGTGAACATAATATTATCTGTGGTACGATGTGTCCATGCACCAGTTATAATTTATGCTTTACATTGGAACTTAAAAGTTTCTTGGTTTTTCTGCAGTGTCGTTTATTCACGACATCGGTAGGCCTACGCAAGTTATTGTAACATGCAGGCATGCACTGTATGGTACAGTGACAGCTATACCCCTGTACCCACCATAAAGGCTTATGGGGCAGTGAAAGTAGGCTGTGGCTCCTTCCTTTCTTCACTTCGGCACTAGATGGAGGTGAATGGTCGGCTTCACGCCCCGGCCGCTTTTCTCGCAAGGAAAGTGATCTCCGGTTCTTACTGAAGAGAAGGTTAGATGGGCCGCCTTAGCCGTTCTGGATACTTTGGAGAAGAGAAAGATCTCTTGCTCCTGCTGGGAATCGAACCACGCCTTCTCGGTTGTATCAAAGTTGAGCAATTGAGGAAAACTACAGTTAACTTTTGTACCGACTATTGTTTAGCACCGCCAATATCAATCCTGAATCACTTACATCCAGCATTTGGCACATAGTCGCGTACGCAAGGTCCATCCTGATATCTTTCATCTCCTTCACTTTTACAACTGACGTACGTGTTTCTACACTAAACTTTCTGTGTGAATTGCTAGTCTTCCCCTTCCATTTGTATTTTGAACTGTCTGTAACTTCCTGTATGGCATTGCCCATAAAAATACTACGTGTATATGGCTTGTACAGGTTACAACACTCGTCATTAGTTTACCTCAAAAGGCTCCACTTCATATCTAGGTAGGTTTATACCTTTTTTTTTTATAGGGCACGCAGGCCCTTTGGGTGAGTAGAGGTATAGCTCTACTCTTTTCTAGGACCTTCGGCGCTAGATGGGGTGGGGGGTCAGCCGTACTCCACGGCCGCCTCTACCCCCGGGAAAGACCCGATACCCATTGTACAGGAGGCTGAGTGGCCCCCAGGGCCGGTCTGGACTGGCGGAATATCTCGTCCCCACCGGGATTCGATCCCGGACCGTCCAGCCCGTAGCTGAATCGCTATACCGACTGAGCTACCCGGCCCACTCCACTTCATATCTCTTGACTGCAAATACTGTCATGGCGATGCGTGTTGTAGAGGTGGCTTATGTACAGGCTTCTGTAAGGTGCTGCTGCAACCTGCAAGTGCGAATAAGGCACAGGCTAATCTTTCCTTCTGTTCAGGCCGTATAATTACCTACTTACGTATATGCTGGCGGGAACGTGGAGTTTGTGGGTTGGAATTTATTTTGTTGTTTGATTGATGGTTTTATTGAAAGAGACTGTGCCATAACCTATACTTGCATTACGTCTACAGAGAAATTGTGGGGGGTCTCTGTCCCGGCCTTATATAAACGAATTGCAATTTCTGGCTCCCCTAAAGTGACATAGGCAACATAAAAGTGTTTTATGGCAACCTTTATTTACACGTACATGATGTTGAAATGTTGGTGAAATACGTGTATACCTTCGGGTGAATGACTTTCAACCTTGTTTTCCTTTTTAAAGGGAAGTAAGTTGTGAAATGACCGCACAGCATAATACTGCTGGCGCATTTGCTGTCTTATTGTCAATTTAAGCTAAATTCGTGAATAGTTTCTTTAAAAAAAATAAGAATATTTTAGCATGCACTGTATGATTTATCCGTTACTTAGCAACAGATTTGGTCGATCATTGAAATGTCGAAACCAGGGAGGTTAAATCGATATCTCTTATACGTCGATTTCTCGACGTTTGAAATCGATCGTACTGGATTCGCGATGCTGAGTTCGTACTTCACAGAGAACAGTCTGTCTCAATTATGGAACCCGACACCGGTCAGGTATCAGAATGTACGTAGATCTTGCGTAAAGGTTCCCCAACTGTTATTTGATAGCCATAATGGGAATGTGACAAACCTCTGTAAAAATTCCAAATGTGAAATTTTATGATTATCCGTCCAGTGGGAGCCGAGTTGTAGGGACAGACAGCCTGCCCGACTGACTGACTGACTGGCAGGCTCATGGTGAAGCTGATCTCGCGTTTCGGAATTGCTTCGTGAATGCGCCTGTGTGCTGTGTGTTATGTGTGTGTTTATACGGGGGTTTATAATTTTTAAACCAATTGATCATTTTTCATGAAATTTGGTATGAACGTTATGCCACTGGAGCCACACCCATCACCATAATTTTTCTGGACATCGTAAACTATATGAAGACAAACAGTGTGGCAGGTGCATGAACGTCTGAGGCCGGAGCGGCAGTAGCACCACCGACTGCAGGCTTCTGAAGCTATGTGTGATGGTGTGTTGGGAAAAATATACGCCTTCTGTTGGGACTTTTAAATGCAAAATAAGAGCCTGAGAACATTCAAATTTTTGTGCGGGAGCGACACTAGCCCCTGTCCAATGTCCTGAAGTGATGCTTTTGTTTAGATCTTGGGAAAATATGCAGCATTTTTACAGTAACATTTGTGTAGAGTATACGAGTATAACAAGATAGAAACCATACGTTATTCTCCTCTTTGTAGGGGCGAGGGGGGGGGGGGAACCAAATAAATAACTGTTGCCACGCTAAACTTGGAAGTTATGTCCGCCAAATGTAACACATTCTCTGTTTGTACGTAATTTTTTTTCACAAAAGTCCCATTAATCAATAACGTTAAAAATTTTTGACGTTTTGCTGACCGTGCATCTCAGTATATTTATCTCGGTATATAACCAACTTGATGCACAAAATTTTGTTTCACAGTAAGTTTTATTTCATGCCTCTACATGTTTCGAGCACATGTGCTCGAAACATGTAGAGGCATGAAATAAAACTTATTGTGAAACAAATTTTGTGCATCAAGTTGGTTAAATA
>Ga0123352_10016343_pt1 | contig 11819 bp, 3 predicted proteins | sample TergutLab28metaG_FD_89700 | JGI IMG/M metagenome (GOLD analysis project Ga0123352, IMG submission 89700) | Labiotermes labralis P1 segment gut microbial communities from Petit-Saut dam, French Guiana - Lab288 P1 | ecosystem: Host-associated > Arthropoda: Insects > Digestive system > Gut ...
AAATATAGGTACTGAATATTTTAAACATGGTATATACTCTCCGTTCTTTTCTCTTCAAAATGCAGTTTGTTTCATAATTCTAATGTATTTGGTTCCTGCATTATTCACATTTTATATACAGGGCGTGCTAAAATTAAAAAAATAATGTCGGCTCCAAAAGGTTAAAACAGGTCTTTTCAACTTCCTGTCAATCGTTGCTAAATAATTCATGTTTTACAATGAGCAATGTTTGTCAGCCTAAGGAATTAGGGAATTATTTGCTTGGCAGTTATTTGAAGACTATCTTTGGTCACGATATCATTTGCAAGAAGAGCAGACAAAATGTGACAAGATTTTATTAAAGAGTATAAAGTAAAACCAATGCGTATGGGATAAGCGATTTCTAAAGTCTTCAGCTGCCAGCTGTTTCAACCGTTCTATTAAATGGTTTATCACAAAATTACCAACAATATTTGATAGTAATTTCTAAATGACAGATGAGTGTGTTGTAAGTTTTAATTCCTGATTAAAGATTTCCTCATGACCAAGGGTCGAAATGACTTTTCAGACCCAGGTTGACGTTTAAGATTCAGTTGAAAACCCCGGAAATTATAAAAGCATGTGACGAAGGTAATTGGTTACAATTCAGGTACTCGGGAAGCGATTCACTTGTCAGGCCTACGCGTTTCTTTCTGCCAAAGCTTGCTATAATGGAAATAGCTGAAATTCTGAACTAGACGTTTGGTGTCTGTTCGTGTCCACCCTTATGTCCAGTCCTGCTCATAAAACACCAACAGCCTTTAGAAATGTCGGTGTGGAAAATCGGTCGCAAATTTTTTAAAAACTAAGATTTTTCAGATATGTGTTTAATATCGAGGTTTAGAATCGAAGCAGATTAAGTTATAAACACTATTTATAAGTTAAATTTCAGCCAGTTATTTTCATCCAATTATAATTGGGTAGAAATGTGTATAAAATATTTTTATTGTTATAAAACATATCTTCTAATATCCTTGTGTGAAAAATTGTAATTTTCAACCGCTTCTAGAACATTTCTTTCTTCCTTTCGGGGTAAGCTTGTTCCCTTAAAACAACATCAGAAGTGGACGACCTCTAGAACACTGAATCGATTGGCTACTTTCAATGTATTTCATGGAAATCCGAACTTAGCAACTTTCTGATTGGTCGGAATGTTTCTTTTTAAAGGAAACAAAAAATTAAGGGAGACGACAAAGAAAAGGGAAGAAAGTCTATAACAAATGTAGCTAGGCTTCTGGGTTTGAGACTTTTTAATTAGTTTTCCTTTGGTCTTGTCATGGTGTTTTTATAAAGTACGGGAAGAAGTGGTGGGGATCAGAGATGTTTGTTAAGTGGGGAGGAAATATTGTCTCTCCTTGTTTGGACCATACTTATCACATACTAAGATACTGTCGAACTAGTTTGAGAATTTACGTCTCTTGAGGCTCTTGAAAACATCTGTCAGTGTAATAATTATTGAGGGCCAGTCTGTTATTTTCAGAGGTTAAAAGTAAAACGATTTTATTAATGTTTACTTTGCATTCTCGAAAGCAGTTAGTTTGACATTAGAACACATGTAAAAATTCCATTGGAATTTTAAAGGATTTCAAGTTACATACAAAAATATACCGTTTGTATCCATAACGTGTACAGTTCTGTACAGTTTCTACCCAATGTCAGCAACCAATTAGAAATGACGTGACATCTTTGCGTAATTTTCAGCCAGTACTTACTATTTTCGGGGATCGGGATAGCTCAGGCGCTATAGCGGCTCGTCACGGGCTCTGCGGTTCGGGGATCGAATGCCGGTGGGGGCGAAATTGTACGCACCCGTCCAGACCGGCTCTGGGGCCCACCCAGCCTCCTACACAATGGGTACCGGGTCTTTCCCGGGGGTAAAGCGGCCGGGGCGTAGCGTTGACCACCCATTCCCATACAGCGCCGCGGTTAAAGAAAGAGTACAGCTATACCTCTATTCCCCCTCTGCGTAGTGTATAAATCCATGATTTTGTCACCCTTTAGTCATTAGCCTCAACACTTATGTATTGTAGGTACAAATGTATTGTTACAAAACTAACCGCATCATATGTAGGTAGCACATTGATAACAAATGAACATTATGTTCTTGTTGGGCTTCTTGATTTAAATACTGACGAAAAATCCAGCGGCAAATATTTACATCATATGTAATGGTGTCGTCTAATTTATTTCAACGATGGAAACTAATTTAGAATATTAATATACAATGATTTGAGGTATCTCAGTAAAGATACCCGAGTTCGGAGACGAGATACGAATGAGGTAACTTCTGAATATGCAGCAGGAGGAAAAGTTGGGTACTTTTCTTTCTCGCTTTTATGTCTTGGCCCAAAGACTAAGAACAAGATAATTTCAATGGTATGAATTCGAAGGGGTCTGCATTGAGTAGTCAGTATAGCGATTCGCTACGGGCTAGGGGGTTCGGGTTTCGAACCCCGCTTGGGGAAGTTTTTGTCCGTAACTCTCCGGACTTGCCCTACGGCCCACCCAGCAATCTACAGTGATACGGACAATCTTCACCGGGTGTAAAGAAGCCGAACCGTAGGTTTAACCATCCATCCCTTTACATTGCCGAGGTTAAAAATGGGTGGAGCTATACCTCAACTCCCCACCCGTTCTTTCGTGGCATGTTGTGGGATCGCATTTGGATTTAACTGTATGAAATAGAAATATAAGAAAAAAAGGACACCCTACATACTGTTGAAATGGTCAAGAATTATGCGCGAAACAGGAAACAAATTTGAATAATTGAACAAATTGAGTAATTACACGTATATGGAATATAGTCTTTCTTCAAAAGCGGTCGGTTGATTGGCTAATTAAGAAATTTGTTGTATTGTATGGAACCCGAAATTTGTCCCCCCCCCCCTACTAGAAGCCTTCACTCTTTCCTCTTCCAAGCCATTTAGAGAGTAAACAGTTTTTAATGATAATCCTAATGAACGTGACGACTTGGGGTGTTAAGAGTGTATGGACTGTACTAAATGTCGGGTCGTATAGGGCATAGATAAACAAAAAGATAATGGCAAATCACAGAATGGTAGTGGAGCTGTAGGGAACGTACTGGAAACTGTGACGTCCGTTGCCCTGAACTAGTGTCTGTCCCCGAAATAAACTCATATAATATATATATATATATATATTCACATGGTGGACAGTATGCAACATTGTATTTGTGTAATGAATCGGCTGTTGTCACAGACTTTTAGATGATATGGGTTTGTGTGTTTGCTTTCTTAACCTTTTAAAGCCTACTAGTTACGTGATGCACCATCAGTTTCACATTCAACATTTCTACATTCTACCCAACCTGTATTTATGTGTATTGTATTTATATCAACAAACAACGAATTCTGCCCCGTACAACATACACTGATCGCTTTTTATAACCGAGATGAAAAGTGTTAACTGCGCGGTACGGACTGGGGCTTTAAATGAAGCCGTCTGCGCTTCGTCTTTAAATGGTTAAATTAAAGGATCAGATGCACAAAAATAAACTATAAATAACACAGGAACTATGACGTGTTAGTTAGCTTCTGTTCAACTACATCTTTCGAAATTCGCAGTCTGTATCATGTGAAAAACAGTTGACTGAACACACAGTTTATATACACTGCACCATCGATTAAACATGCTCGGATTATCCCGTTTGCGGATTATCCGTGACTGTCGTAAGTAGCAAATGACTAATGACGACGGTGGACAATAACTTTATTTAGCGCCAAATGTTCGAACAAAATCCTCACTACAAACAAAATTTACAGACTGTTAAGTGTCAATCATAAACTATGCTTTATTAATGTTCGTGGCTCAAAAAAATATTTTTGGATGATCCATGTTGCTCAATTATACGTGCACCTCCCCCTCCCTCCCATCCACTACCCTGAATAATCAACAGTACTTTTTTTTTTTAGTGAAATGTTCCTGAACTTTCATTGGTTTGCTCTCTGTAGACATAGTTGCAATTTTCGTTTTGTTTTCGAGATTTGTTTTTCTCGTATCAATATTACTAAAGACTCAGTTCTTCCGACTGTCACGCCTTGCCGAATGCTAATTAGTAACAGACGTTCTGAGCGATTATATTGCTTTCATCTTCGGCGTTAAACAATTTAAGTGTTTATTTCCTTGAAAGCATTTAACCACAATATAAATAAGAAATTATCTCCTTCTAACGATTATTTTCCTAACTGTGCGTCAAAGGATAATCGCTGGCGAATTACAAGAGACGCAATACGATGAATCATAATGCAGCAAAAGGGGAAAGGAAACAACAATGGATACGGTGGATAAGGGAAGTGGACAGAAGCAAGAGGGATAGGAGGACAGACAGTTGAGTAAAGCGACGTCAAGAGTGACGAAGATGGATAACTCTACAATACTTTGCTGAGATCAATTGAATTTCTTTTCACTTAGCTATAACGCTTTAACCACTGGGACGGACAGTAGGAAATTGCTCCAGTTGTCTTCACAAATACCTAAATTACTCAATATTTTGATTTTGGTGGCTTTTAAATTAAAGGACATTTGTATGAAAATTTGTACGCCCTGTGATGACTTGAGAAATACAGATCAAATTTTCGGCATTTCCTCATCATATTTCTCTGTCGAATAAAAACGGAAGTGCGGGTGATTTATATATATATATACATAATGTACTTCTATAATATAAACAAACGTGGGTTTCTTAATGCCACGTGCTTCCATTCCAATCCATGCATGGCGCCACAGCCTCGTCTGGGCCCTGGCCTCCCTCAGAAGACGTCTTCATTCTTCTATGTCTTTTGCTCGTCTCTTCCATCCTCGTATTCCCAGGATCTGTGACGTGTCCCTCCGGACGACGTCCTCCCATCTTGTTCTTGGTTTTCCCACTTGTCGTATATTATGAAATTTCTCATTAAGAAACTTTTTTGGGGATCCTTTCATCATCCATTCTTATAATATGAACAGTGCCATGTGCATATTCGTAAAAATTTTTAAACCAGGTAGCCTGCTTTCATGAAATCTGTTACAAATGACTTGCCATTGGATTTCAATCGGCTAAACACACTTTAAGAATTTTTAAGGGCTAATATTTCAATAATTCTTAGGACATTTCCCAATTTTATTGAACGTTGTATTGTTTCTGGTAAGAAATTCAAACAAATTACATTAACACTGCTAATGATTGTATTTATGAATGTGTTTGTTGCTAGTATCGTGGCATTTATATAGTTAAGATTTAAGCCTCTGAAATGCATCCAGTGTCAATGAGTATGCCCATTTACCTGAAGGTGAAATACTGTGTTTTGTGACGTGACGCCGTGTGCTTCGATTGTCTACAAAACATCACGGTGTCACATCCCAGAGAACAATAATTTTCCTAGTCACTGCCTTGATAACGACAATTCTCACTTGGCCATTAATCACTGTTTTCAGATTTCTGTACCTAATTCGGAATTTGGATTTCCACTCTCCCTGTACTTGTACCGCCTTAACATTCCGTGTTCTCGGCGGACCTGAATTAATGCACATGTAGCTCTAATGAAACAGGAGACCCCTTCCACAAGCCAGCACCAGGCTCCGATCAATAGTTAATTAATGTGTTTTGTGGTTGATTGCATCCCCTTATCATTATACGCTACACATCCTTCCCCCCGCATTTGAACTAACCCCGGCACCTCAACGCATTCACTGCTTCGTCTATAGTCTTTTGTCTTCTCTCTCTCTCTCTCTCTCTCTCTCTATCGTTTTAACATTTATCTCCATGTAAGAGGCCCTCCACAGATTCTGCAGATTGTTTTAAAAATACATATCACCTCTGTCATTCATCATCCACAAATGAGAGTTTATTCCAAAAGCAACAGCTTCTAATATCAATATTAAGATTTAAAATGTCCTGTGTTATTGGCTGGATGCAATAGAGTCTGAGTTACAGCCTTTGTCTTTTAAACAGACTACAAACGCACGTATTAAAGTGGTGCAATGAATGAAAGTTTGTCACAGACCTAAAGGTAATGATTCTGTAATAATGAAGTAAATAATTATGATTGCTCTGTCGCACATTACGGAATGAGCCACGTGCAGGTAAAAGAACAGACCTGTCTCTTGACCAATATAAGTGATTTAATTAAAATATATTATAGTTTCACCAGGTTTATATTATTTTAAAATGGAAACAAACTATAATCGAAAGCATAAAATATTCGTGTGATTGAATACCTTGATTTACAATTTTTACGGCATAAACCAGCAAATTATTTAATAGTTTGAATCTCTTTAATGGAAAGTGATAATCATCGAGGGGGAAGGTGGGGTGAGCAGTAGCTGTTCGGAAAATATGACTTTGTACTGTTGACAGTGCCAGCCATTATTCCTGTCATCACATTCTCCACCTGCACATCAGCACGCTTTTCACACACCTATTTCCTATTCTTCCGTGTTAGCATCTATGCATACACTTGCTGTCCGTCCCTCCACCCTCCTACAGCACATCAAGGCTTCCGTACTTATATGCCGATAGCAGTAACGTAGAAACGCCAAGAACATTGGCAGTTCAGAAACGTCATTTAATTCGACGATTTTCAATGAGAAGCTATTATTCGAGTCACGTCATGTATGTGTTTGTTTTCGTATTCTTATTCCAACGGTGAATAGAATGACAATTTAAAAACTACTTATATTTTTTCCATCAAACGTACAGTTTTCTGTAGTGTTTGTACTGTTGTATTACCAGCATCTCTTGCATGAAGTAACAAACGAAGGAAGCGGTTGCCTTTCCATATTCGGTTTTAGCAGCCTGGATGGTGAAATATTTGAACAGTCGAATTTGTTCAGTCATTACGACGACTAGGCTTTGGACCGTACGGCGGAGGTATTGTGTTTGGATCCTGGGGATAACAAGAAACTTTCCTGTACTGCAGAGCGCCCAAAATCTATGAGGGCCAGCCCACTTTCTGTTCCAGGAATATTTTGGGCTTTCCCTCGGGATTACAGCGGCCGGAGCTTGAAGGTGACTTCTCATCTCCAACAGTTTTCTAGGTTAACGTTGAGTGGAGGTATAACTGTAGTCGCCCATGTCCCTTTTGGCTTACACGTGCACAACTTTAACTTAATTTTACCCGCGAAGTTTAGCACGAAGTATGGAAATCTTGTGTGACACTGTTTTCACACAAGAGAAACTTCAGCATTAGCATTTACAAGTTAGAGCAATCAGTCCCCAAAGACAAGTACTATTCTCTATGCTTCGCTCTTTACTACTTAATGCACCTGTAACAGTGTCACTATGCGGGACAAAGGTTATATCTAGATCACTGCTGTGCGTTAGTATGATAGCGTGGAAACCCAAGATTTGCTTGCTCTTTCGGTTCCAACTACGACCTTCTTCGATTTTAATTTGAAATAGTTGTTTGTACTGGCAGACATATCATAATTGAATTCCACTGCGATTTACCGCCGCAAGCAAAAAACTCAGCAATTTAAATAAATGAACCGAAAGCGAGTGAACATTACTGATTTATTCAGTCAACAAAAATAAATGGTAGGCCTAAAAAGTGGCTATTAGTTCATTGCATAAGGATAATATATTTGCAGTAAAATTAGCAAGCTTCTATATTTCGAGCCGAGAAAGAATAGCCGGTATAACTACGCGCTGGGGGCTGTACGGTTCGGGGTTCGAGTTTCGGCAGGAATAAAAGATTTTCTCTTCTTCAAAACCCTACAGAGAGGCTCCGGGCCCCACGAATCCTCCTGCTCAATGGCCACCGGCTTTCTTTCCCGAAAGTAAAGAGGCCGAGTTTTAAATTTGATCACTCACCTCCATCTAGTGCCGAGCTCAGGAATGAGTGGAGCTCCACTTTTACTCCCCTTATACGCCTTCATGGCACGGACGAGACCCTTTTTTACCCTTATTTTGTTCCCTTTTCTTTTTAACTCTTCTGTCAACTGCGCGAAGTGATTCGTGGTTTTGTGTCAGATATAGGATATTTTGTAAATATATTTCGTTAGTGGCAGGAAACTTAATGCACCGCACAATCAAAGCAACTTCTCCTTACTGTTAACGACGTAGTTATCACACAATCAAAAATTCTGTAAAATTGAACTTTTTTCAATTTACAATTCCACCATTTCTCTAAGTTGCTGCCTGCATTACTGGAAAAGTGTTTATACCAAAATTGATAAAGTTCTACCTAAAACTATCAGGGGGAGACGAACATGGAATCGTAATGTTGAAAGTAAACTTATATGACTTAAAGACTAAAAGAATAAAAAAAATTAACATTTTTAAAGCCACAGTCACTAAATGATTGTCATTTTTACTGAACACATTTTGTAGGGTCTATCGCGCCTATGTCAACCGACTTTTAATTAATGTGGCCGAAATTGTGTACATCGGTGGACAGAGTCTCAAATTAGTATTTTTATTGTTACACCGTGCATGTTGTCGAGTTACTAAATTATCACACCAACCACTGCACATATATAAAATTTATAAAATTTACACATTAAAACATGAAAAATGCTCCGACATGTTTCGGTCCTAAGACCATCATCAAGGAGCTATATATTCCTTGCTAAAGTCACACTAGAATTAGTCACAGATTAATTTCGTTGTACAAGTTGGGTGTTGTGGCAGCATTCGTGTTGTGTTATGTTGCGAAGAGTGCCCTGCTACTGATGTGCATTCTGTGCTTCGTTGCGTGATATGCACTATCACGCAACGAAGCACAGAATGCACACCCGTAGCAGGGCACTCTTCGCAACATAACATTACACAACACGGCATACTGCTACAACACCCAACTTGTACAACGAAATTAATCTGTGACTAATTCTAGTGTGACTTTAGCAAGGAATATATAGCTCCTTGATGATGGTCTTAGGACCGAAACATGTCGGAGCATTTTTAATGTTTTAATGTGTAAATTTTATATATGTGCAGTGGTTGGTGTGATAATTGAGTATCTCAAATTAGTATTTACATTCTGTCAAAATTGTAGTTACTTTCACAGTCTCTGATATTGCAGAAACATAACGAACAAAGATAATTGGTGCAGCGGCACATTTTCAATTTGCAGATTTCAATGTGGTGCTGCATTTAAATTTGCATTCGCAATTTTCTAGTACACAAGCCGCAGTATCTCCCACACCATTAAAGTCATGCTCGCAACTGTTGTTTATACGGGAAGGGGGTTGAAAGTGTGGGGTGAAAACGAGGGCGAAAATCTATTAGCGTGTTCAAAAGGGAAAGATAAAAAATATCGAGGGTAATTTAGAATGGCTTATTGTTTTGCGAATTGCGTAGAATCAATTGGTTATTTAAAGAGATTACTTTTGAACATTAAATTTGATGTTTGAGTGACCATTCATCACTGATACAATAGAATAAACAACCAACTAGATGCAACAATAACAATTTATTAGTAATTTAAATCAGCTCAACATGTTTCGGGCGATAATTTCGCCCATCCTTAGGAGCACAAGACTGTGTTTACAGCTTGCGGTATAATGCACCGAAGAAGCTGCGTGCTGATGACACCAGCAGGCAGCTTCTTCGCTGCTTTATACCACACAGTGTAGTGCTCCTAAGGATGGGCGAAATTATCGCCCGAAACATGTTGAGCTGATTGAAATTATTAATAAAATTATTATTGTTGCATCTAGTTCGCTGTTTATACTAATGTTTTGAATATTAGTTTCACGTTTTTAGGAGGATAAAACGAGAACACTTCCGAGGTGGTTTGGAGTTCGTATAGTCACATGCCGACATTGGACCTCTGTACATATATCATATTTATGTTTCAGCTCCTCGCCAAATTTTATTAGTGTGATCAATTCAGGGGGGGGGGGGAGATGGGTGGTGTATGTGGCACGGATTGTGGAGAAGAGACCACATAGAATATTTGGCTAAAAATAGGTGCTACAAAGTGGGATTTTAAGAGGTGGAGTAGAGTCATGTAGCTCAGAACTGGGACCAGTTGCGGGATTTTGTGGCAAAGAAGTAAAGTTTCAGTTTCCACAAAATGCAGGAAATTTCTGACTTGCTAGGTAACTGTTAGCTTCTTAAAAATGTAATGGCTGTTGATGCGTAATTCTGAGCAACACTCTTCTGTTCACAGCCTGATTGTCTGTCCAAGAGTTTTCCTGCTTTCTCAGATGAGAACAGGTACGAGACGAAACAGGCAACTTCGAATTCTTCCTGCATTCAAGAGTTACCTGTAAATTGTCATCCCCTGTGTCGATCCATAATTATTTATTTATTTATAGTTTATTCATCTACACCTTCCATAAATCAGATTACAGAAAGCTGACTAATAAGACGGGTAGTGGACAAATTTGGCAAAATGCCCCGTGTTTTGCATGGGAAAACTGATAAGAACCATGAAACATTTTTTCGGGTTACTTTGCCTCGTGACCAGTATTTGAAATCGGAACTTCTAGAATATGAAACAATAATGGTAAGGGCTCGATCTCGACGTTTGATCAAGGAAAATGCAGATCTGAATTTGAAATTTAACTCCATGGACCAGAGTCCTTATTGAGAAGCTAATAGTTCCTCAGCAAGTCGCGAATTTCTCCGCATTTTGTGAAGCCCGAAGGTTCTTTACCGTGTTAAATTTAATAAGAAAAAAATTGACATTTTTTTTCGAATATACAGGATCTAAGTCATATGGTAAAAGGTAAAGGTAAAGTGATCCTGTTACAGGCCCGATGTGGCCCAGAGGGTGGGTAGAAGTATAGATCTACTCTTCCTTGACCACGGCACTGGGAGGGGGTGAGTGGTCAGCAGCACGCCCCGGCCTCACTTTACCCCCGGAAAAGATCCGGTACCCATTTTACAGGAGGCTGCGTGGGCCCCAGGGCCGATCTGGACGGTCGGAAAGTCTCATCCCCACTGGGTTTCGATCCCGGACTGTCCAGCCCGTAGTCAGTCGCTGTACCGACTGAGCTACCGGGCCCACAAGTCATATGGTCGAATGAAGAAATCAATGAGAATGTAGAAAATAAAGTCACAGTGTTACAGAGGAGCCTGGCTATTGGTATCCTAGTATAATTTATGAAGTTCAGGTATAAGTTTTCACACGCCTCTAGAATAAACTTTGCGAATGACCAACCGAACTCTCAAGGTTACGTCAAAAGAAATGATCTTACAAATTCGACGCAGTTACGGTGGAATACCTATTAGGCACGAGGAAAGTCGTTTATTGAAGGGTCCTTACAGGTAAAAACCAAGACTCTTTTGACAGATTAATGATGCTAGAGTTGTCGCAGTAGGATGATGTGACAATAAAAGTTGATTAAAATTCAAGGAAAGATGATGTTTAGAACATGCACGCTTGTCTTATAGACTAAATGTTTTATCTTACCTTTTTGTATAGTAAAGAGAGGTTGGTTAAGTATCGGTAGGCCCACTTAACTTCACTGTTCCAAGAAAACTATGAGCATGAATTTCCTTTGTGCTGGTTATTTTTTAACTTGGTCTTATTAAGTTTAATCCCTAATGTTGTGTGTATGAAACCTCTCAACTTCACAAAGTGTAGCTGAGTTCAAAATTTACACAGCAGTTAACGTCATAACCAGTTATTAATTACTAGCTATCTACTCTACATTTATGCCTAATTGTTTGCCATATCTTTTAAATCTTTTGAAACTAAATTTATAACGCCAAATGCAGCAGATGTAGCTACAGTTGTCTTTCAGTAACGAAACCAATGAAATGGTTAAAGGACGGGGGGGGGGGGGGGGGGGGAGGGGGGCCCCCTATATATCTTCACATTCCCCAAATTTCTTACTTCAAAAAAATTATC
>Ga0123352_10016344_pt1 | contig 11818 bp, 3 predicted proteins | sample TergutLab28metaG_FD_89700 | JGI IMG/M metagenome (GOLD analysis project Ga0123352, IMG submission 89700) | Labiotermes labralis P1 segment gut microbial communities from Petit-Saut dam, French Guiana - Lab288 P1 | ecosystem: Host-associated > Arthropoda: Insects > Digestive system > Gut ...
GTATTGATTAACCGGATCTACTACCATCCGCTCTCGTTGTTGAGTTGGAGTTCCAACTCAACAACGAGAGCGGATGGTAGTAGATCCGGTTAATCAATACCAGAAGCTGTAATTACATTTGGACGAGCTCCTGATAATGTGTGTCAACACCCGAAACATGTAGAGCTGCCTACAGAAATGTAATAAACTGAATAAGACGCATCTTGTTGGACAGTTATTAAAATCAACCCCTACCTCATAGTAAACACATTGACTCTGCATCACAAATACCAACCGGTTCATGCAGTTTGGAAAAATAATCTTTGGTTGTTGTAAGAATCGTACAAAACACATAAATACTGTGTGCAGAAGTCTCGAGGTTTTTTAAATATTAGTACAGGCGACATCGGATACAATGTGCGGCAGGCGTAGCACGCGTTGTTTTGATGGTAAACATAAAATCTGGCCATAAACCCTGACAGGAAAATGTTACTTTGAAGCCCTAGATCTAGATAGGACGATAGTAAAGAAATTTATCGTAGAAAACCTGAGTGTGAGGATGTGATTCAGCCGGCTCAAGACAGGGTCCTGTGGCTGTTTCTTGTGAACACAGTAATGAATTTTTGGGTTAAAGAGAAGATGGATAGTTTCTTGATCAGCTTAGCAATTATCAGCTACTGAAGAATTCTGCGCCACAGAGCCTACGGCTATTGAAATACAGATAGACAAATTATGGAAATATAAACCCTGTAAATTAAGAAAATTTCACGTTGTATGCTACGCCTTGTAATCATTTAGTGTTGTGTCCAACTTTCAGTTCATGAAACATGTGTGTTGTATAGCCCATTCACTAAGACAAGCTACCATCTTTATACATTACGCTACGTCTTAACTAGCCTGTAGTAGAATAGATGACAGCAATTGATCCTAAGCTAATTCAAATAAGATGTAATACCCTCTGGGCCACAACAGGCGCCTCTAGATGAAGGTGTCTGCAATATACCAATCAACTCTGTGCATCTTTAATAACAGGTTTTATCGATGAGAGTGTTTTGCGTACCTACGATTCAGCGCAAGGTGCAGGACTCAATGGAGTGGCCTTCTAGAAGGAGCTGACCGTGCAGTGTGTCCAAAAAGATAGACGTTAAACGACTCACAACATACCAGTTTCAAATATCTTCATTTCTACAGCCGAACAGTTTAGACTGGCCCATCGGCACGCCGGAAACTTCAGCCAGGATTCTGCCAAAGAAACAGAATCTCAGTAATGTTTAAGAAACCTTGTCCCATTTTACTTGATTATATAAAACCTGACGTACGCTTATTCTTTCCGTTGATTCTTAATGCACTTCACAGTCTCTATATCAAGTGTCGTAGCTAAGACTGCAGTAGCGCACTTCATACACTGACCGAGTTACGTCTAATTTCGTAACCAAATGCCGCCCTTAAATTTTGCTGCTTGGGCTTCTGTAAGCTTCCTGATAGCTATAACGTCTGTTGTACATTTTTATATTAATCGGAGATTGGACTTAAGTAGTAACGTATAAATTCGGTCCCCAACCGCGCTTCTAATTGTTAACATAGTTATTCCCAGGTCTCATTAGAGGGATCCAAAATACTGCCTCGTCAATCCAAAGAACACACAAATTTTAGTATCCTGAAGGTTGCGGTCCTTCCCTGAACCACGCGCCGCGGGTTCTTCACGAGCCTCAAAATAAGACAGAGATTAATGGGATGGCGACGCTGCGTAATGTGGAGTCCATAATTTTTGCCCGTCATCATGTATAAGGCGATAAAATGACGCAGAATGTGACAGAAAACTATGCAACACGAGATTAAGACAGACCTACACAAAAAGCTTTGGTGCGAAATCCTTAAAGAAAAGGAACGCTTTGAAAGTTTAGAGATAGGTGGGAATATTTATATGGATAATATTAGCACTGGGGGAGGGGGGGGGCAGGCTCTTGCATAAGGTGTAAATAAAACCTCAGAGTCTACAAAACGAGGAAAATCTCTACAAACTGTAAGGGAAAATCGGCCGAGATGACTGTCATCTTCAGTGCAGCTTAAAATTAAACGAATAGTTTTTAACAGTTAAGTTCCAACCTCAAGAAGAAACCCAATGTCTGCGTTACGTGGAATAACTGTGACGGCTGTTGAGGAAAATTATCACTTTATTGTAAGAACCGCGTGCAACAGGTGAAAACTGTGTGGGCAAAATGCAGAGTTCTCAGTGTCGAAGCAAGTAGTATATGAGTAACTATGAATGAGAGACCTACTCCATTCTGGAAGAAAATGCGATGCATTTTGGAGAAATTCACAACCATTTCAGAGAAACGTACCGTCTGTTGTTATGTATGGGTGTGAAACTTGGTCACTCACATTGAACGAGGAACGTAAGCTGAGAGCGTTTGAGAATATGATGCTGAGGAGAATATTTGGACCTAAGAGGGACGAGGTAGCAGATGAGTGGAGAAAACTACATAATGAGGAGCTTAATGATCTGTATTCCTCACCCAATATTTTTTGTGTTATAAAATCAAGAAGAATGAGGTGGGCGGGGCATGTAGCGCGTATGGGGGAGAGGAGAGGTGTATGCAGGATTTTGGTGGGGAAACCCGAGGTAAAGAGACCACTGGCGAGACCCAGGTGTAGATGGGAGGATAATATTAAGATGGATCTTCAAGAAGTAGGATGTGGGGGTGTATGGACTGGATCCAGATGGCTCAGGATAGGGACAATTGGCGGGCACTTGTGAATGCGGTAACGAACCTTCGGTTTCCATAAAATGTGGGGAATTCCTTGACTAACTGAAAACCAGTTATTTTCTCAAGAAGGACTCTGCTCCATGGAGTAAGACGTCAGTACTGCCTCAGTATGCATGGTAAAAGATACAAGGCAGGTTTCTCCGACTGCTCGGCAAATTTCTACCACTGAACATGGCGTCATATACCAGAAGGCAGTGGCCCTATATTTCATATAAACCGCCGTGAAAACCACAAATTTCATCTCTTGACTTTTTTTTATTTAAAGGGGTCAAGCAGATCATTGTCACGAGGTTTTATGGCTGATAATTAATCGAGGAATTTTGGAAGGTAATGCTTAGTGCATACAACTCAAAGATTCGGAATGCAGCTGCGACCTGTTGTAATGACTCGCACAATCAATCTCACTCATTGATCGCGTGCGACGAGCAATGTCAGGCGATACTTCAATATCTCGCTGCAGTATTTTATTTACTTTACTCGAATGTTCAAACAAACTTGTTATGGAATGATTTGCAGGAATACCATCAAATTACAGTTCACAAAAGAGAGCTGACAGAATGAGCAGTTAATTTCCTCGCTTGTCCAACTTAGAAAATTCCCTCGTATTTCTGGTCATTTGCCGTCCACGAGCGATCTAGACTCTAAGGACCCTTTTGGAGTGTCTGAGTGTACAATTAAATTGGTTTAAATGTACAGTACCTTTGGTTCCACACACTTTACGCTCTGGCATTTCCAAGTTCATTATGAAATCCCTTTTAATATTTTAAAACTACGTATTTTAATGTTTGCCATCCCGAAGTGTTTAACACGTACATAAATATATAATAATGTATCAGCAAAACACAACAAAACTTTTATTATTTCCCTAATACAATAATAAACATAATAAAGTTTTGTTGTGTTTGATACATCATTGTATATTTATATATATTATAAAACTACATCCATGTAAACCTTACTATTTATGTGTATCATTCACCATTACGCTTATACTGACTTATTTCATCTGTAATACAACTCGCGGAATAATTATGAACCTTGTCACTGACAGTTTGTTATAAACACAGCAAAAGATACATTTGTTTTACAGTGTTACCAAGTAGTGAAGGTGTTGGTATATTAGTATAAAACGTATTCGGTCACAGTAACATACTAGGGGTGTTCCGAGAAGGAAGTGATGGAAGAACTGCGAAGTGAGGAGCTTCATAATTGGTATTCTTCACTAAATATTAAACGGCCAATTAACTGAAAGAGAACAAGACCAGAGACACAATTAACACTCACAGATGTCAGAATGGAATAAAAATGTTCTCTCTTAACTTGGAGAGGAGTGGTCATTTTGAAGACTTAGGGAGATAACAGAACAATGTTGATATAAATATTAAAAACCAGTTTGTGTGGGGAAGAATTTGATTGTCTGGGCTAGGCAAGGGTCCAGTGGCGGGATTTGTGAACACAGCAATTATAATGCTACGTTATGCTGAGCACAAAATCGTTCTAATTTCAATCACAGCGGTTTATACTAATATCACAAATACAACCAATAAACATTTCTCTTAGTGTAATAACAGGTACTGTGATCATTTGATATTCATCAAGTATGTTATGTCTCACTTTACATTGGACGATGTAAAATATCATCATTTAATATGCAGAAAAAAATCGTTCTTCTTCCGATTTGGGGTTGCTCTACTAGCCCACATCATATTGTGGAATGTCAATAACTTCAGGAAACAGGAAGCAGAACATCACCTAACCACTTACACATAAACACTACTGTAATTCTCACTGGCATTACATAGAGAAGTTTTGAAAATTCCGATTTATAGCTAGGACTTCCAGAAATAACTGTTCCATAGAAAAAATCTTATATATTCCAGTGTGTGACAGACAATTTCATATAACCATTTCACTGCATACGCACGTTGTAAACTTCAAAATTTCTCGAAAGAGAATTACGAATTGTAAGTTGTGCTATCACCACCTTAAAGGTAATTTTTCGAGATCTCAGTTTCTCATAAAAGTGGCGCTGAAGATTCAAGTCTTCCGGTATATAATGCTGTGACGCTGGACAAAGAGTTCTTGGACTCGCTGACCTCGAAGTTTGAAGGCATCACCATTTTTCGTAACGTCTGCAGTCCATGTGATTTGTGCGGTGAACAAAGTGGCACTGGTAGAGGTTTTTCTCTCCCTCCTTCGGTTTCCCCTTTCACTATCATTCCGTCAATGTTCCATATTCATTCATAAATCAGACACGCGATTTAATATTAGCAATTAATAGCGTCGTTCAAAACACACTAAAAACAAATGCCCAAATGTGGTAATCATCATTATATTCACCAGCTCCTGATGATGGGCATAGTAGTGCCCGAAACATGTTGAGCTTATAAGAAGTACAATAAAATATCAAGTGGCATCTAGTTGGTTTTTATTCTTCAGTTATCACAATGATGCACGGTCCAACATACATCAAACTTTCATGTCAAATGTGTTAGCTGGGTTTCAAAAGTTAACATGAATGCTCCGCGTCTATATTAGAATAATCTGCTCTATGAAGACAGAATAATATCGAAATCTCAACGCTTAGGCTTATATATACATACATAAAGAGAGAGAGAGAGAGAGACAGAGAGAGATATTCTTGCACATGGTTTGCATAAGAGAAACCTTCTTTAAAAATAGGTAGTAAATGTTATAAAACGTACGTTCCCATAGGCTTCGATTTCGATACTTATGTCACTATCCAATGGCGAAAGTTATCAGCTGGCCAAACCACAGACATCTCGTAGTGACACACTGAATAAGTTTAATGGACGATCATCTGGGAACAGGTGTTCGTTGCGAGAGAAATCTTGTGGACACAACTGTTCATTGAGACTAAGTACCTGGGATACTCCGAACTGTCGTGCGATTTCACGTGAAATTCTTCTCTGTGATATCTGGTGTCCGTACAGCTCCCGGACGATGTGCAGTGACACTTGAGTTGCATTTCATGTCTCAGGCAGACTTTGCTGGGACCTTCGCAAAACTTCAGCACTTGGATGGCGTCGAACTGGATAAAGTAGTGGGAATTCCACGTGTATGCCACAATATTCCTCGTTTGAGTATTCAGTGACAATTCGATCACAGCTGACCCCTCTGTGCACCGTGCATCGTGAATACTCGTAACGCGCTTTATCATCATGACAACACTGCTTTAAAATGTCTTACCCCATTTGTTGTACTGTGTATCTCGAAAACTGACGTTTCACGGCGTACGTTGTACATTTAAGGTTCCCACCTGACGGATTTCCGTCAAATCTAATACTGGAGGCTTGCACGAATATCCGTTGTCAGATTTTAGATTTGGTTAAAATCGTGTAAAAACAGCAAATTCACACGAATACCTAAGAATATTTAAATGTTAAAATCGAGTTTATATCGCTATACATTCGTTCTCTTCGTGTTAAATGCTACCAAGGCATTACACGACAGCCGAGGAGTACAAATATTATGCGAAAGTCTATGTAAATAAAAATCCAACCAGATGCAACAGTATGCATATATTTATTTACTGCAACGTCACTCTACATGTTTCGGGTGTCACAGCACCCATCATCAGGAGTGCTAAATCTGTAACCTCAGCCTCCGGTACAGGTCATAATATCGGTACAACTACTTCCTTCCAACGTGGCCAGATCGGGACTCGTTGGAGGGAAGTAGCTTTACCGATATTATGACCTGTACCGGAGGCTGCGGTTACAATTTTTAGTACTCCTAATGATGGGTGCTGTGACACCCGAAACATGTAGAGTGACGTTGCAGTAAATAAATATCTGCATACTGTTGCATCTGGTTGGATTTTTATTAAAAATGAATTATGATGCACGGAACCATGAGCTTAAAATTATGCGACAGCTCAACAATATTACGTTACACGTGTGTTGACTTTCTTGTTTTTAACAAGGTATCACACAAAGACAGGCTATGCGCCAGTTCCGTTCTGTATATATGATCAAATATCTTCAATAAAATCTAAAGTACTGAGTCGTTATGGATACTGCTGCTCTTAGTCTTTACAGTCACAGCGCTAGTCAACAGCAAACGAAGACTGCGAAAAAGATAAATAAGTTGCTGTCGCAAAACCAGCTTTGTTTCACTTCCTTCGGATGAACACACGGGAGACACCATGTGGTATGTTTCACTCATATTCTTTTCTCGGTTTTGGCCTCGATTCGGAAATATGCCGGCCATACTCGTAATATTTTAAGTTTCTCACGATGATGGTATTAAACATGAGGGCTTTCTTGGATGTGACCACGAATAGCCTGAAAAATTGGTGCCAAACTTTCGGAAGAACCTGCGTCCATCGCCCTTCTACACTGAAGAAATATACAGTCGGTTTCTCAAAAACGTTAAAACCTCTGCGCAAAAGTATAAGGCGTCACCCCCCAGAAGAGGGTAACCTCAAATTTTTGTAATTTTCTTCAGAATGGAATAGTATCTATTCTTTCTGTTAACTGTCCAATTTATGCCATATGAATCTTTTATATTACACACACAATGTAACTTAATTTAGGCAGTTGATACAATACCATAACATATACCAAGATCAAAATTTCCACTGATCTAATTCCGTTATATCTGTTCCGACAGCAGAACGTGACGTCAGTGTACATGTCGCTGACGCTGACTAAATCACTGTAGAGCACAATTTAACTCTACGTACCAACCGCCACATTTAAAACAGACCCGGCATTTTGCCCGAATATTATTTCTAATTGTGACTGTTTTCGTAAACTTATAATGAAAATAGACTGTGTTTGCTATGAGATCGGGCCAGAATTTTTAAACAATACATAGATAAGTTTCAGATATTAGAACTGATTAATTTTTCTTTATAAAACTGAGCACAATCAAATGAACGTTTCCCTGCACTCTTAAATAAAATAAGTCCAACAATGGAACACCTGTTTACTAAATAACACTAAACATCCTCATTTTCCAGCGAACAACAGCCTTCATATCTCTGACAGTCACTCGAACACGTAAGTGTGTGAATGTTATTCCGAATTAGGTAACATAGAAATTAGCTTAGCCTTTCTCAAACTGCTATCACAGTTACGAACTCAGCCTTGCGTCTCCGGAAGGAAATGAATATAATTCCTCTTCCAGGAGTTTAGTTGACGCTACTAGCAATAGAAAAGATACCCGCCACTTAAGTGTGCTGTATGGCTGCTGATTTCTCATATCACTTCCTGTAGCAAATGCTTTCAAACAGCAAATTTCATACACCAACAAGACTATTCGTTTTTTTCAGCAGAGATAACACGTATTTATTCCGTTCCGCGCTGTGGTGTTCTTTGGCCCCCGGGGGCGAGTAATCACAATGACAGCCCCCAACGCAACTGTAAATTTTAAAAATCAGCCATATGTTGTATCGCTTTATGAAAATTAAAATTCTTTAGCAGCAAGCAGAAAAACAGTTCGTTTGTTTAAAATATCAATTTGCCCTTGTTACTCCCTGTGCAATATGCCACCCATGGGGGCCGCGCTACTCACCCCCCCCCCCCACCCACCAACACTGCACTGTTCCGCGAACCCTCCCACCTTTTTCGTCTATATTTCCCAGATTCTGAAGCCGCAAATCTAATTCCCGAAATAGATCTTCAATATAAGTTTGCTTCGTAAACTTAGACATACACGTGTAGCCAGTATATAAAATATTTGTCGGAAAACATAAAGGGAAAAAATCACTTTTAATACAAAGGCGCAGATGGGACGAATATATTAAAACGGGTCTTCGAAATGTCTAGGGTTGTGCTCTTGTGGAAAATCTTCAGGTTCCGTACAAAGGAAAGAATTTCTTCGCCAGCTGTGGGACTATTAGCTTCTGAAGGCCTCTGGTCCATGCAGTTGCTAATTATGCTCCAAAAACAGTTATCAATCACAATTTAGCAAACGCATCGCAAGTGTCTCGCACTGAACAACTAAATTCCTATGCATTCGAATGAAAACTCCCTCATGGAATTATTAGTCCGTCACCCGAAACTCTTTAGTTTAACATTTGAAATTTGAAGCGACGATAAGGAACTGTGTTCATGTCAGCTGATAAACTCCTGAGGACTGAAGCTTGCCCAGATGATACTGCCCCAACCCACTTGCACTCTTCTTCCGCCAACGCTTTTTTTTTCTTGATTATATTTTACAGCAGAAGGAATGTGTGATGCTCTGTAATTAGTGCCTCTGCCCAACGGGCAGCAGTATCTACTGTAGCCGGTAGTCTGTGTGTCAAGTAAGAGCGGAGAGAGGCATAGACACTTGCAAAAATAGTATAAACATAAACGCAATGGACAGGAGAAATTTTAATAACTCCTGACGGGATATCAGGGAGTCGCAGAATTAGAAATATAATTTTCAGACAAGCTGGAGTAACAGATTTGTTGACAGATTTACAACAGAAACAATTACGACGGTTTGCAGATGCAAAACGAAACCTTAGAAGAAGGAACCTGAGAAGGACATCACAATCCGATGTTAAAAGGAAAGAAATTAGGGGGGGACAAGAAACAGAACATTCAGCCATGTACTGCAAGCACCAAGAAGAGAAGATGAAGCTGATTAGAAATCAACAAGGCAGTACATTATGTCCTTGGTGACGTTACACACACATTTTACCTCGGCGTTCTTTACTTTCAAAAATGTCATTACAGTTCCATGATACGCAAGTAAACGTAATTTCCTTCACGCCTCCATGCTTTTCCAGCACCAATTTCCAAGAAAATTGTAAGCACCAAACAGCATTATATGCAGATGTCTTGTACCGAATTTCATGTAAATTGGTGAGTAAATGTGGAAATACTAATATAAATTCAATTATACACCAATGTACAGTGTGACAATCACTGCACCAGTTTCTGATAAACGCATAATTATGAAATGAATTTTTGTGGACATGTCACATACCAAATTATATCCTCAAGCTACAGTTTAATGCAAGAAGGAGAAGAAAAAATGGCTTCGCACAGCAAAATCAAGTAAAGTATTAAATACAGCAATACCTCGTTATTCGAGCAATATTTTTGCGAGTTTTCGCTTAAACGAGATACAAGAAAGATCACGTACGTTTAACTTAATATGAAGGCGCTTTCCTGCAACCATTGTTGCAGTGGAAAAGCAATTTAATTACTATATATCATAAGCTTGTGTCCGTAGCCTTAGTTATCCAGCACACAATGCGTAAGCGCCATTTTGTCATACGGCATGCACGGCTCTTCAGTATTTTTCCACATAATCTTATAAACGGCTAGATTTTCGTAAAAAAAAACATATCAGATCTGTTCATAATGTAACAATATAATACGCTGCTCTGTACTCTGATATTTACATCTGGACACTATTTTTTTGAGCCGGCTCATGAAATGTATCAGTACTCCCTGAGGATGGACACTTGCGGGTCGAAACACTAGGAATATTTTAATTTGAATAAAATGAGGTAACATATATAAGTGCACTGGTCGGATTTGTATGTAAAATTGTGTCATCAGCGCACGCATGCGGAAAAGATAAATTTCATGCTGGAAGTTTATCCAGAAAATTTAGACACATCCTGTATGTTAAAAAAAAACTGCCCTCTTTGTGGGTGCTTCTTTGTGGCAGAGTCATGAAGAGCTCGTTAAGACGAGGGCACGCCCTGAGTCAGGATGAAAGGCCCTAGTCATGCAATCAACATCATCTCACCCAGTCTCTCTGCCAGTGAGAGGAGACAGTACCTTCTAATAAGAGCCCAGAACGACATCATATTTGACGAATTCATTACACGTATCTCAAACAGTTACAATAAAAATCTTTTATATTGTAGTACCCCTGAAGTTTTCTCTACGTGCAGAAAGTGCTGTGATCTGTTCATTTTAAAGCGAAAGCTACAGAAGGTGATAACATTCCACTTCTCATCCTTGCAGATTGAAAATAGAAGAACTTTTGCATCATCTTAAACTTTGTGTGACAGCAAAATTTATTTGCACACTTTGCTTGAATGTTGAGTGACATTCAGTTCCGTTTGCGTAATTTATTTTGGGATTTCTCATGATTTTCCAGATACACAGCAAAAATTTCCCTCAACATCATTAGCCAACTGGTTTCAGTAATACGGACGCTGAATGTCCTGTGAGCCACAAAGTGCACATTAGAATATTTTGACGTCTTGATCATGCCAATATTTCACCTGTGTGTTCGTCGGAACTTACAGAATTGTAGTGCTGAATTGCAGCCGTCAATTCCGCCTTGCTTTGTCGTTTGGCTTTGAAAGCATGTAATAAAAATAGCATCAGAATAAATTGCAAGAGTCTGTATCACTCTTTCACTGTATATAGCAGAAAATGCGTTCGATAGAACGTGAAGCACATTACTGTTAACTTCGAACGAGGTGGTGTACATGTGTGTGTGTTTGCAGAAGCCTGGCCTGTTGGTCCAGACACGGACGAGGATTTAGGACGGCATAGGAAGAAGCCGGAATTTGTGTAACGGAACTCATTGTGCAGGTATGCTTACAACTGAAATACCCAAACATATTATATTTGATGTATTGTGTTGCTTCAGATTTGGTCTTTCGCCCTAAGGCACATACAAATATTGAGGTTGTCTGAGAAGAGGTGCTGAAGAGAATGTTTGACATACGAAGAAGTCAGTAAAATGATGACACAGAAAATTTCATAATGAAAGCTTTATAGTCAGTACATATAATTGCGGCGATCAAATCAAGAAGAATGAGATGGGTAAGTCATAAAAGAGTCGCTCAGGTGACCAAGAAAGGCCCCACCGGTTGTGAAAATGAAGTGGGACTACTAGAACAATTGAAAATAGCAGATGTTCTTAGTAAAAGTGATAAAGGACTTTTACTGTTGTCCTCCAGTCATACAAATATTCATCGATATTTTAAAATGAATAAATCAGGTATAATTTATTCCTCATCATTTAATTAGCACACCAACTAATGCACATACATACAATTTTTTACATTAAAACATTTAAAATCGCTCCAACATGTTTCGATCCTAAGATCATCTTCAGGGAGCTACACTGTTCCTTGCTAA
>Ga0123352_10016346_pt1 | contig 11818 bp, 5 predicted proteins | sample TergutLab28metaG_FD_89700 | JGI IMG/M metagenome (GOLD analysis project Ga0123352, IMG submission 89700) | Labiotermes labralis P1 segment gut microbial communities from Petit-Saut dam, French Guiana - Lab288 P1 | ecosystem: Host-associated > Arthropoda: Insects > Digestive system > Gut ...
ACATTAAAATCGCTCCGACATGTTTCGGTCCTAAGACCATCATCAGGGAGCTATATATTCCTTGCTAAAGTCACACTAGAAATAGTCACAGATTAATTTCGTTGTACAAGTTGGGTGTTGTGGTAGCATGCCGTGTTGTGTAATGTTATGTTACGAACAGTACCCTGCTATGGATGTGCATTCTGTGCTTCGTTGCGTGAAGCAACGAAGCACAGAATGCACATCCATAGCAGGGCACTCTTCGCAACATAACATTACACAACACGGCATGCTGCCATAACGAAATTAATCTGTGACTATTTCTAGTGTGACTTTAGCAAGGAAAATATAGCTCCCTGATGATGGTCTTAGGACCGAAACATGTCGGAGCGATTTTAATGTTTTAATGTGTAAATTTTATATATGTGCAGTAGTTGGTGTAATAATTGAGAAATTTCGCTACAATCACCTTAAAAAAACAAGAAAAACATGCCGGCTTAAAATTCTGCCCTCCTCTGTTTATAAGGATTATAAACCTACCCGTAAATTTTATGGCTTTCTTTAAAAATTCTCCTCATCGAGACGTCTTTTATATCTTCTCCTCATCGAGTTATGTCGATACATCATCTGTCGCGATTCGGTTTCCACGTACTTTCTTAAATCCATATTGATATGCATGCATAAAGATTCATTTTCTTCAAATACTACATGAGGCGGGATAGTGTAGTCCAGACCGTTACCAGACTCATGGTTGGTCTGTGGTTCGATTCACAACAAATGCATATAATTCTTCTCTACTGCAAAGTGACTAGGCTGGGACTTACCCATCTTCCAATCCAAAAGGTATTAGGAACAAATTCACCGAATTAAAATCGGCCGAGGCGTGGAGCTGACAACTCACCTTCTTCTATTGCAAAGGCTATAATATAAAGAGCTATAGTTCCTATCATATATACATATTAATTTTTTATGACGTGATGATTACTGAAGACCTAGAACAACTTTACTTTTACAAGCCATGCAATAGGGCGAGTTGTTCTTATGGACGACGAAGCAGTCTTTCAGGTGTATTCAAGGAAGAGAAACCATATCTACCTTTCTTTCAGACAGTGAAGATTGGGTTTTCACTCTCTTGCTCAAGGGAATGTAGTTGTCCAACCAGCTCTAACCACGTAGAACACTGAAGAAAATAACTGTATTATCTAACACGCACAAAACGCGACTGTACTTCCGCCCAATGAGATTTTTAATGGAACATATCAGTGATAGGTCACAAACAACAACAAAAAACTGCCAAGGTCGACTAAAAACTCCTCAGTCAGTATCAGTGGATTTTTTCTGTTACATTTGGCTAGGTTTTAACGGAAGTGAAGATGCATATTACCGTCTTCTAATCTAATAATTCGTGTAATATGCTAGGTTGGCAACACTGTAAAGTAGAAACATGCTGCCTTCATCTTCAGGGTATAAATATTTCCTGCAGATCAACAACACTACTTTCCTCATGTGGTAGAAGTGTACCCTCAAGACGAACATAGTACCTTCCTCAGAAACGTTAGTGCACACCTGTAAGACTGCACGGCGACTTAACTTACAAAACCGTACGACTGCCATTTACTAGGCCTCTCACAATTCTCGAAATTTTTTAGAACGAAGAATGTATAGCCAGACTTTCTTGCCCATTCTTTGTTCCACAGTCACATTCCTTCACTTGCAAACAGCTATTTAATTAAAAATCAAAGAAACAGTGCAAAGAAATATAATAGAAATTTAAATGAGGCAAAAATGGGAAGGGAATGAAAAAAGTTTTGTTTGAATTTTTAATTTCCTGTCTTCTCTTTTGTCAATTCCATTATTTGTTTGTCTGCATTGTTATCAGCAATATTTCGGAGTTGTATTATAAAATCTGTCGATTGTTCAGAATTAGAATTCCGGATAAATTCACAAGGAATTTAATAAAAAGGATCAGTATGTGATTAAATACAAAAAGTACTTTGTTTTATGCTTGTATTTGCCTGTATCTGCTCTCTATGTAGCACGTAATGCCACAATATCGGCCGTAAATTTTAAATCTTCCTTTCCATATTTTCAGCCATTGCGGATATAGAATGGTACTGAGCAATGCTTTTTGTTTGGTCTCTGATGAATACATCAAAAATGCACTGAATACAGGGATTAATGCGTGTTCCGTGGTTTACAACGGCTTAATTCCCACGCACGATTCACACATTTAGTGCAACGCTGAATTCATCAGGCCGCTTTCACTACAACGGGCAGGTTCTCACAACGCGAATGCGCCAGAAATTACTGTCCAAATCACTGGGCTTGAGTCCTGGTTTGGATACCGAATGCCCCTACTGGGAACTATATGCCTCACTGGTCATTGCGCAGGAAGTGAATCATGGTAGACCTACCTTCGTAAGAGGGTCTTCTGGCTGATAGTGTGCACATTATTATACGTGTGAACCAACATAGCCTAAAAGTGCATTTTGTCCACCTTCAGGATAGTAACATATTTCAGAAGACACCATAATGTCTTTGTTTATTTCATTTCACTGTGGCTACAGACATAGATATTACAGGATTAAAACGTGAGGGCGTGGACTGGATGTAGGCTATCTGCCTGAAGATAAGAACATTGTGAATACTGTAATGAGCCTTCCTCTTCCGTAATGTGCGGATAATATTTTAAGCTTTAGGTTTCTGTGACCGTGCATCGTGAGCAAATTGTGAAGTGAGAGAGAAAACCAACAAGATGCAACAGTTAGATGTTTATTATCAACACTTTCTCAACATGCTTCGGGCATCATTATGCCCATCTTCAGGAGACCAAGACATATGTTACTGTACGTGGTGTGCTGTGCTGGTACTGCTGGATGTGGTTGGTAGCTGTTGTGGGTCGAGCACCCTACAACGCAGCGCCCCACAACCGCTACCAATCACATCCAGCAGAACCAGCGCAGCACACCACGTGCAGTAACATATGTCTTGGTCTCCTGAAGATGGGCATAATGATGCCCGAACCATGTTGAGAAAGGGTTGATAATAAACATCTAACTGTTGCATCTTGTTGGTGTTCTCTCGAACTTCACAATGCGGATAATTGCTTGATTAGCTGACGACATACAAGATTCAGAAGTTCCTAGGATAAAAATAACACTGTCTCTTACATGTACATTATGCCTTAAATTATCTTGAAAACGTATTCAATTCTTGTTTTGTACGTGTGAAACACGGTAGGCGCGTACAAAACCTAAATATATGCTTCCGTCTGATAGCCGTTATGAATTTCTTATTACATTTGTGTACATGAAACGCATTTTTTTAAAGGTTTGTTGACTGTGTATCGTGATATATCCGTACAATAAGAACCAACAGGATGAATTATTTACTTTCAATTTATTTCAATAATTAACCTCTACATGTTTCGAGTAGTCTTACTGCTTATCATCAGGAGGTACTACTCTTTAGATAGAGCAATTAGTATATTCTTAGTAATTAACCAACTTAATGCACAAATTTTTGTTTTATAATAAGTTTATTATAAAAAAGAATTTGTGCATTCTGTTGGTTAATTACTAAGATTATACTGATATGCACGGTCAGCAAAATATCACAATTGGTATATGTCATGCGTTTATGTTGACTGGCTGTTGGCAGGATCGTGATGGAACTGTTCCATCCCGATCCATTCCGATCCTGCCAACAGCCAGTCAATATAAACGCATAACATATAACAATTGCTGTGTATGTATACAGGGTAGTACCTCCTGATGATGAGCAGTAAGGCTGCTCGAAACATGTAGAGGTTAATTGTTGAAATAAATTGAAAGTAAATAGTGCATCCGGTTGGTTCTTATTGTACGGATGAAACACTTTGTCGAGATAAACCGACCTGGATATTTTGTACGACCCATTTTTTGGGGCCTGTAACAAATAATTTTGCAAACTGTACACTCCTTGAGAAAGTACTCTGATTTGACGACGTTTTATTCTTCTTCCAAGTTGAATATGCTTCCTTATCTGCAAGTGTAATCTCATTTTCGCGCACAAAAAATTGCGGCTTTCCCTCGCCGATATCGGCGAAAATCATAAATTCCCAGTGGCAGTGTGTTTAGATTCCTTATACCTAACTGAACTCAAATCAGATGATAAATATTGAAGATATGAACTAATTAATTTTGGCCCCTAAGCAAAGTACAGCTTTCACTGGGCTGATTTTAAAAAGAGCCACTCCTGGTCAACAATTTCTATTCTGAATTTCATGAAAGTCCGGCATATGGTTAGTCGCCAGTGCTGCGTCACAAGCAGACGGATGGACGTCGAATCAACCTAACACGTTCTTGTTCCGTTTCCTACAAATACTTAAGGCGATATGAAATTTAGGCGAAGCGTCACGGTTCTGGCGCTTCAGTTTATTGTGTTTTGTGTGAAACCTGTAAATAAAACATGTGGAGAAATAAATTTTATTATTCTCTACAACTCTGAGACACGTTTCCATTCCCACACTTAAATTAAGGAGATAAAATAGAAATGCGCGCAGAAATTCTGGTATGTCCTTACGTAATACATCTTTTAAGGGGGGCAGAATTTAAAGAAAGATGTCGGCAGGTTTTACTAAGCCCACACAATGTCAAATTTGAAACAAATCCGTTTAGCTGTTACCGACTGGTTACGTGCGGATTGGCATGGCGATGTTGAGATAAGTAATTTTTTTAAATATGTTTCAAAAATATTACAAACACGCGCACTGTTAAAAGCTTAAAATTTTCCTGGCACCATTCTGGCATTTACCAGCTTATTATAATGTGCAGGGTAACTGTCCGAAACGTCGGATTTTTTGTCTGCATTGACAATGTTAGACACTATAGATAGCTTTATAGCCCTGAGTCAGGGTGAAAAACTTTATAGCCTGTATTTTACGTTATTAGTTGCTTGCTCTGAAGGACGAGCGGGACATAGATACCGAGTAGACTTTAGTTACTTATTGACGTTTTGGAGGAACATGGCTCCATACTTTAGCCGTTCCAAGAAACTTAATATGAAGGCAGCATTTTCTCAGAAAATTCGACAGCTCAGCCCACATTCACAGGCTATCGAAACCTTAAGATAACATCAAAATTAGCAGTTCCAATAACATAAAATAAATTTGGGAGACCCAATCTTTCAGAACCCTCCGCTAATACAGAGATGGACCCACACGTGTTGTGCGTAACAACCCGTCACTAGTCAAATGGAGCAGCCATCTGGTCTTGCCCACAAGCGCTCTCCATCATGTGACAGTGTGATTAACTCAACCCAGTTCCAGTCTCATACACTGGCACCATGGATTGCTATAAATAAAGTACATAGCAGCCTGAAGACCGCAGGTTATACACTGAATTGCTCTCGCGTGCAAGCTAGCAAAATTGTGAAGGGCAAGTTAACACGGTGTGCACCTCTCCCTTACTCGCTTACTGTTAAAAAGAAATTATTGAATTAATGCAAGACTTAAGAGAAAATTAGCCTGAAAAATGTGGACAATTTCATATTAGCAACATGTCTACGAAAATTCCAAGAATCAACTAATCAGCATAAAAACATCCTTGACACCAATGTGATCAGCACCCATATAGCTAATGGCGTAACATAAGCTTACAGTAATAGAGTAAATTGCTTCTTCTAAGGGGAAAAAAGAATCGCCTTGGAAAGGGAATATTCACAGTGGAGGTCCCTATATCTGATGTTTATTCTGAGACTTATTTGTATTTTAACCCTCTCCTACATACCATTAACAGATAAAAATGTCCTTCCCATTATTCTAAAATATTTACGCCAAAATAACTTTCAGCTTGGAACATGAAGTACACGACAAGTCAACTTTCTAGGCTTCAACTTATTTAGCAACCTTAAGTGTATAAAATTTTCTAACTTGCGAAAACCAAATTGTAAAAATTGTAGGATTTATTGACTCATTTTATCCCCTTGAATATGAAGAAACCGCAATTTAGTATAGAATATAAAATGGATTCTTACCCCACAAAAGCCACTGCAAAAAAAAGTTATTACGACTCCGAATATGTTTTATAATAATTCATATCACGTCAATACCTTAAGCGCCTGAAGCAACAAACCCAGAAGACACGTCCTGACAGAAATAAAAAAGCACAGGAAAAATCGATTGGTTTCGCATTTATAGAAGGAAAAACCAGACTCCAAAATAATTAACTAACTAACTCCATGGATCAGAGTGCTTTTGAGAAGTTAGCAGATCCTCATTTAGTCCGGAAATTTCCCGCATTTTGTGGAAACCTAATGTTCATTACCTTATTAATAAAAGCCTGACACCTGTCCTTATTCCGAGCCAGATCAATGCAGTCCGTGCACTCCCTCTATCTCACCTTTTGTAAATCCTCGTTCTTCCAAGTGACACCCTTTCCTCAGATCTCCCCACCAATATCCTGTACGCATCTCTCCTCTCCCCCATAGGTGCTGCATGCTTGCCCATCTCAATCTTCATGATTTGATCACCCGGAAAAAATATTTGGTGAATACAGATCATGAAGATCCTCATTACGTCGCCTTCTCCACTGCTTTCTTTATTCGTCCCTCTAAGGTCCAAATAGATCTCTGAGCACCCTATAATCAAAAACCCTCCGCCTAAGTTCTGAAGGAAAAACCAAGGTATTTAAAAATGTCGGCTTAAATCTTAAACGTAAAACGAATAATTCCAATGAGAAATTTATGAAAAAGAAAAGCATTAATAACGTATTACTTCGAATTTCTGACTCCCTATAATTTAAGATTCGCCTAAGATTTAAAAAGGGATTTAAAAAAAAATTGTTGCCGGCAAACACATTTAATTCTCCGTCGAACTACTGCTCTTTTAGCGAGGCCACTTCTTCTTTGTTCTGCGAGGAAAATTATGTTTTAGAGACTTTCGAAGAGTGAAAAATAACACATTGAATTTGAAACGCACCCTAATTTTCAATTCATAAAAAATTCGAGAAAAGTTGCGTCTTGAATTCGACGTAACACGATATTAAGAGCAATAAAACATACAGTAGAATTTATAACTTAATGTGTTCTGATAGTTTCAAAATGTAAAATATGCAAATTAGCTGATTATTCTTGCCTCATCTTAATAAACATGTTCATTCTTTTCTAAATTGCATAAGTACTTGAATATCTGCCCAGAACTGCCGAGAAATTTACGTTATTTACGAACTATGCAAATCATAGACATATTACATTTCACAACAAACAAGTAAATAAAGAACACGATGGTAAAATATTTCATTGCAGTGAATCCATTAATGGTACAAAATTAACTGGTAAATAAAGAGTTGTTACCAATCTAATGTTTCATATCGTAGTACATATTGAATAACCCAAGCGGCGGCACTGGTCTAATAAATATCAGCTTTCACAATACATATACTAAGCAGTTATTTGACCTCTGGGGTGCACATAATCAAAAGTCATTTCAGTACCGCAACCTGTAAAACACTAATTGTGATTCCGCATAATATACTGTTTAGATAGTTCTGTGTATTTCTTTTATAAGAATATGCCCTTATAAGTACAATAATTACAGTTAGTCCTCTACATTTTTATGTCGAATAGGTTCAAAATACCCCGCTTTCCAAAAAGAGCTCAAGTATTCACAAAGATGGATCCACGTCTTATCCGCTAATAAGTCATGTCAATAAATTAATACGTTGAAAATTCCTTATATTCATGTTTCAGAATCTTAAACATCGCCTAATGCAGTCAAGACATTTTAATTCATAACAGGATCTGGAAAAATTGACATCAGTTTTTGCGATAGTTTACCCAAATTGTCCCAAGCTATAACAGAAGGGAATAAGAAAACGGAAAGAATTTCGATAGAAATTTTAAGAATTTATGGGCAAAATTTAGCTGTGTTATAATTGATAAAATTTACTACGAGAACGGTCAACAACAACTTATGCTGACATGTTTAATAAAATAAAATGCAATACGGTATGATTAATATTACACTTCTATGGCCTTACACACAATTGTGAGATTGGAGATCTCAGTACTCTTTTTTAAGAACCCATCTTCATTACAGTATTTTCCCCTGTAAATACATTATTTACAACAATATCGTGATGATGTGTTTGTTTAAGTCGAAACCTACATCCGTGCTATAAAAAAATTTCTTTTATCCGTATATAGTTCTGTTGAACTTAATAACTAAAGGTTTTTAATCTTTTTCACTGCTGAAGATCCTAAGTGAAATCTGACAGCTGCTCACCGCGTCCTACAAAAGAGCTGCAGTTTTATCACCTTGAACACAAGTCCCATTCCTAGACAATTAAGTGAAATTCACATCCAAACACTCTGTTTCTGTAGGATTCATTTTAATATTATCCTTCAACTTATCCCCAGACAGAGTTATTCTACCTTCGTATGACGAATCTTTTTCGACAAAGCCCAATTTCAGCTTCGTGTGAAGCAGGAATTGCATTAGGACAGCAACTGAATTGAGATTCTTAACCTTCTTCTTCGTGAACTATGTCAACCGTAAGACATTAGCTTTCGGATTTTATTCGCATCATGTGTTAAAGCTGTCTCCGCTACAAAGTATTCACACTGAAGATGTCAACTGATGGAACACCTTCAAAGTATGAGGAGGTTAAAAGTATAGGCCCAAGCAGAACTTATCAACAACGTACTTCTCAGGTACCCACTGTAAACTATTTAAAACGAATTTAATTAATTTATATCAGTATTTAACCAACTTGATGCACAAAATTTGTTTCACAATAAGTTGTATTTCATGCCTCTACATGTTTCGAGTACATCTGCTCATCATCAGGAGGTCAAAATTGCATTACACAGCCCCTGGTAACATCACACCTATATGTGTGATGTTACCAGGGGCTGTGTAATGCAATTTTGACCTCCTGATGATGAGCACATGTACTCGAAACATGTAGAGGCATGAAATACAACTTATTGTGAAACAAATTTTGTGCATCAAGTTGGTTAAATACTGATATAAATAAACTGAGACGCACGGTCAGCAAAATGTCAGAATTTAATTAAATCTACATTCTTTCATAGATTTTAGACAGAATACACGCGGACGGATGGACAGAAGCAATTTTGTGTTTGAATGATGGCAAAAACGTTTACAATTTGAAACACGCACAGTATACATACAAAAAAACCCGAAGGTACGAAAAAGTTAGTAATTTTCATTTTGCGCTACACAACAGAGTGAATACATAAATGTTCCGGTGGGGCATTTTAGTTTACATTTAACCTAGGGAAAAAGTTTGTTTCCGTCACTGATGTATCAGCATTCAAACTGAGGACGTTAGTCATTTCAAATAAAAAGTTGTTTCCATACTAATAGGAAATATTTGCTTCAAATTAATACATGTGTTTTAAAAAGGTTAATTATAAATGTTTTAATTAGCAAGGCTAAAACACAACTCCCACCATATAGATATTTCTAGGGAAAACATTCCCTTTAATGAGAGTCTCATTTTCAGTGATATAATCACAGTTTCTAGCTTTTACGCATTTGGTTTGAAGTATAATAAAAATGGAAAAATTGCAAAACTTTCCTTTGCACCAGGTGCACCGTAATGAATTTTCTCATGCAAAATTATCCGCCTGACTAAATCTACTGTACCATTCTATATGTTCACATACGAGTTTAAGTAATTGCCATCCAGTACAGTAACACGTACAGTGAACTGAGTTACTTTATTGCGTATGCCCACAGCACAACTACGAGATTACCTTCTGGCTTGCTCTTGAAATCTGAAGTGTCATATTCTTGTCCCATTCTCCCTTCACTTTAATTAATTTATCTCTAAATAATGCTTTTGCCAATTTTCAAATGTTATAAGAAAAGGTCGGGCTTGTTGTGTCACCATGCCTATTGTTTATATTTTTTGGGGTCCAAATCTTCAAACATTCTAGAGAAAATTTACTGGTTTTATTAACATATTATGGATATTTTGCCACTAAAAACATAACAACTTGTTATTTTTAATTTTCTACCACCAATAATACCAAATGTAAAACCGTGCAAACTTCTGACACGTATTATGGCTATAATTAAATAATTCTAGAATTTAGTATTTACATATAGAATTCTGTATTGAGATGGATCTGGCACACAATTATACATGGTATAGAAAGTATTTTTCATGGTTCAAAATTACAAATAGTTTGAAGGTAAGAATTTCTACTATCATCTCACAAAGAATGTAGCATAGTCTCTTAACAATTACGCGAACTGTTTTGCAATGAATAATTTTGGGTACTTGCAAACCTAAATTTATACACCGTTGCCACCAGACGTTTAGAAGTGGAAAGAGTAGTCAGGTCATAACCGGTAACAAAAGACGCTAATTTTTATCAACAGGGAATATGGAATGTTCTCCCACGAAGTAAGTGCTTCAGTTAGGGCAAGAACTCTGGAATATTTGTGGGGGACACAGCAATATTAAAATTTTTATGTAGTTGACAGTGACAAGTAACTCAGCAACAACACAGGCAGAATACTTTCTTTGGTTTCCACTGCGAATTTTTAAAACGGATGCGCCATAATTTTACGTTACAAGTGTATTAACTGATAAAATCTGAAGAACACGGCAGTAAGCAGCTGATGCCTATTTTAGCTTGCAGCCTCATAATTCTACTGAAGGGAGACTATTGAAAATCTCAGTCAGGAGAGCTCCTTGCCTGAACGAAATTCGAAAGCGGAAAATCGAGAATGCGATGCAGAAGGAAGAAACACAATATTGCGATATCTCCTCCGAGATCATACAGAGAAAGCGTCCGAAATCTCTTTCTGAAACTTCATATCGATTGCGACCAGCAGACTAGAAACCACTTACATGATAAATGTCTGCTTTCAGTGTCAGCACTACTGAAAAACACACGTCACTGAATATGGAGTCCCTTATTCACTTTCCATTGAAAATGAAGAGAAGATGATTATTAATAACGAATTGGAAGAGACGTTACAGTAAGTTATTTTGATCTATCGTTAGGCAGCCTACTAACGTCAACTTTGAAGTACTGAGAAGAACCATGAAGAATCTCAAGTTAGCATGTCTACACAGGCTGAGAATCGAAGAATATACATTTAGAATACAAATCAGAAGCTATACCACTGTGAATATGTGCTCAGAACTTGTCACTTATAATATTCCACAGTTTTGTTAAAAATCAACATGACTTATTCTTTTTCGGAATAGAATCTGCCCCCTTTTTCTTACACTTGAGACAAAACATTTCCAGTAAATTTAGATTTCTTCCTGTCAGTCGTTGTCTCCACAGAAAGGACACGTGACTGATTCTCAACCTCATCAAGAATAAGTCCCTCGAATATTCTCCAGTACATAACACTGCAGTACCAATCTATCGTTGGAGACAAGCGTTGCTGGAGAAAAAACAACGAAAAGAATTTGACAACCAAACTATGACTTTTGCCTCGATTTTGAGAGTGCAGTCATTTGTTGGCGTCTTTCGATGACAAGATTGTTGACTTCTCCTGAACAAGCAAATCGTTTCAGTGGAGGTCATAGCAAAAAAGAATACTGAAAATCAATATTTTTTGTTACAAATAACAATATAGTATTTTAGAACAAAATGATTATATAATAGTTTTTAAATACAGTTTTAATTTAATTTCTGTTGCAGTTGAATAAAGAGAGACCAACTTGATGTCACTTGCTTCTTCATTTCATTATTTAATGCTCAACATGTTTCGGATGTTAATACATCCATCCTCAGGAGCTTGCGACTTATTTGTTGAGTTATTTCATGGGTTGTATTGCTCTGGTTCGATGCGTGTTGGTGTTAC
>Ga0123352_10016349_pt1 | contig 11818 bp, 12 predicted proteins | sample TergutLab28metaG_FD_89700 | JGI IMG/M metagenome (GOLD analysis project Ga0123352, IMG submission 89700) | Labiotermes labralis P1 segment gut microbial communities from Petit-Saut dam, French Guiana - Lab288 P1 | ecosystem: Host-associated > Arthropoda: Insects > Digestive system > Gut ...
CGTATACCGCCCGCCCATATAAAAGAAACGATCGTTGCAATGACCAAAAGCGCCCAAATGATATATTTAATGAATCTAAGTTTGCTATTTTTTAGCCCTTTATCGTTGATGCGCATCAAACACTCGCCCAAGCCACCACCCGGACACGCAAACCCGCAAAAAGCTCTGCCCAAAAACAGCGCAATGAAAAAGTGTACCAAGAACATAATGGTTGCGCCCACGACGATTCCATGAAACCCATAAATAATAGGCATGGCCGGTGACATCCATGCAATTGTGATGGGAAATGTAAAAAACATGCCAATGATGATTGCTTTTCGAATACTTTGTCGTTTGCTCATTTTTTTGTTACATTCTCTTTCATGACGATTTAAATATAAAATTCGTTTGCGACTGATTTTGAACCGCCCGCATACGTTGCAAGATTAACGGTTCGGAGCATCGAAATATCGCTTTAAAAAATACCGGATCGCGACTGCGCCCACCAGAAAAATGAAGAACATAAGCCCCATATCGTTCGTCAATGTGTACGCCAGACTATAGATGTACGCGATGGAACCCAGTGTCACGATCAGGGTCATGATCGCCGCAAATAACCACATTCTTTTCTGATTCATCATGAAAAATCTCCAATCACTCAAACGGCGTTCGTAAGCCTAGATGGGTTTTTTGAGGACTGATTGCCGAGACGTTTTCTTTTATAACCAGCTCTCTCATCTGATCAATGTGGGCGTCGGCCGCGGTTCTTGCGGCTTCTCCGTTGCCTTTGATGATGGCATCGACGATGTTGCCATGCTCTTTCGGGATTTTTTCCGCTCTTTTCAAGTCATCGTAATAGATGTATCGAAACCTCAGCACCAATTCTTGCAGTTGATCGATGATCTGCACAAGTATTTTGTTATGACTGGCCTCTACGATGGTTCGATGAAATGCGGTATCGTATTTGATCATATCCTTGGTGTTGTTTTCTTTTACTGCCTGATTGTATCTTTCGAAAGCGTCTTTCAGATTTTCCAGCTCTCCGCTGCTGATGCGCGATGCTGCAAAATAGGCCGCAAGGCCTTCCATGTTTTGCCTGACTTCCAGAATGGCCACCATGTCTTCTGTTGAAACCTGCGAAGCGTACGCGCCCTTTCTGGGTTCAATTGTGACAAGTCCTTCCTTTTCCAGCTTTCGGATGGCTTCTCTGATTGGTGTCCTGCTGACACCCAGCGTATCAGCAAGTTCAATTTCCATAAGCCGTGTCCCCGGGAGGATTCGTCCTGTCAGTATCTTTTTCTTTATTTCTTCATAAACCATTTCCCTACGCGACTTGTAGTTTTGTATTTCAAAATTCAACATAAAGTTTTCCTCTCGAATTTAGAATTTTGGTATATTGTAGCAGTTTTTACCCCATAGCGCAATTCATTGTTTTGGTCAAAAATGTTTCTTTATACAACAAGGCCATTTTGCCATACGCAATTTCAGCCTTTTCCTTGCTTTCATAGAATCCGATGATGGTTGGCCCACTTCCGCTCATAACGGCTTTTGCGGGTGATGTTTCGGTGATGAGCGTGTTTTTTGCAAACATGACATTAGCATACGCGTTTAGTGTGAAATTCTCAAGTACATTGATGATGTTTTTTGTAGCCATCGCAAAGTTTTTTTCATCCATGTCGGATACAAGTTGTTTGATGTTCGGCCTTTCAAAATTTTTGTCTTCAAGCAGGCCAAACCCTTTGTATACCGCCGCTGTTGAAACGCTTATCGGAGGCTTTGCCAAAACGAGCCAACTGTCTATTCCGCGTATTGGCGTTAGCTTCGTTCCTGTCCCCTCGGCCAGAGCGGCCGTTTGCCCTGCTTGTCCCATGACACAAAACGGGACATCCGCTCCCAGCAAGGCACCTAAATCGCAAAGCGCCTGTGTGCTGAGGTTCAGATTCCAAATTTTTGAGAGCGCATGGAGAACCGCTGCGCAATCGGCGCTGCCGCCGCCAAGACCTGCCCCGGCAGGGATTTGTTTTTTGATATCGATCCGCAGCTGCCCTGAGCCAAGCTCTTGACCGATGTCAAAGCGGTCTATGATTAGCTGTGCCGCTTGATACGCAAGGTTGCGCTCATCCTTTGGAAGAAAATTTTTGTTGCTGTTCAGATCGATTATAATTTCTGTTTCTTCTTTGTGCTGCTGCTTGTTCGGCATCCACTTGACGCAAACTTTGTCGTGAAGCTCGATTTGCTGCATCACCATTGCCACTTCGTGGTATCCCGACGGCAGCTTTCCGAGAACATCGATTGCCAGATTTATTTTTGCGTACGCTTTTACATTGAGCCGCTTCATTGTGCCTCCATTGTAAAAAAAGGGGGACAGTTGCCCCCTACTTTTTCTTATTTTTATTTTTTGCTTTTCCGGATTGCTTTTTTGGGTGGGTTGTTCCGGCTTGCGCTTTCTTCTTGGCAGCCGCTTCCGCTTTTGCTTTTTTACCGGATCTGTATGTGCTGAATGCAGAGATGGGTCTTGGCCCCTGCACGCTATGATTGTCGTTGTCTTCTTCAAATTCGTCGTCGTCATCGTCGTCTTGATCGGCGTATCCTGCTTTTAGCTTGGCTTCCGCTTCTTCTCTTTTTCTCTTTTGTTTTTCAGCTTTTGCAACGATGTCAGTAACCGATTTTCCGGTTTGCTTTGAAACTTTATATGGATTGACTTTTCCGCCTGCTTTTTCTTCGGCTTCTTTTTGTGCCTTGTGCTTCGCTTGTCTCGAGGTGACAAACATAATGACAACCAAGAATACAAGCATCATCGCGATGCTGATGTTCATATCTCTTTGCATGTCTCTTGTCGTGAATCTTATGACATAGTCATCTCCAAGGAAATTTCCTTGCGTAGTCCGAAAGTCGCCCGATATCGTGAGCGTATATTCCGTATCCTGCGATAGTTCCTCCATTAGGACAACCAGAACCATCTCCGGGTTGTTTGGGTCGTAAAGGACTCGAACGGGAGGCCTTTCACCGTCCGGATTTGTGATCACGAATTGATAGGCATTTGATGCGATTTCTCTTGCGCTGGATACGTCTCGGTCAAAATATACTTTTATCCCGGCGTTTATCGGGTGAACACCCGTAGCACCGTCTCTCGGGTGGCTGTCAATAATTTGTAAATTTACTGCAAATACCGCCGCTGTCTGAACAATGAGTGTCAGCATAAGTGTAACGGCGACAAGGCCAAGTCTTCTCATGTATGAAATTCCTCCGTGTTTTTTTTCCTTCGTTTCTTAAAAAAGTCCTTCATCGTGCGTTCGCATTCTTGTTGCATAATGCCGGCTTCAATTTCTACATAGTGGTTTAATCTTTGTTCTTGTATGATATTAAAAACAGAACCGCATGCGCCCGATTTTGGATCCATTGTGCCGATATAGGCCTTTTTGATTCTGGCCAACACGATGGCACCGGCACACATTGCGCAAGGTTCACAGGTTACATAAAGATTGCATCCCAATAACCTCCAGCCGCCCAGTTCTTTGGCTGCGTTTCGGATTGCGATCATCTCGGCGTGGGCTGTAGGGTCTTTCAGTGTTTCTGTTAAGTTATGCCCCCTGCCGATGATTACGCCGTCTTTTTCGATGACTGCTCCGACGGGAACTTCTCCGAGGCTTTCGGCTTTGCGGGCTTCCGCAAGTGCCTCTGACATCATTTCATCGTACATCCAAACATAGTATCACATTTTATCACATTGCGCAATCTTCTGATGCAACGGCAGCGGAATTTTTTCGCAAAGCAAAGGGGTATGAATGAACCCGCGGTTACACTTCTTCAATGCCTCCGTTTTCCATGTTGATGGCTGCAATCCAATATCCGTAAGCATCGTCTGAATGGCTTGCGCCTACGATCGGCTGCCAGTAGACGAATCCTGATTCCCCGCCATCAGGTTGCTCTTCTTTCATCATCCTGCCCGGGATTCCGAGATAACACCGTTTTTCTGTGATCCCGAAGATGTAGTGCCTGTATTTCGTCGCAAAGTAATACGCGCCCGGCGATACGATCGGCAGATTCCCCACATTGACGATTTTTTTCCACCGGGCTCTGGTCAAATCTGTTTTAAACGGTGTGATATCGTCGTAATATCGTGACATTCGAACACATCGATCGCAGGATTCGATTAAAAATTTGTTGTAAAAATCGCTAAAAACCCTTTTCGGTTGTGCGATGGGCTCTTGCTTCGTGAAGCTTTCTTCTTGTGCGAAATTTTCTGTTTCGACTTCAAGTGCTTCTTCTGTTACGTCTGTCTCCGGGTCTTGCGTAATGATTTCGCCCTTTAGGATCGGGTGTAGCGACTCCTTTTCGTTTTTTAGAGAAACCGCAACGATGATCGCGGCATTGTAAGCAGAAATTGGGTTGCCTTTTCCATCGATGTCGAGCGGGTTAAATCTCAGATAGGTTTCTCCGCTTCCTTGCTTGTTTATGTTTACGGTTCCCATAATTTTATGGATCGTCCGCTCTTTCTTCTTACCGAACAAAATCAGTTTATAGATGTACGGCCCCTTTTCGTAATACTGCATATTTTGAACAACGACCCGCATGGCACCTTTGCCATTGCCGGTTTCTATTTTAATGTGCCCTTTTACGGGCAATGCATCGCGCAGCGCAAAAATGGTGCTTTGTCCTTCCAGCATAACGAAATGTGCCGCGTATTTATCATATCCCATAAAGCTCCTCCTTGATTTTTGAACAGATTGCCTGTATTATATATATGAAAGTTTTAGGGTTCGTATTCTACAGGTGAGTTATTTTCTCGCTTGACGACAGGCCATTTGGATTGTATGGGTTTGGGTTATGATTCTTGATATTTTGGTTGCAGTTATATTAATATTATCGATGGTGTCCGGGTATCGCGCCGGGTTCGTATGGACGTTTTTTCATACGCTTGGCTGGATCGTAGCGATCATTTGCGCGTTTGTATGGACACCGAGGATGAAGGATTTTTTGATTTCCAATACCGGGCTTTACGATGTGGTACATAGCGCTTTGTCGGAGCGATTTACAGGCGCTTCCGGCAGTGGCAATTTATCATCTGACTTTCCAAGAATGTTGCAAGAGACAGTCGATTCTTTGATCAGGCAAGCGACGGATGCTGCAAGCACGGCTTTGGCCGATCTTGTGTTTACCATCGTCAGCTTTTTGATTGTCCTGTTTACAGTAAAGTTTGTCATCTTTTTGATTGTCTTGGCTTTTTCCAAACAGAATGCAGAGGGCGTCCGGGGCGCAATCGACGGAACTTTCGGTCTGGTCTTCGGATTTGTTAAAGGCGTTTTCCTTGTGTTTGTGCTGCTTGCACTGATGATTCCTCTTATGGGTATTTTTGATTCGAACTTTGTGGATACCATAGCCGGATGGCTTGATTCCTCATTCTTTGCCAGAAGCCTTTACGACAATAATTTCTTGGCGCTGGTTTTTCGTGATTTTCTTTTTTAACGACTTTTAGACAAGAGCGTAACATAGACAGGCATCGGAACAATGCGCTTGACATTATTCCGATTGCGCGTTATTCTGGTGGTAACATTAAAAGCAAGGGGATAACGGCTATGGATTACATCACAACGAAACAAGCAGCAGCGCAATGGGGAATTTCAGACCGTCGCGTGCGCTTGCTTTGCGCGCAGGGAAAAATCCCCGGTGTGGTGCAGCGTGGACGTAATTATCAAATCCCCGTTGATGCGCCAAAGCCCGTTGATGGGCGGATGAAACAAGACCGTTCCGTACGATACCTCAAGTGGGACAATGACGTAATTGGCGTGATCGATGGCACAAACACTGAGACATTCACTTCTTCGCGCTATAACGAAGTTGTCGCGCTTTACACCAACGGCGCAGACAAGTGGACGCAGGAGCAATTCCACGAGTTTTTATCAGAGCGGCTGGTCAACCGTGATCGGCGGGATATCGAACGCATTTTGTTCCGTTGTGGTTTATCGCATTATGACGTGTTACAGATTGCCGAAATCACACGAGGCATTCATCCAAAAGACTTGCTGTGGATTGCACACAGCAAAGACGAAACACTGGAAGCCACCATGACCGCTGTGTTTGATTCGGTGTTTCATCAGTGCATTGACCTCGTGGGAGACTCGCTTGACACGCCGGAGGGCTATAACATCAAACGTTACGGCGTATACGAGGGACGGTATGGTATCTATAAGCAGCGAATCAGTCCGCTGACGACGGATGTGGAATCTGAGGTGGCGGTGTATCTGCTGGCAGAAAGGCTCGGAATCCCCTGTTGTCCGGCGTATCGTGTGGATAAAGACACGGTGTTTTCAGCATTTCTATATGACTTTTCAAAGGAATACATTGTGCACTTTCGCCGCCTGTTTGAGGGTGCGCGTTCAGATAACGAATATCAGAACTTGATTTCTGTCCGGCCGCAATACCGCGACGACATCGCGCGTATGATTTTGCTGGACTTTGTCACGCGGCAGGACGACCGCCATTTGTCCAACATTGCCATTAAGATGACAGCGACGGGTGAATCCTTTTATCCGCTGTATGACAATGGCAGAAGCCTGTTTTATGAGGATACGGAAGAAATGGTACGCGAAGCGATCAATCACCCAATCCAATACGCCACCACCTTTGGCTACGCCGGAACGTATTGGGATTATGTCAAAGAGATGGCGACGGATGGCGTTCCTATGGCTCGATTGCTCGATTTGTCCATCACAAAAGATGAGATTGCAGATATTCTAAACACAGCAGGCTTCACCGGGTATCGTTTCGATGGTGCTTTGGCGTGGATCGTAAAGGCGATTGAGATGATAAGGATATTGGATCATGTATAAAAAATTCTTCAAAAGGTTCATAGATATATTGCTTTCGTTGATTGCGCTCATTGTTCTTGCGCCGCTCATTCTGGTTACGGCGATCCTGATCAGAGTGAAATTGGGCAGCCCTGTGCTGTTCAAGCAACAGCGTCCGGGGAAAGATGAAAAGATATTCACAATGCGCAAATTCAGAACGATGACAGACGCACGGGACGAAAACGGTGAACTTTTATCGGACGAAGCGCGCCTCACGAAATTCGGCAAATTTCTCAGAAGTTCAAGCCTTGACGAATTGCCGGAATTGTATAATATTCTAAAAGGAGACATGAGCATTGTAGGGCCAAGGCCGTTGCTCGTGCAGTACTTACCATATTATAATGAATTTCAAAAACGCAGACATGAAGTAAAGCCTGGCCTGACAGGGCTGGCGCAAATCAACGGCAGAAACGCTGCCACATGGGATGAACGCTTTGCGTTTGACATACAATATGTAGACAACGTGAGTTTTGTACAGGATGTGAAGATTTTCTTCGTCACGATAGGCAAAGTCTTCAAACGGGAAGATGTCACCGCAGAGAACCATGCGACGATGGAATCGTTTATAGACCATATCAAAAAATCAGAGGTGTAAAATGAAAAAAATGCTGATTATAGGCGCGGGAGGCTTCGGCAGGGAAGTTCTCGAATATGCAAAAGACATTCAGGAAGCAGGTAAGGCCGACTGGGAAATCGGAGGATTTCTAGACGACAACCTGAAAGCGCTCGATCATTATTCCTATGAATATCAAGTGGTGGGTACCATAAAAGACCATACAATAAGCGATGCGTATGTCTATCTATGCGCGATCGGCGACCCGAAAACAAAACTTATGATTGGCAGAAAGTTCCTTGAGGACGGTGCCAACTTTATCAATCTCATACACCCGACGGCATACATAGGAAGAACCAGCAAAATGGGCATAAACGTCGTCTTGTGTCCCGGCTCAAAGGTTACCACGGACGTTACGTTGGGCAATTTTGTTGCCGTAGACGTAAACGCTGTCTGCTCACATGATTCCAAAATCGGAGACGGATGCACAATCAGCCATTTTTGCGACATAACCGGATTTGCATCGCTTGGAGAGGGCGTTTTTTTAGGAAGTAGCGCTTGCATCTGTCCAAGCGTAAGCGTAGGCGACTATGCGAGAATCGGAGCAGGATCTGTCGTATTAAAAGACGTGGGCGCAGGCGAACTGGCATACGGCGTACCGGCGGAAGTGCGATGATGGCTCAAAATATAAAAACGAAACAGTGACAATTTCGGAAGCTACTAAAACAAATCATATCAAATCACTAAAACAAATTGTCGCAAATTACTAAAACAATACGGCTCAAAAAACTTAAATGAGCGTTGACTTTTTTCTTGCTTATGGGTATACTAATTAAAAAGCCTATCAAGGAGGATCATGCGATGGCACCAGGCTATTTGCCTAGAATTATAGATAAGCTATTAGAAGAGCGCTTGAATGCAGTGGGAGCAGTACTCATTGCTGGGCCAAAGTGGTGCGGGAAAACGACTTCAGCAGAACAACAGGCGAGAAGCGTCTTAAAACTACAAGATCCTGATATGACAAAAAGATATCTTGCCACTGCAGATGTGAAACCATCCCTTTTGTTGCAAGGTGAAAATCCGCGATTGATTGATGAATGGCAGATGGCACCCGTCCTTTGGGATGCTGTCCGCACTGCTGTTGATAAACGTGGAGGAACAGGCCTGTTTATTCTAACGGGTTCAACAACAGTGGATGCGTCGACCATTATGCACTCCGGAACAGGACGTATCTCTCGCATGGTTATGCATCCAATGAGCCTATACGAATCCAATGAATCAAACGGAAAAATTTCACTGAACGCCTTGTTTCAAGATCCTACACTTGACATTGATGGCATAATGTCCGATTTGTCAATTAACGACCTTGTTTTTTCGGCTTGCCGGGGCGGATGGCCTTCCAGCCTGGATAAAAAGACAGAGAAAGCGAAGCTGTTCGAAGCGCAGAACTATGTTGCCAACATTTGCGATAGCGACGCTTCTACTGTAGATGGCGTGAAGAGAAGCCCGGAACGCGTAAAAGCTGTACTCCAGTCATATGCACGAAATATTTCAACACTCGCAACAAACAAAACCATTCTTGAAGATGTCTCCTCCAATTACGTGGATATTTCCGAACCGACCTTATTTTCCTATTTGGATGCTTTAGAGCGACTCTATGTAATTGAAGATATTCCTGCTTGGTGCCCGTCAATTCGTTCGGCAACCGCAATTCGATCAGGCAAAAAGAGAGGCTTCGTTGATCCATCTATTGCAGTCGCCGCCCTGTCTTTGTCACCGGAAGTGTTGCTGCAAGACATGCATACGTTTGGATTTATCTTTGAATGCCTGTGTATCAGAGATTTGAGGGTATATTCCTCTGCTATGGGTGGTCGCGTGTCTTATTATCATGACAGATATGGTCTCGAAGCAGACTGCGTTTTACATCTTGATGATGGCCGGTACGCGCTGATAGAGTTTAAATTGGGCAATAGGGGGATTGAAGAGGGCATCGCTCATTTGCTTGAGATGAAACAACTGATTCAACAAGCAAACGTGGAAAAACAAGCAAAGATCCGTGAACCGGATCTCATGATTGTGATTACCGGTGGCGAAATGGCATATACCCGAAATGACGGGGTGAAAATCATACCGATTGGATGCTTGAAAGATTGATTTCGTAAGAAACAAAATCGGAATAATTAAAAAACAGCCGCCATCACACGATTTGTGTACGTTGTGACAGCGGCTGTTCCTTTATTGTTTTAGATATTTTTTACATGGACACTAACTCCCACCCTGTTCACTAAGCACCACGGGCACTTCTAATATCCGTCCACTTCGAACGACCGTAATGGTCACTACATCACCGACACTGCGCTGCTGCAAAACGTCTGTCACATCAGAAAAATGCCGAACCCGTACATTTTCAATGTAGTACAACATATCGCCCTCCATCAGACCCGCTTTCCGGGCGTTCTCTGAGAATACACCGCTTATGTATATGCCCGGAAGAACGTCGTGGTAAATGGCGTCCTCTGTTGAAGTTAAGTCAACCATATTGATCCCGATTTGCGGCCGGCCGGTTACATGGCCGTGTTCGATGAGGCTCATCGCGACCGTTTTGGCCTGATTGATTGGAATGGCAAAGCCCAGCCCTTCTATACCAAGGCCATGCGATTTGGCCACAACGAGGCCGACGATTTCGCCGTGTTGGTTGAAGAGTCCGCCGCCGGAGTTGCCTTGATTGATCGCGGCATCCGTTTGGAGCAAAGTCATGCTGACGTTCTCTATGGTAAGCTGCCTGTCAAGGGCGCTGATGATACCGACTGTGGCTGTGCCGCCAAGCTGGCCGAGCGGATTTCCTATGGCGACCGCCAAATCGCCCATCACAACGTGATCGCTGTCTCCAAATATGACAGGAGTCAGGTTTTGAGCGTTTATTTTGATGACGGCAATATCGGTGATTGGGTCAGAACCGACCAATCTTGCGTAATGCGTATCACCGTTCGTCAAGGTAACTCTGATTTGGTTTGCATTTTCGATGACATGGTTGTTGGTCATAATGAAACCGTCGGTCGAAATGACGACTCCGCTGCCCGCGCCCTGTCGGATGTGCTGGCCGATGCGATTTCCCATCCACTCTCGGCGTATCGTGCTTTGGGTATTAATCTCAACGACTGCATCGGCAGCCACATCGATAATCTCCTGAATGCTCAGGCTGCTGCCTGTGGCCTCCGCAAGGTCAAAGCTCATCGGCGCAAAGCGCATCGGTGGGGCACCAAACATTTGATGGTGTGTGAAATTGAAAAATTGATGGGCGACAAAAGCCCCTCCCACTCCAAAAATAGCGGAACAAACCATGAAGCAGCTCAATAAAGCCGCCAACCCTTTTCGTGTAAATGTATAATGTCGCGCTTCTTTGCGTTCAGGTTCCAAAACCTCAAAATCATCATCGAAATCATCGTCGAAATCAAAGTCAAAATCATACTCATCAGGGTCGCCATAATCAAATGCATGCTCATCGTCCCAGATAAAATCTTCCGGATGAAAGTCTCTTTCGTGTTCTCTCATGCATATCACCTCTTTTCTTGTTCAGCTGGTTCTATCATAACCATTATTTCATATATCATGTATGCGTTGTAACAATGCTGCCTTTACAAATAGTATAACAGAATTTTGACAATAAAATGTGAAGATTTTATGAAGAATCTATAAAGAATCTATGAAATACAAAAAAATCCACATGGAATATTCGCAACTTTGTGATACAATAATGAATTGATACAGAAGACCCGTCGTCAGGCGCACTGCGAGCATGATACGTTCAGAAGAGGATTGAGAAATGAGTGAAAAATTTGCAAAGATAGACCGCTGGATTTCATACAAAAACATGGACACAGACAACCTGTCAGAATTAATGGAACTGAAGAAAAACGCGGAAAGCGAAGACATCCATATCAGACAGACGGCGCTTGAAGAAATCAATGATCGCTTTTACAAAGCGCTTGAATTTGGAACAGGTGGGTTGAGAGGTCTGCTCGGCGCCGGCAGCAACAGAATGAACATCTATACGGTCAGAAAAGCGACGATCGGAGTCGCGAAATACATAAATGATCGCTACGAAAAACCATCAGCGGCAATCGGCTATGATAGCAGAATCAACTCCGAGCTGTTTGCGAAAACAGTTGCCGAAGCGTTTCTTGCGCACAACATCGATGTATACCTGTATGACACGCTGATGCCTGTGCCTGCACTTTCGTTTGCGACAAGATATCATCAATGCGCAGTGGGCATCATGATCACGGCAAGTCATAACCCGTACAACTACAACGGGTATAAAGTCTATGACGAAAATGGATGTCAGGTAACGGACGGCGCTGCAGAAGAAATATGGAAATACATATCGGAAACGGATATCTTTGCAGAGCCGGAAAGCAAAGAAGCCGCAACGCTGACC
>Ga0123352_10016350_pt1 | contig 11818 bp, 5 predicted proteins | sample TergutLab28metaG_FD_89700 | JGI IMG/M metagenome (GOLD analysis project Ga0123352, IMG submission 89700) | Labiotermes labralis P1 segment gut microbial communities from Petit-Saut dam, French Guiana - Lab288 P1 | ecosystem: Host-associated > Arthropoda: Insects > Digestive system > Gut ...
CACCAACACACATCGAACCAGAGCAATACAACCCATGAAATAACTCAACACATAAGTTGCAAGCTCCTGAGGATGAATGTATTAACATCCGAAACATGTTGATCATTGAATAATGAAATAAAGAAAGTGACATCAAGTTGGTCTATCTTTATTCAACCGCGTAAAATCTATTATCACAAATTGTGCATATATTTATACAAAATGAACTCCTGAGGGAAAAGCAGAAATAAAATATAGGTTACGTAATACATGTAACTGATCTTATGAGACTCTTGGATGCTCTTTTTACAGTATACAGCGTGTCTAGAAACTCCAGCGACAAAATTATAGGTATTGTTTACTACTCATGTTACAGCACAAAATTCGATGTCGGCGCATCCTCGTGATACCTGTCGCTCGACGTGACAGTTGGTGCGTGCCGGTACTATCACCGGAATGTAAGGAGACAGGTGGAAGCAGCAGAGGGGTAAAAGCGACACAAGGTGCGATGACCAAGCGCCTAGCGGTATGCAACTCAACCTTCACGCAGACGAAGCAGCTTAAAGCACGTTCGCCAATTACTGAAATTCTGCTTTGTGTTCTGCAAACAGCTAAGGAAACTTTAAATAAATACTGCAAAAATTTCGAACAGTTTGGAACGACACTAACAATTCAAAAATCTACATGCACGATGAAATCCAGGACAGTTTATATTCCGAGAATGCCTCTTACGGTTCGGTCCACTACATCTGTCTTTATGTATGCTATCTTAAAACACAGATTATTATAATATAAGAAATTATAATGTAGGCTTTTGGTTTGTATGCGTGTGAAATTTGGCCTCTCACACTAATGAAAGAACACTGAGTGAGGGCGTATGAGAATAGAATGCTGACAAAGATACATATTTTGACCCAAGGAGGACGCAGCAGGAGGCTGGAGAACACTCAGTAAACAGCAGCTACATGATTTTCAGTTCGCATCGAATGCTATTAAAGTGACAAAAAAGTTACACACGTGGGAGAAGAAAACTGTATAGCCTACAGTGTTTTTGTGGGAAGCGTGAAGGAAAGAGACCTCTTGGAAGACGTAGGCTTAGATTGGAGGATGATATTAAACAGTTTCTTAAAGGAATAAGACGAAATGCAAGAACTGGATTTATGTGACTCAGGACAGAAAGAAGTACCAGGCTCTAGTGACAATTGTAATGAACTTTCGGTTTCCACAAAACATAGGGAAATTTCGTGGCTAGTTGAGGAACTATTAGTTTCTCAAGGGACCTGCTCGATGGAGTATTTAGTTAGCACCAAACTCTACAAAGACGTCGGTGGGCGGCATTCTGTTTACTTGTAACTGAAGAAGTGTTGACGTGGATTCAAAATTTTGTGAATGTGTGACAGCGCATTAAGCGTGTTCTGTTTCTATCCTCGTATTCCTCCCTATATCCTGCACACATTCCGTGGCAGTGCGAAGTCAGCACGCACAAAGTCAGCACGTACACTACCTGGGATATTGACCTATATGAATGCAGAAACACCAATATCGTGTCTTGTCCTTACCTATGAATAGCGAACAACCTGTACAACTTTGTCGTAAATTCCCTGGGCATTCGATACTAGATACAGGGGATTGCAAAGGAAGAGGAGTGTGAGATGTGACTTGGGTCATTGAGCGCATGGGGTCAACGCGCCTGTTCAAAATATTCCTGCAGAAACTGGTCACAAGTAACAATAAACATTCTGACCACAAAAATCTTATAACAGACATTACGCTGGGTCCATGAACTCGTATTGCAATAAGCAACACAATCAGCTGGACGACTATTCAATTCTTAGGATTATCAAAACAGGTTTGAATGTACCGTTAACCATTTAAAGCCTACTGGTTACTATTGGCAGCTCGACGTTTCACATTCAACCCCACTCCCCCACAATACGCCTACGTAATTTATTTGTTTCGTATGATTCCAACATCAAAATGAGATTAATTTCCCTGCACGGAATTAATGGACTGGGTTTTATAACGGAGACGGGGCGTGTTCACTGCGCCGTACGAACTGCGGGTTTAGATTTAATTCGGGAAAATTTGTTTTTAAAGGGTTCATTCGAAAAATATTTAGAGCTAGGATTGTGCAGGGGCCTCTTTTAAAATGAAACTACATTAATTAAGTTTGAATATCTTACAACCCAACGATCTATTGTGAAAAGGGGAGGTCTCCAGTTCGAATCTCGATATGGAGGTATTTCGTGGATTGTCCGAATCATTCGGCCGATTCCTTAGTACTCATAATAACGTTTCGATACCCAGTTACATACATCTCGTGTGATTAACGTTTACAAAATCAAGCACAGTGGTCGTTTAACTTTGTCCCTTCAATCCATCAGTTACTTGCGCCAACCACCTGGCTGAGGCACTGCGCTACAAGCCGGAAGTTCGCGGGTTCGATTCCCGATGGTGTAATTGACATTTTTTATTGACATAATCCTTCCGGCCGCACTATGGCTCTGGGGTTGACTCAGCCTCTAACAGAAATGAGTACCAGGAATATTTCCTGAGGGTAAAGGCGGCGGGTGTTTAGGGCTGACAACCTTACCACCTTCATGTGCCGAATGTCTTGAAATATGGGAGCCTCAACCTCCTGGAACCCTCAGGGCCTCTCCAGGCCTGTAATGGGATTGCTTTACCTTTTTCTTGCGCCAACACTCGTCTCAGCACGTGTTCACATAATTTGCACTTGGCCGCGTTCTTTCCCAATTCATAACCATAAACACAGCTTGCAACACAAATAGTGGTAGACGTTCCAAATTGCAGGCAGTTTGGTGTATCCAACTTACGGTTCCTACAACAAATCGTGGCTCATTCAGCTGGTGCACAAAGGCCCTGTTAGGATCTCGAGCGTAAATAAGGTGTTATTTTAGCACAAAACTTACGTATAATGCTGAGGCAGGAACACCAATCTATGAAAACTTCGCTTGTTCATTGCCGTGCTGAAAGCCATTGTACCAAACAACAACCCCATGACGTACGGTACAGACAAGCAACCGGTTTGCTATGACAGGTTATTATCGAAGATCGTTGTAGAACGTAAAAGGACGTAGCAGACGTGGCCTATTGCAGCCAGTATATACTAGACGATGCCTAAGGCTACGGCAAAACAAAACGCCTACACCCCAACTATGATGGAAACACAAAATTTGCAATGTTATTCGCTGAGGACGAAATAACTTTCAAAATACTGCAGCGAATGGTCAAGAATACAACCTACTGTGGGCAGCAGACTACCATTTTATGCAGCACTCTCGCCTTCAGTTGCTAGTCCTTATCGCGACTTACGATGTTCGAGGCAGATTATACGTGCCCTCACAACTTGGCTGCAAGAGTGAAAGGCGAGAAGTCAAGAGCACAGACTAATGCTGATGGTGAAGTACAGGGAAAATGTCCTCACTGTCTTAATGGGGTGTTTCGATTAGCGTCGTCGATGTCGTCTTAAGAAATAACACTACTCTTAGCATCACGGAGAAGTATTTTGCATGTACCGCTCATTTATGTATGCAGATCAGGGCGGTGAATCCCGCCCTAGGATTCCACACTCTGAAGTATGCCCTGGGGTTTGACCACTGTTTCTGTTGTCTAATCACTCTGATAAATGCCTGATAAATGTTTAACCAACTTCAGACCAATTTCTCCGCACTCCATCTACATTCATGTCTAAATTCTGAATACCTTTCTGTACTTCCGTCTATTTCCTTATCCAGGATAATGTCTTTGAAAAATACCCTCGATTTATGTGATTGGTCGGGCAACGGAAGAAGGTCTTATGTCGTCGGCTGACCAGTTTCTAGAAAATTTTACGTAATTCCTGTTGCTTACAATTAAATTAACGTGTCTGTGGGGAATGAAACGCCCACACAGGAAGAATGTGGAGAAGTCATTCATGGCTCGGTTCAGAGGTTAAATAATAAATCTATCAACGCGAAATTTGGAACCCTGTAAACGAAATTCAGAATGATCTGGTTCTTGTGATGAATGCCTTAACAGTCACGACCGGTGTATGATGTCTGAGAAGGCCAGAGGGTGCTTCCCCAGGTAGGGTGCGGACTGCGCTGCTCAGAAGAATATCTGCGCTTTCAGCGCGGTCAAACAAAAATGTAAAATATTTCTCGTCTCTCATGCAGAGGTGTGGTCCGACTGGGATTCGAACCCAATTCAGTTTTCAGCTACAGTAGAGTTCACAACAAAAACAACAAGGTAATGGATAGAGGCTACTTCCCTGCTTCTGAAAGTCTGTTTGAGGGCGTCAATACAGCAAGGTTTCGGCGGTTACCTTCAGTTCCTTCCACAAAGACAGCTACTAACGTCTCCTCTTATACACATTGCAAGGGGCAACTTTAGTTGCTTAGAATCGTTTCTCCTTTTGCACAGTTACAAATTAAAACTTCTAGCATTCTTTTAATGCAGTTCATCTCGTTATGTCGAGACATTTCAATATTACTAAACATTTTGCTGTCGAACATAACAACTCTCTGTGGCATGTATCAATAACGCTACATGTTTCGGGCCTTCTCACGGAACATCAACAGGCACATAAATACGTATCTCTCACGCCAGTATGTATGCAAGTTGACTATTATTATACTATATTTTAATCCAACGAAATGCACTAATTGAAATACAATAAAACAGAATAAAACACACCTCATATTAGTGCCAAATCCTACATGTGTTTTTCACCAAGGTGCCATTCTCAGGGAGTTGATTAACAACGGATCGTAAGTCCAAAACATGTAGGGCTGACGATACTTTTTTTTAATAAACTCCCTGAAGATGGGCCGAAATATGTAGGAGCTGGCACCTAATATTAAGTATGTTTTCTGACCTGTTTTATTATATTTTATTTAGTGCATTTTGTTGCTTTAAAATATGGAATGTAAGAAAATGCATTAAATCTATAAAATAAAATTGACTATTATTAATTTGAGAGCTCACAAATTTTACAATGTTGTTTTCAATTTTGTGTACAAAATAAGCATTATCCGTGCTACAAAAACTGAAAACAAGATTGTGACAACTGTGAGTTCGCAAATTAATATAATATTCAACTTGCATACATACTTTTTGTTTAGGCATGTATTTGTATACCTAATGATGGCCCGTGAAAAGGACCAAAACATGTAGTGTTATTGATACAAGCAATAAAGGGTTGTAATGTTTGATGACAACGCATTCGGTAACACTGAAAACTACTACCGGCACTGTCACTTCACTTGACAGGGTTGTCGACTGTCAAAATGCCGAAGGAGGTGTTATGTAAACGAAAAGAAGACAGTTCATGTGGCTCGTGTCGCTGATACAGCATGACTTCCAAAAGTAATTTTCTGAATATGACGTTAAAGTTTTCGTGAAACGTGAAATCAACGCAAGGCTACGGCGACGAATGTCAACAGAACGTCTGGTAGGACACACTTCGTCGAATTTTACTGAATCATATCGCATGTGTGGGTGTTTACTCAGCGACACACGCAGTACCTATAATATATCATGTCCATAGTAGACGAGTGGCTGTGAATAAGGAACGCCGGTGAAAAGATAATTGACAGCGGGGAACCGTTAAGTACTTGGAGAAAAACATTTCCCATTGTCACTAGGTTCAAAACACATCGCACGTGTAACATATCGGAACAAATCTTGTAACATCACTTATCTAGAGTGTGAGTTTCTGTCACCTTACGATCTAAATACATGGATGTGATTGATTTTATTGTACAGTTTATTTCCCTACAGTACGCTACCACGGTCTTTAACGTAGCCTGCGACATACTTCTACATTTTGACGTTTTGCTGACCGTGCGTCTCAGTAATAAACCAACTTGATGCACAAAATTTTTGTTTTACAATAAGTTTATTTCATGCCTTTACATGTTTCGAGCACATGTGCTCGAAACATGTAAAGGCATGAAATAAACTTATTGTAAAACAAAAATTTTGTGCATCAAGTTGGTTTATTACTGAGACGCACGGTCAGCAAAACGTCAAAATGTAGAAGTATGTCGCAGGCTACGTTAAAGACCGTGGTAGCGTACTGTAGGGAAATAAACTGTACAATAAAATCAATCACATCCATGTATTTAGATCGTAAGGTGACAGAAACTCACACTCTAGATAAGTGATGTTACAAGATTTGTTCCGATATGTTACACGTGCGATGTGTTTTGAACCTAGTGACAATGGGAAATGTTTTTCTCCAAGTACTTAACGGTTCCCCGCTGTCAATTATCTTTTCACCGGCGTTCCTTATTCACAGCCACTCGTCTACTATGGACATGATATATTATAGGTACTGCGTGTGTCGCTGAGTAAACACCCACACATGCGATATGATTCAGTAAAATTCGACGAAGTGTGTCCTACCAGACGTTCTGTTGACATTCGTCGCCGTAGCCTTGCGTTGATTTCACGTTTCACGAAAACTTTAACGTCATATTCAGAAAATTACTTTTGGAAGTCATGCTGTATCAGCGACACGAGCCACATGAACTGTCTTCTTTTCGTTTACATAACACCTCCTTCGGCATTTTGACAGTCGACAACCCTGTCAAGTGAAGTGACAGTGCCGGTAGTAGTTTTCAGTGTTACCGAATGCGTTGTCATCAAACATTACAACCCTTTATTGCTTGTATCAATAACACTACATGTTTTGGTCCTTTTCACGGGCCATCATTAGGTATACAAATACATGCCTAAACAAAAAGTATGTATGCAAGTTGAATATTATATTAATTTGCGAACTCACAGTTGTCACAATCTTGTTTTCAGTTTTTGTAGCACGGATAATGCTTATTTTGTACACAAAATTGAAAACAACATTGTAAAATTTGTGAGCTCTCAAATTAATAATAGTCAATTTTATTTTATAGATTTAATGCATTTTCTTACATTCCATATTTTAAAGCAACAAAATGCACTAAATAAAATATAATAAAACAGGTCAGAAAACATACTTAATATTAGGTGCCAGCTCCTACATATTTCGGCCCATCTTCAGGGAGTTTATTAAAAAAAAGTATCGTCAGCCCTACATGTTTTGGACTTACGATCCGTTGTTAATCAACTCCCTGAGAATGGCACCTTGGTGAAAAACACATGTAGGATTTGGCACTAATATGAGGTGTGTTTTATTCTGTTTTATTGTATTTCAATTAGTGCATTTCGTTGGATTAAAATATAGTATAATAATAGTCAACTTGCATACATACTGGCGTGAGAGATACGTATTTATGTGCCTGTTGATGTTCCGTGAGAAGGCCCGAAACATGTAGCGTTATTGATACATGCCACAGAGAGTTGTTATGTTCGACAGCAAAATGTTTAGTAATATTGAAATGTCTCGACATAACGAGATGAACTGCATTAAAAGAATGCTAGAAGTTTTAATTTGTAACTGTGCAAAAGGAGAAACGATTCTAAGCAACTAAAGTTGCCCCTTGCAATGTGTATAAGAGGAGACGTTAGTAGCTGTCTTTGTGGAAGGAACTGAAGGTAACCGCCGAAACCTTGCTGTATTGACGCCCTCAAACAGACTTTCAGAAGCAGGGAAGTAGCCTCTATCCATTACCTTGTTGTTTTTGTTGTGAACTCTACTGTAGCTGAAAACTGAATTGGGTTCGAATCCCAGTCGGACCACACCTCTGCATGAGAGACGAGAAATATTTTACATTTTTGTTTGACCGCGCTGAAAGCGCAGATATTCTTCTGAGCAGCGCAGTCCGCACCCTACCTGGGGAAGCACCCTCTGGCCTTCTCAGACATCATACACCGGTCGTGACTGTTAAGGCATTCATCACAAGAACCAGATCATTCTGAATTTCGTTTACAGGGTTCCAAATTTCGCGTTGATAGATTTATTATTTAACCTCTGAACCGAGCCATGAATGACTTCTCCACATTCTTCCTGTGTGGGCGTTTCATTCCCCACAGACACGTTAATTTAATTGTAAGCAACAGGAATTACGTAAAATTTTCTAGAAACTGGTCAGCCGACGACATAAGACCTTCTTCCGTTGCCCGACCAATCACATAAATCGAGGGTATTTTTCAAAGACATTATCCTGGATAAGGAAATAGACGGAAGTACAGAAAGGTATTCAGAATTTAGACATGAATGTAGATGGAGTGCGGAGAAATTGGTCTGAAGTTGGTTAAACATTTATCAGGCATTTATCAGAGTGATTAGACAACAGAAACAGTGGTCAAACCCCAGGGCATACTTCAGAGTGTGGAATCCTAGGGCGGGATTCACCGCCCTGATCTGCATACATAAATGAGCGGTACATGCAAAATACTTCTCCGTGATGCTAAGAGTAGTGTTATTTCTTAAGACGACATCGACGACGCTAATCGAAACACCCCATTAAGACAGTGAGGACATTTTCCCTGTACTTCACCATCAGCATTAGTCTGTGCTCTTGACTTCTCGCCTTTCACTCTTGCAGCCAAGTTGTGAGGGCACGTATAATCTGCCTCGAACATCGTAAGTCGCGATAAGGACTAGCAACTGAAGGCGAGAGTGCTGCATAAAATGGTAGTCTGCTGCCCACAGTAGGTTGTATTCTTGACCATTCGCTGCAGTATTTTGAAAGTTATTTCGTCCTCAGCGAATAACATTGCAAATTTTGTGTTTCCATCATAGTTGGGGTGTAGGCGTTTTGTTTTGCCGTAGCCTTAGGCATCGTCTAGTATATACTGGCTGCAATAGGCCACGTCTGCTACGTCCTTTTACGTTCTACAACGATCTTCGATAATAACCTGTCATAGCAAACCGGTTGCTTGTCTGTACCGTACGTCATGGGGTTGTTGTTTGGTACAATGGCTTTCAGCACGGCAATGAACAAGCGAAGTTTTCATAGATTGGTGTTCCTGCCTCAGCATTATACGTAAGTTTTGTGCTAAAATAACACCTTATTTACGCTCGAGATCCTAACAGGGCCTTTGTGCACCAGCTGAATGAGCCACGATTTGTTGTAGGAACCGTAAGTTGGATACACCAAACTGCCTGCAATTTGGAACGTCTACCACTATTTGTGTTGCAAGCTGTGTTTATGGTTATGAATTGGGAAAGAACGCGGCCAAGTGCAAATTATGTGAACACGTGCTGAGACGAGTGTTGGCGCAAGAAAAAGGTAAAGCAATCCCATTACAGGCCTGGAGAGGCCCTGAGGGTTCCAGGAGGTTGAGGCTCCCATATTTCAAGACATTCGGCACATGAAGGTGGTAAGGTTGTCAGCCCTAAACACCCGCCGCCTTTACCCTCAGGAAATATTCCTGGTACTCATTTCTGTTAGAGGCTGAGTCAACCCCAGAGCCATAGTGCGGCCGGAAGGATTATGTCAATAAAAAATGTCAATTACACCATCGGGAATCGAACCCGCGAACTTCCGGCTTGTAGCGCAGTGCCTCAGCCAGGTGGTTGGCGCAAGTAACTGATGGATTGAAGGGACAAAGTTAAACGACCACTGTGCTTGATTTTGTAAACGTTAATCACACGAGATGTATGTAACTGGGTATCGAAACGTTATTATGAGTACTAAGGAATCGGCCGAATGATTCGGACAATCCACGAAATACCTCCATATCGAGATTCGAACTGGAGACCTCCCCTTTTCACAATAGATCGTTGGGTTGTAAGATATTCAAACTTAATTAATGTAGTTTCATTTTAAAAGAGGCCCCTGCACAATCCTAGCTCTAAATATTTTTCGAATGAACCCTTTAAAAACAAATTTTCCCGAATTAAATCTAAACCCGCAGTTCGTACGGCGCAGTGAACACGCCCCGTCTCCGTTATAAAACCCAGTCCATTAATTCCGTGCAGGGAAATTAATCTCATTTTGATGTTGGAATCATACGAAACAAATAAATTACGTAGGCGTATTGTGGGGGAGTGGGGTTGAATGTGAAACGTCGAGCTGCCAATAGTAACCAGTAGGCTTTAAATGGTTAACGGTACATTCAAACCTGTTTTGATAATCCTAAGAATTGAATAGTCGTCCAGCTGATTGTGTTGCTTATTGCAATACGAGTTCATGGACCCAGCGTAATGTCTGTTATAAGATTTTTGTGGTCAGAATGTTTATTGTTACTTGTGACCAGTTTCTGCAGGAATATTTTGAACAGGCGCGTTGACCCCATGCGCTCAATGACCCAAGTCACATCTCACACTCCTCTTCCTTTGCAATCCCCTGTATCTAGTATCGAATGCCCAGGGAATTTACGACAAAGTTGTACAGGTTGTTCGCTATTCATAGGTAAGGACAAGACACGATATTGGTGTTTCTGCATTCATATAGGTCAATATCCCAGGTAGTGTACGTGCTGACTTTGTGCGTGCTGACTTCGCACTGCCACGGAATGTGTGCAGGATATAGGGAGGAATACGAGGATAGAAACAGAACACGCTTAATGCGCTGTCACACATTCACAAAATTTTGAATCCACGTCAACACTTCTTCAGTTACAAGTAAACAGAATGCCGCCCACCGACGTCTTTGTAGAGTTTGGTGCTAACTAAATACTCCATCGAGCAGGTCCCTTGAGAAACTAATAGTTCCTCAACTAGCCACGAAATTTCCCTATGTTTTGTGGAAACCGAAAGTTCATTACAATTGTCACTAGAGCCTGGTACTTCTTTCTGTCCTGAGTCACATAAATCCAGTTCTTGCATTTCGTCTTATTCCTTTAAGAAACTGTTTAATATCATCCTCCAATCTAAGCCTACGTCTTCCAAGAGGTCTCTTTCCTTCACGCTTCCCACAAAAACACTGTAGGCTATACAGTTTTCTTCTCCCACGTGTGTAACTTTTTTGTCACTTTAATAGCATTCGATGCGAACTGAAAATCATGTAGCTGCTGTTTACTGAGTGTTCTCCAGCCTCCTGCTGCGTCCTCCTTGGGTCAAAATATGTATCTTTGTCAGCATTCTATTCTCATACGCCCTCACTCAGTGTTCTTTCATTAGTGTGAGAGGCCAAATTTCACACGCATACAAACCAAAAGCCTACATTATAATTTCTTATATTATAATAATCTGTGTTTTAAGATAGCATACATAAAGACAGATGTAGTGGACCGAACCGTAAGAGGCATTCTCGGAATATAAACTGTCCTGGATTTCATCGTGCATGTAGATTTTTGAATTGTTAGTGTCGTTCCAAACTGTTCGAAATTTTTGCAGTATTTATTTAAAGTTTCCTTAGCTGTTTGCAGAACACAAAGCAGAATTTCAGTAATTGGCGAACGTGCTTTAAGCTGCTTCGTCTGCGTGAAGGTTGAGTTGCATACCGCTAGGCGCTTGGTCATCGCACCTTGTGTCGCTTTTACCCCTCTGCTGCTTCCACCTGTCTCCTTACATTCCGGTGATAGTACCGGCACGCACCAACTGTCACGTCGAGCGACAGGTATCACGAGGATGCGCCGACATCGAATTTTGTGCTGTAACATGAGTAGTAAACAATACCTATAATTTTGTCGCTGGAGTTTCTAGACACGCTGTATACTGTAAAAAGAGCATCCAAGAGTCTCATAAGATCAGTTACATGTATTACGTAACCTATATTTTATTTCTGCTTTTCCCTCAGGAGTTCATTTTGTATAAATATATGCACAATTTGTGATAATAGATTTTACGCGGTTGAATAAAGATAGACCAACTTGATGTCACTTTCTTTATTTCATTATTCAATGATCAACATGTTTCGGATGTTAATACATTCATCCTCAGGAGCTTGCAACTTATGTGTTGAGTTATTTCATGGGTTGTATTGCTCTGGTTCGATGTGTGTTGGTG
>Ga0123352_10016351_pt1 | contig 11817 bp, 13 predicted proteins | sample TergutLab28metaG_FD_89700 | JGI IMG/M metagenome (GOLD analysis project Ga0123352, IMG submission 89700) | Labiotermes labralis P1 segment gut microbial communities from Petit-Saut dam, French Guiana - Lab288 P1 | ecosystem: Host-associated > Arthropoda: Insects > Digestive system > Gut ...
AAAAGATGATCGATTGGTGGGTGCACAGGCGGAGTGATTTGGAGTAGGCTTAGCAAGGGATTATGGGGTATGGTCATTCCCCCCCCCCCCTCCTTTATGTTTTTTTTTTAATATATATAAATAATTATATGCCTGTTACATGCAGGTTTATTTTGGAATACATGAAAAAGATACTGAAATGTTTATATATAGATACTGGAAGTTCTGCTTCCATTATTTCTCGTATTTAAAATTTGTACCTCTTGAACCAGTCTAAATAGCATATGCAAAATTAATCCTGCCTGTGTTATTTACAGATTATTCTGCGGGTTAACATTTCTGTCCCATATTGTTTAGACTGTAGTGTGTTCACTTGATGAGATATGTTATGGCTGGAATATTCTGCAGGCATTCACTAACAGGGTGATTATATTACATTTATTTGAGATTAAAGGTATGAGACTGGATGCCAGAGAAATACTGAATTTGAACAAAGATAAAAAAAATATTGGTTGGCTTCTGGTATTGCAACATGGGAAGGATTAGTTAATGAATATTTTGTACCAGATATTTTTGCATTATTCTCATACTAAAAAGTTTTCTTAGAATAGTGTTATGATACCAAGAACCTCATATGACCATCATATGCTTAACATACCATAATAATGTCAGTTGCTGTGGAGCCACCATTTCTCTTGTGACCAGACATATAATTACATAGTGTTTAATTTGGTGAAGCAGTACCTGTTAACTATAGCTTCCTACATCCTGTATCTAAATTTGTTTCCCACTTTTTTGTGTGGGATATATGACATGCAAGGTTCTAAATTGTGATTCTTCCATTTCTGCAGTTTCAGTAGCTTGTATTTCAAACCTGTAATGGGGGTTCTAAACAGCTTGAGCAGTTGTCATAGCATATTTGAGTAAGTATTTCAAGATTTGAGGAAACTTCACAATGTGGACATTTGAATGTCATTAGATTTAATTTTGGTGCAATGTATGAATGTGTATAATGTCCATGGGTTAAAGTATGAACAGATGGAGCATGTTGCTATGGAGTTGTCATATTCTGTCTTATTGGCATTACTAAGGATCATTGCATTCACTAGCCACTATATAAAATTTCAGTGCTAGGACTGAAGGTGGAATAAACTGCCCCCTTTTGATGATAGGAATGTGTGTGACAATCCATTATTTGCCACCATGATTATAATCATTGCCAAAATAGCAGTGTTATGCATGAAGTAGGAAATGGCAGTGTTGCAATTTGACTGATTGTCAGTGAGCTTTCATTGTTTTAGTCTGCTTATGTATCATTGTTTCTGTTTACATTTTTGTTCAGTCAGGGAAGTGATTCTCATATAATTAAAACCATAACATAACAATGTATAGTCATTATTTCAATTTTGGGATCTAGAAATGAAAGTTAATAGTTAATAGGTATCCAAAAATGCAAGTTTACCGAAGCATAATATTGTATATGAATTACAAAGAACCGTATTAAATTTATTTATGTAATTTATTCACAACATTGAACATATGACTGTCAAATTTTAGTGAAACATTATTCAGGGCACAGCTTTATTGCCCTTTCTCCATACAGTTTGTCATCACAGTACACAGTAACTATGTTGTATGTACAAGCAGAGGTGTTCAAATGTAACATTCATGAAGTGGGTCATTCTTGTGAGAGGAACAATATTTTCCATGCAGTTTTGCATTTATAATTTAGTAATTTTGTTCATATTACCTGCTTAAAGTTGGATATGTCAGAGCCCAGTGACAATAATAGCCAGTAGCACAGTGATATGGACAGCTGAAGAAATATGCCCTTCAGAAGTTGTATATCATCTGTTAGAAGATCAGGAGAGAATATTATACATGTATTTTATTCATAAGTTTGTAGCTTAGTTTTGTAAAGAAAGAATGTCTACTTAAAATTCTTGTAATATGGCAGCACAAAATGGATTCTGTATGTCTGGTAATATGTATTATCAGTTCAAGATACCCTGGAGTAGTATGTATAACTACAGAGTTGAAGATGTGGAATGTAGCATGTTTAGTGCTGTTTACATATATAATTTAGAACATTTACTTCCTGTAAATGCGTCTGTAAAGGGTACTTTCATATTAAGTAATTTATTTGTTTTATGGTGCTTAGTATTCAGTGTACATTACAAGATGCAGGTAAACATGAGAGAAGGAATAATTCTGTTAACATTAGTTTCAGGATTTATATATATTCAGTACAATCCAACATTTTAATCCTGAATGTAAAGAGGTTCTCTTTTCATGTGGATGTTGCAAATAAGCAAGGCAGTATCTGTTTTTATTATCAGAGGGAACACATCGCTTGGAACACTGCATTCATCTGCTACAACTTGGTTCAGCTATCATCAGGTAAAATTACGGTAATATAAACAAAAATGTACTGAAGTGGAGGCCTCCCCTTCATAGTTATGCGTTAAAATACATCAGTTGACTATTCCCTGTAGAGGAGTAATATTAAAATGTGTACAGTGGTAGGTAAAACTGATTAAAATGCAGTTATTATTGAATTGTAGATGGAAGAGATTTCTTTATTTTCCTTCATGTAATGTGTAATGGATTTGGCCTATATAATTGGCAGTGTTTGACATGATCCTAACTGTTCACAGCCTGAGTATTTCTGTATAATATATGGTATAAATTTTCTAGACGTTCGCACTTTGCTATCTTGCCTATGGAACACCTTGTGTTGACAGTGGAGGTTACTGAACCAAGTGACTTGCTGTATTGTATATATCTATGTGTTTGTCATAGAGTGGTGATATATAAAGTTTGCAGTCGGAGGAGTGTCACAGTCATGCACAGCCTCCACAAGTGGAGATATCTCTTGTCTCTGCAGAGCAGACCTCTTCAGAGTAAAGTCATAAAGTTGAGACACCCACCCTTCAAGATCTGCAACCAGAACTATATCCCAAATATTTTGGAGAGCTTATTCCAGTTTTGGGGGCTGTGCATCATCATGGCACTGCCCCAAGTTTAATATTTACTTATCACTACTACGGAATTGGCGAATATACAGATATATACAGTAAAGCAAGTGATGGGATTCGGTAACCTCCATTGTCAGCACAGGATGTTCCATAAGCAATATAGCTAAGTACAAACATTTGCAAAATTTTTGCCATATATTATAAAGGAATACTGAGCCTTTCAACAGTTAGGATTGCGTAAAACATTGCCAGTTAGGTGGGCCATGTCTGCTGCACACTAACATGAAGGAAAATTAAAAAAATAAAGAACTCTTCCATCTGCAGTTTTTTAATAATTGCTTTTTAATAAATTGTAACTGCCATTATGTATGTTTCAATATTATTCCTGTATAGGGAATAATATTCAACTTATGTGTTCTAATACACAGCTGTGAAGGGAAGGCCTTCACCTCAGCATACTTTTCTGTTTATGTCATTGTAATTCTACCGGATGATGGCTGAAACATGTTGTAGTATATGAATGCATAGTGTTCAAAGGGTTGTGTTCACTGTGATAATAAAAACACATACTGATTAATAGACACAACAGGATGATGATACCAAACAAAATAGGCATAACCTTTTTATTCCTACATGTTGCAGCTACAGTAACAATATTTTTGGTGTTGCATAAGCCCTTTGCATATTCAATTTTATCTCTGAACTGAATTTCATTCCATATAATGTCTTCTGAATCTCGGAATAATATTTAAGATAGTCACACAACATATAGTATGAGTGAGCAAAGGGGTGATACAGCAGAGAGGTAGTGAGTATTCAGTGGACTGGTGATTGGAACTATGACCCACAGAGTCATTGTGCTATGCCATGCAAACAAGGAAGTAAAATGGATCTGTGGAGGCCAAGAATGTTTGGGTCTGTACCCCCATTCATGGTATGATACTTAGATATTGATTACCTTAGAAACTGGATATGCCCGACAGTAAAAACTGTTGTGGAAATTTTGTGTTTTGATACATGTATGAAGTTTTAGAACTGTGATTTGAATGAAAAATTGAGACATTTTTTTGCTTTCATGAAATCAGCATGTGAATATTTCTTTTAACAGTATTTTCATGTTTTTTATAATTGAGAAAATGGTGTAAATGTGATCTAATTAATAAGTTTCCATGATGTATTTATAACCATTCATATATATATATAGCATAACAATGCACTGCCACTGGCCCCAAGACTGTGAATATGCAAGCTTAGCAAATGCCAAGTATCAGCCAGCATCTAATATATCTACTGCTGTAGATATTCTGTCTCATAGCTTGTAATAGTGACTGAATTAATGATATAATATGTATGTGTCCGTAAATAACTTTAAATGTATTGCACATGACACATCTCATAATCGAATCTGTGCAATCTGATCAAGACCAGCGTAAATGTCAGTAAAGAAATGGAATGCCAGTTTGCTTCACAGAGTTTTCTTTAGTAGGTGGTGTATTTCAAACACCATGTTGCTTTAACTTTTCATGTGCCAAAGTAAATAATTGGCATTCCATTGATTTCTGATTAACAGTTCATTTAGTGCAATTTGAAGATTTGTTTTTTTCAGTTCAGAGGCTGTAAAGTGAGGATAAAGAACAAGATCTGAAAATTATCTATATTGTTATCTTTGTTTTAACATTTTATTTGGAGCTATGTACTGGAATGTATTTGTGTGAATGTGTGAAGTACACATTTTTATAACACTATTTCCTACTACGGAAAGGAATGAAAATCATTGATTGGGAACAGGTTTTTTTGTACACCGTAGAATAGTATCAGCAGTGAAGAGCGTAGAGTTTGTTAGCGATAGGTTGTCATATATAGTGCTGAGAGGTCGCTGGCGTAATATCATTGTTGTAAATGTGCATGCACCAAGTGAGGAAAAAAGTGATGAGTCAAAAGATAGTTCTTATGAGGAATTAGAGCAGGTGTTCGATCATTTCCCGAAATATCATACGAAAATGTTACCAGGAGACCTTAATGCAAAAGTGGGCAGAGAGAATATTTTCAAGCCAACAACTGGACAGGAGAGTCCCCATCAGGATAGTAATGATAATGGGGTTAGACTAGTTAACTTCGCCACATCAAAAAATCTGGTGGTTAAGAGCACGATGTTACCTCACCGGAACATTCATAAATACACCTGGACCTTCCCAGATGGTAAGACTTACAACCAGATTGAACACGTATTGATAGGTAGGAGATGGCATTCGTGTGTACTGGGTGTGCGAAGTTTTAGGGGATTGTGATACAGATCACTATCTGGTGATTGCAAAGGTTAGGAAAAGATTAGCAGTGGGTAAACAGGCCACACAGAGGTTTGATAGGCAAAGATTTAACTTGAGGAAGATTAATGAGCCAGAGGTTAAGGAACAGTATCAGATTGAGATTACAAACAGGTTTGCAGCTTTGGAGAACTAGAACGATGACGAGGACGTAAATAGGACTTAGGAGAACATTAAAGAGAATATCCAAACCTCAGCGAAAGAGAGTCTGCGTCTGCACAAATTGAAGCAGAATAAACCCTGGTTTGATGAAGAATGTTTAGGTTTTTTTGATCAAAGGAAGCAGGCTAAAATGCAGTGGATATAGGATCCAAACCAAAGCAATGTTGATATTCTGAACAATGTAAGACGTGAAGTTAGCAGACATTTCAGGAACAAAAAGAAGGGATATATGAGAGCTAAAATTGAGGAACGTGAAACTAACAGTGAGATCCAAAACATTCGGGACTTGTATAGGGGCATCAGTGACTTTAAGTAGGGGTACCAGCATAGATGTAATGTAGTAAAGGATGAGAAAGGTGACTTGGTGGTAGACTCCCACAGTATTGTGGCTAGGTGGAGGAACTATTTCTCCCAGCTATTTAATGTACATGGGGTTAAGGATGTTGGGCAGGCAGAAATACACACAGAAGAACCACTAGTACCTGAGCCAAGTGCCTCTGAGGTTGGGCTGGCTATCGACAAGCTACAAACCGCCAGGTATTGATCAGATACTGGCAGAACTGATTAAAGCAGGGGGTAGAACAATTTGCTTGGATATTCATAAACTTATCACATCTATTTGAAAGAAGGAGAAACTACTTGAAGAGTGGAAGGAGTTGATCATAGTACCTATTCATGAGAAGGGGGATAAAACAGATTGTAATAATTATAGAGGCATGTCACTTTTGCCAACCGCTTACAAAATTTTATCCAACATTCTGCTCTCAAGGTTAATTCCATATGCGAAGGAAATTATCGGGGATCATCATTGCAGCTTTTGACGCAACAGGTTGCCTATTCATATATTCTGCATTCGCCAAGTACTTGAGAAAAAATGGGAATACAATGAAGAAGTTCAACAGCTCTTTATAGATTTCAAGAAAGCTTATAATTCAGTTAGGAGGGAGATCTTATATAAGATTCTCATTGAATTTGGTATCCCTAGAAAACTTGTAAGGTTAATAAAGATGAGTCTGACTGAAACATATAGCAGAGCCCAAGTAGGCAAGAATGTGTCTGACAGGTTCCCTATTAGGAAAGGTTTGAAATAAGGAGACATTCTATCACCAATGCTTTTTAACTTTGCTTTAGAGTACGCCATTAGGAGGGTTCAGGTAAACCAGAATGGCTTGAAACTAAATGGTACACATCAGCTTCTGGCTTATGCTGATGATGTTAATATACTGGGAGGAGGTATATATACTTTAAAGGAAAATGCAGAAGCTTAATAGCTGCTACTAGGGGAATTGGACTGGAAGTAAGTGCTGATAAAACTAAGTACATGGTCATGTCTCTAGATCAGAATGCGGTATGAATTCACAGTGTGAGGATTCATAATAGTACCTTTGAGATGGTGTAAGAGTTTAAATATTTGGGAACAACATTAACATACCAAAATTCTATTGCGGAAGAAATTAAGAGCAGATTGAAGTCAGGAAATGCTTGCTATCATTCGGTGTAGAATCTTTTTGTCTTCCAGGTTGCTATCTGAAAATTTAAAGATCAAGATATATAGAACTGTAATTTTGCCTGTTGTTTTGTATGGGTGTGAAACTTGGTCATTGACATTGCGGGAGGAAAGGAAGCTGAGGTTGTTTGAGAACATGGTGTTGAGAATATTTGGACCTATGAGGGACAAGGTAATGGGGGAATGGAGGAGATTGCATAACGTGGATGGAGCTAAATGATTTGTACTCCTCACCCAATATTGTGCGGGTGATAAAATCGAGAAGAATGAGATGGGCTGGGCATGTAACATGTATGGGTGAGGAGAGGGGGGTGTATGGGGTCTTCGTGGGGAAACTGGAGGGAAGGAGACCACTGGGGAGACCTAGGCATAGATGGGTGGATAATATTGGGATGGATCTCCAGGAGGTGGGATGTGGGTATATGAACTGGATTGGTCTAGCCCAGGATAGGGACAGGTGGCAGACGCTTGTGAGTGCGGTAATGAACCATCGGGTTCCATGAAATGCGGGGAATTTCTTGACTAGCTGCAAACCACTTAGCTTCTCAAGAAGGACTCTGCACCATGAAGTAAGTAAGTATTTCTTACTACTTAAATATTCGTTAGTAAATTTTGCTTCATTACAAATTGGTATTGAGTCTCTAGAAGAATATATCTTTAAAATCCTTTAACTTTTGTTTTTTCCTGGATTGTTCCGTCCTTACAAAGGATCCTTATTAGTAATTGAGCTCTGTGTAAGCAAAGGAGCTTTTTATGGGCAAAATATTTTACATGCCAAATTTCAAATACAATTGTGCAGATTTCAGGTATGTGTGGAAATGTATTGCTAGCTTCACTTTGCAACATCCTGATCAGTAATAACTTTTAAATGTTTCTTAAATGCCTCTACTTTTTGCACTTCACAAATGAGGCATTGTGCTATGGTAGTTGACTAGGAGGAGTATGTATTGTAGTCAAGATGTGTAGAAGAATAGTGTCTTGTACCTGTTTTCAAACAACAGCTGTGAAAAGTGACAGCTTGGTCACATCTGGCTGTCCATAAGGCACAATTTGGCTCACAATGGATTTTTGTGAAATGTTATTCTGGGTATTTTTTTAGTACAATGGACTTGTTTAGGTGTAGTTGAAATTGGACACAGAACAAATATGTGGAGATGCATATGTTAATGAATGTTGTAGTTTACGAGACAACCTTAGTTTACCTGCTGCACATACTTGGTTTGAAATATATTGCTAACATGCTTCAAAAATTAGTGTGCTATGTAAAACCAAAAAAAAAAAAATTAAGACCATGGCATTTGCACTGTACCTATGTTAATATGGGGACAATAACAGAATGAGTGCATCCTTTGGACATGTTCTAAACTGTTATTTTAACATTGCTAAGTGCATTCGGCTTATTTGGTCAAAATTATTATATTTTGTTAAGATCGTGGCTTTTTATTATAATTTTGGCGTACGAATATCGTCGAAGTCCATTTTTTTTTTTTATATGAGCACATACTCCTTTATTGCCTTTGGTTCAGATTGCTGGCTTCAGTCGTCGTGTAGTTCCAATAAAGTCTTTGCGACTGTAAATTCGCTTTGTGGCCTGCTCTTGTGCGTTGCTGCGTTTTTTAGTTGTTTTGATGGACATCGGTAATTCGCGGCGCGCATTCGATTTTCCGTCCAAGGTTATTAATCTGTGCTTTGACTCTGCGTATTATCAAAGTACCGATACCAATGGATAATCTGTGCCCAAAGGGCTACAACTATTACCCGTGTGTTGACACGTAATGGCGACCGCGGGAGGTATGTTCCACGTGATTCATATTTCATTTAGATTTTGATTTGATCCTGTGACATATGAGTGCATATTTATTGGGTTCTCTAATTATTACGCAACGTTTAATAATTCTTTTATGTTTTTGGTATTGATTTTGAGCCTTCGAAGTGTGTAGTGTTGTATTACTATTTCTAACCCGTTATTTCATGCAGTACCGTTTGATGTACATTTCCATACCATGATATAAAAAGTTTTCTGACTTTCGAATTACTGATTATTGTGAGCTAGCATGGTTGTATGTCACTCGAAAACCTCGTAACTCCTTACTATAAGAATCGGTTAAGTATAATCAGTACATATTCTGTTTGCCAGAATTAATACTCTACACGCATTTTTCCCACTCGTTCATCTTGTCCTGTTGTGCAGTACGTCTTTACTGTAGTGAAATTAGGTGTCTGGATCTGTCATTCAGGGTGTGCACCAGCTTCTTTGTTTCAGTTACAAAAACAAATGATATGTTTGATGTAATATTAGATTTCCCGTTTTATTACGAGTTTGAGAGATTGCAAGTAATTCTGATGCTTTGTGTGTGTGTACTTTAAGGTTAGTGAAGTATTTTTCCGGTACACCGCAGGTTTACTGTGAGATGTGAAACTACAGAAAACTCGGACGGTCTTACTGTTAGGTTAATTTAGGGTAGTTTTCTTTTTTAAGAGGCTACGTTATGAATTTAACCACTTATATCCATTTAGTGCCGAAGTTAAGAATGAGTGGGCCCCTGTATATGCTGTCATGGCGTGGATGGGGAAAGCTTTATTGTTTAATAAATAGAACACAAATTGTCAACAAATTTGTAAGTAGATGAAATCATGGTACTGTATACTGTTAAAGGTCCTGGACTAAGGAAGTTTGTGAAGCACAGTCATTCTTCACAAGCTATTAAGGTCAGCCAGCCAAACAACTCCTGGCATTTTATGAAACCCGGAGGTTCATGAATGTGATCACAAGGGGCCACAGCAAAATTTTGTTCTGAGACATGAGAGTAGTTCACATTGTTACACCCTGTTTTATTAAGATAAATTTCAATAAAAAGACTTTCAGGAATGTGAATCTGTATGGAGCAGTAGTTAACTATCATCTTTTCAAATGAACCTACTGGGGTAGGCATCCTGGAGATGAAGACAACAGGTTTTTCTGACATGTTTATTCCTATCTTTGAAACTATATGGCATCGCATCCCAGAAAACAGTACAGTAATTCTTACAGCCACTGATTTAAGAACATAACATGTCACAATTTTAATTCGTCCTTCCGTTTGTGTGCGAGTGGTCAGTTCCCTTTGTTACATACATGAAATTTTTTATATGTCCTACTATCCCACCCAACTCATCCTCCTTGATATGGGCATAATATAATGATTAGTACAGTAATAATAATAATAATTTTTACTGGTAATAATAAGGGTGACTGGAACCATTTCAAAATCACTTGGACAGTATACCAGAAAAGCATGAAATTAAGGAAATACAAAAAAAGAGCAGTATTGGGCACTGCACATATACTATAGAAAGTACTAATTTTAAAGTACAAAACACTTTTCACAGGTGAAATAACATTACATGTAGCACAAACTGTATATGCAGAACAGCTGCAGCACTGTATTCCTTAGAAACATTGCTCATTTCAGGTATATAATTGTAAATAACCTGCATAAAGGTGGTGACAAGGTAATAATAATTTTACAATTTTTCTCCTGTTCCTTACTGTTGGATCCAGATGTTCTCCACAGTGCCTTGCTTATATTTTACTCTTTCTTTCTTCTATCCTCTGGATGAGAGACCAAATTTATACATGTACAAAAGAACCTGCAAAATTATATGTTTTTGTAATTTAACTCTTCTTGAATGTTATCTTCATTTATTAATGTTGATCTCAGGTATTTGAACTTGATGCAATTTTATCCCTGTAGTTTTTTTTCATGTATGCTGTTTATGATATATAAGCACTCCTGCTTACAAGATTCCCAGTTTACATTGCATTCTAATTGAGGGCATCACTCTTCTGCGATTTTAAGCAGCTTATGTCTGTAACTATTGTTTACCAACAATTTGGGACAGCCCATTGGTCCCATATTCACCATATTGAAGACAGTACTGATAGACTGTCTCAAAACGTCGTTCAAGGACCACTACCAATATATGCCACATGACTTCCTTTGTAAAATGAAGGCCTCATTTATGCATGCATTTAGTTAATTTGTGTTTCCTTCTTGACATGGCTAATATCCTTAATAATGTTTACTAGTGTAAACTACAACTTTGTATATCCTATCCCAGGGGTGATGATAAGTCCTTATCCTGACCAAGGAAACAAGCGAATCTTTCTGTCAGAATGGCATGAATTTCCTTTGGCACCTCGCCTTGCAAGAAAAAAAACTTGATGACTGCTTGTGTCTTGATGTTGTGAAATCGCTCGCCTCCATGAAATGCTTCCGAGCTTGTTTATTTCCTGGTCGGGCTAAGCACTTATCAGCACCCCCGGTAAGTTCAAATCCTCACTAATACACTACATTCTGTGGACACATAATATATTTGCTAATATATTCTTTTCAGATGTTTCTGTTCTGTGTAATGAAAGTGATTCTGCAGATTCTGAAGATGATTCTGATTGGAAGGAATTTGACATTGATGATGACAGCACAGGTCATTTATCTTGCTTATTTTGTCCTGCAGTGTATGGAACAGTATATGAAGCTGTTTCTCATTGCTACATAGATCATCATTTTGATTTGGTGAAGCTTAAAAAACGTTTTAATATGGACTGTTATGGATATATAAAACTTGTGAATTTCATTCATTCACACTGTCCTGATGCCTCTCTTGTGATGAGTGCAACAGAACCTATGTGGGAAAAAGAAGAATACATGAAACCTGTAAAACCAGATGATCCATGGTTAATGTATGGTAAGTTGAAAAAGAATTTCATATACAGGGTGTCCCAGGAGGAATGTGCCAGACTTCGGGAGAGTGTTCCTTATGTTAAAGTATACCGATATAACCCAAAACACCTATATCCAAAGTTGAACGGTTACGGAGATAATGG